>Ga0206843_10233_pt1 | contig 14889 bp, 12 predicted proteins | sample Alteio_BWOrgCont_21_FD_152869 | JGI IMG/M metagenome (GOLD analysis project Ga0206843, IMG submission 152869) | Enriched cells from forest soil in Barre Woods Harvard Forest LTER site, Petersham, Massachusetts, United States -... | ecosystem: Environmental > Terrestrial > Soil > Temperate forest >...
AGCCAGCGATTTCAAACTTAAAAACGTAAACGATAAAATGGTTTCAATGGCCGATTATAAAGATGCCAAAGGAATTATTGTAGTATTTACTTGCAACCATTGTCCGTATGCAAAAAAGTACGAAAGCCGTATTATGGATTTAGATAAAAAAATGAAACCAAAAGGTTTTCCGGTGGTGGCCATAAGCCCTAACGACCCTGCGGTTGAAGCCGAAGATAGTTTTGAAAACATGCAAAAACGCGCTAAGGAAAAAGGATATACTTTCCCTTATTTAATTGATGAAACACAAAACGTTACCCGAGAGTATGGCGCTACTAAAACGCCACATGTATATTTACTTGAAAAACAAAAAGATGCTTCGTACCAGGTAAAATACATTGGCGCTATTGATGATAACAGCGAAGATGCAAGTGCCGTTAAAGAAAAATATGTAGAAAATGCCATAAACAATATTTTAGCTGGCAAACCCGTAACACCTGATTATACCAAAGCAATTGGCTGCGGCATTAAATGGAAAAAATAAATTGTTGTGCTCTGTAGCATAAAAAAGCCTTGCAATCCGCAAGGTTTTTTTAAAATAATATTTGTTTTGTAAATCAAATGCACTAATTTTAATGGTACGTAAAATAAAATAGTATGCCAACAATAAAACTCACCATTGCTTTTATCATGTTATCTTTTTTGGGTATCGCGCAAGGTACAGATGTTAAAAAATCTGTTTTTGTAAAACCCACAAGTGCTAGAAGCAGCATTTCTGTTTATACGCCAACAAGTAAAGCTCCTCAGCAAGTAGAACAATCTCAAAAAACCGAAGAACCAAAAACAGTCCAACAACCTACAAGACCTGAGGAAATAAAACCGGTACAAGAACCTGCAAGACCTGAAGAAATAAAAGCAGTTGAAGAGCCTAAAAAAGCGGAAGAAATAAAACCGATAGAAGAACCCATAAAACCCAAAGAAATAAAAGAGGTAGAAGAACATAAAAAACCAAAGCAATAAAATTTCTCTACTTCTAACCCCTATCAACAAATAAATTAATTTTTTGTTTTAAACAACTTGATACTCTTTAGCAAAGTCTGCTAAAAAGCAATCGGGGTTATTAATGTCTGCTTTGTATTTGTGCATAAAAAAAATGGCAATGTCCCAATCACCTTCCTTTTTTTTAAAGGCAGTAACCCTGCTTACCACTTTAATTTTACCGTTTTTAATTTTTATCGCTTTAGCTCCCACCATCGAAAAGAGAAGAGCTGCCTTGTGTGCTGCATTATCTAAAGTCATCCTACCTGTTTTAATAAATTAAAAGCTCCGCAATCTAAATGCGGTTAGGAGGGTTACTCCCTTAGGGTGTTCACTTTAGATTAAAACAAAAATAAAATAATTTTTAAACCTTCAATGTTAAGTTTTACTAAACAAGTAATCAGTTGCACCTATTAAGCAAACTCTAAAATGGCTTTGCTAACACTTGGTGCCATAGAAAACCGCCTGTTAAGTTCGTTTAATAAAACAAACTTCATTTCGTTTTTAAAATAAACAACAACATCGTAACCGGTTTTTATTTCCTTATCGCCTTCAAACGAAGTACACGGAAATATAACTAAAGAAGATACGATACGTTTTTTATTTGTTTCGTTTTCTACAATTTCTTTGTTTTTTAAATAGCTGTTTTCGCTTAATGCTTTTTCAGCTTCTTCAAAGGTTTTGTAATGTGCTTTCATAGTTTGTTAGTTTATGACTGCAAATGTATAGCACAACGTAAGCTTCAAATATTACTAAATAGTTACATTTAGTTTAATACAAAACAGTACTATTTTATAAGCAACAAAACCACTAAACATAAAAAAACGGCAAGCAAAAAACACAAATAATAATTTTAAGTTATGGTTAATTACGCTTAGTTACTTTTTTAAACAGATGAACACATCTTAAACTCTGTTTAAAATTTAAAAAACTAAAAACGCAACACTAATCATGTACTATACTTCATGGTTTAGTAACCTGCAAAACCAAGCATTAACAAGCTGTTGCGCTACCTTTGCGGTAAATTATAGTATAACTCAATTTGTAAGCATGGTTTCTTTTTTTGTTGGGAGTTTTATTTCGCTTTTCTCGTTAATCAATCCTTTAAGCGCACTACCCGTTTTTATTTCGTTAACAGGCAATCACGATAGTAAATGGAAAAACTATCAAATACGAAAAACCTGTTTATATATCGTAATTATTTGCGTGTGCTCGTTTTTAATTGGCACCTACATACTTAGTTTTTTTGGCATATCAATAAACGCGTTACGCATTGCGGGTGGCATTGTTATATCTCGTTCGGGGTTTTTGTTACTTAACGCCAAGCACAAAAAAGATTTAAGCAAAAAAATAAAAAAAGAAAGTCTGTTAAAAGAAGACATTGCTTTTAGCCCCCTAGCCATGCCCTTACTGGCAGGTCCGGGTTCTATGTCGTATTTAATAAACATGTCTATCGAAAATACCGAGGTAGAAAAAAAGCTTTTCGTAATAGCATCCATTATAGTGGTTGCCATTTGTATTTTTATCATTTTTTCGGTGGCACCTTTAATTATTAAAAAAACCGGACAAGCAGGTTTAACCTCCCTCTCAAAAATAATGGGCTTTTTAGTATTATCTATCGGTATCGAAATGATTGCAAGTAGCGTAATTAACCTCACCAAAACCTTTATACAATAGTTTTAAATTTCAAAAAGCACCTGAATTTGCTTTTTGTATGCCTTTTTTCATATTTTTGGTATAATATGAAAGTAATTGCCATTTATAGCATTAAAGGCGGCGTAGGTAAAACAGCTACGGCGGTTAACTTGGCTTATGCTGCGGCTGCCGAAAAAAACAGCGTGCTTTTGGTCGATATGGATCCCCAGGCAGCCAGCACCTTTTACCTTAGCACAGCCGAGGGTAAGGAAAAGCAAAAAACAAAAGACCTGCCCCACAAAAAAAATCTCGAAGATTTTATACAGGAAACCGCCTACAAAAATTTAGATTTATTACCCGCCGATACACGTTACCGCCAACTCGATTCGTTTATTAGCGATATGAAAAACAGCGACAAATGGCTGCGTAAATTATTAAAGCCCGTTAAAAAACAGTACAGTTATATTATTATCGATTGCCCGCCCAACATTACCGCCTTGTCCGAAAATATTTTAAAAAACTCCGATGCTGTTTTAGTACCAGTTATTCCTACCACACTTTCTGCACGCACGTACGAGCAACTTCGCAAATTTTTTATCGAAGAAAAATTCGACCATAAAAAACTACACCCCTTTTTCTCCATGGTCGAACGCCGAAAATCAATGCATGTAGATACGCTGGAAGTTTTTCCGAAAATACACCCTGAGTGCATTAATATTTCTATTCCTTACAATGCTGAGGTCGAAAAAATGGGCGAGTACATGGCGCCTATCGTAAAAAAATATCCCTACGCCGAAGCTTCTCAAAACTTCGTTAAACTTTGGAAAAAAATAAAGCAAAAGGTAGGGTAAACAATCCTCGTAATTTCCTTTCGTTCGTCCAATTTTTTTGCGTAGTATAACTCTATGGCAATGTTATTTAACTTTAAGTTAACATACTTCAATAGGTTTTAGGTTTCAATCGCAGTAAATTTGATGAAAAGCCCATCATGCTCTCAAAATATAATTTAAAGTACCAAATCGACGGAGATTTATTGCGTGTTGCATATTTTGGTACCATTTTAAAAAACGAAATGGAAGAAATTATGAGCAAAGTTTATATACTCATAAAACAACACAACATAAAACGCATTTTAGTAGATGCTCTGCATAGCAACGTAAAACTTCATATTATCGAATCCTTACAATTTGCAAAAAATTACCCCATCGAATTTAAACAAGTAAAAACAGCTGTGGTAGAAAACCAGGAAAAACGAGAACAGTACCGCGCACACGAAACCTTTGTAGAAACCCGCAACGTACATATGAAATTTTTTAACTCTATACCCGAGGCCGAAAATTGGCTGTCTGCAGCTTAACTAGTTTAAACCAAAAATATGAAAAAAAACCTCTTCGAAAAATTGAAAGAAATTGAAAAAGAGCATCACACTTTTTTCAGTAAATCCCAAAGTAAACTAATAAACTACATTTCGTTGGCAACTACATCCAACGGACAAGTTTTATACAAATCCAAACTCGTAATTAGTAACGAGCTACCAAAAGAAATTGCCGAAAAAGTTCAACTTATTTTATCCTGATTTTCTTTTTTAGTTTTTACTTATCACCTTATTATGTGTAAGGTTTTTTTGTTTTATGTGTTTTTTAAGAATGTAAAAGATGCTAAGTTTGCTTTACGTTTAATTTTAAAACCCTAAAATATGTTTCCAAGTTTACCGTCAGATAGTTTTTTTAAAACAATTTTTTTTGGTGCTTTAGTTGTTATAACCATTCTTATAAAATATGGCATAGATAGCCATCAAAAATTAATTGACGATATAAACACGCACAACGCTAAAATGATTGGTATAAAATATGCCATTAACCTAACTAATTTAGAAATTGCTGGGCTCAACAAAAAAATTAAACTTTTAAAAACTGATAGTTTAAAAAAACAAGATACCGCCCTTAACACCAAGCTCGATAATAACAGAAAATCGCTTGCTCAAAATATATTGAAGCTAAAAAAACTACGCGACGAACGATATCAAAAAAACATTGAAATACGAATAGCCATAGCAAGTAAAGAAAGATATGAAAGTTACAGCCCCGTACTTTATACTGTATTTGCAATCATTTTGCTGTTGGGTTTAATTCCGTGGGTGATGAAGGAAGTTGAGAAAAATAATTTTGATAGAGATAAAATGCAGAAAGTGGAAAAAGCCGTTCCGTGCCAAAGCTGCGGCATGATACTTAAAAACGATTTTAAACCTTTTATAGAACTTGAATTATGCAGCAATTGTTACGATGGCAAAACATATAAAGAACCGCAATTAACTTTTAAAGAAATGCAAGACAGGGTACAAGCCAGAATGACCAATCAGGGCATTGATGAAAAAAGCACCAAAAAACACCTGGCTAAATTAGCTGCTTTAAATAGGTGGAACAAAACACTTAAATGGTAAATGCTATTTAACCTCAGTAAAAAAGTCTTGCAACACGTAAGGCTTTTTTTATGCACTATGTTATTTAGAAAAAGGCATGACCGAGAACTAAGCGAAACCACAAATGCCTTTTTAAATAAATACAAATGAGTAAATCTAATTCAACATTTCCTTTGCTTTTTCCTGTATTATTTTGTAAATTTAGTTTACACTAAAAAAACTTACTATGCTGTACAAGTTAATTTTAGAAGATTGGGCAGAGTATGATGCTAAAAAAAAGCAGGCTAAGCAAAATACAAAAAACTTTAATTGTACCGAAGCATGGGAGCGCATTTACCTCACCCAAAAAATAAAACAACATCACCCAAGTATCGATGATAAAGATATTGCTACTGCTATACGCGAGTGTTGCGTGGCATTAAACGCTCCTCATCCCCGCGAATCGTTTGTGCGTTTTGTATGCCTTAAACTCGATATTGGCATTTTTAGCGAGTAAGCCCTCTTGCTATACATTAACATTTTTGGCAAACAATAATTATTACATTTACCGCCAAACCAAAATCATGAAAAACAAATTCATTGCCCTTTTATATATCGTAGTTTGCTTGCAAGCCCACACACTCACCGCTAAAAACGATAGCACATCTGTAATTAAAAACGGCATAGGCATTAGTGTAGCTCCCATGTTATCTGCACCAAGTTTTGTAAACAGCAGTAATTATAGTAGTAACTACTTAAAAGCCGGTGTAGGTGGCTCAGCCGCATTGTGCGAAAACATAGTACTAAGCAAAAAGCAAAATTTTTATTTGTATGCCGAATTGGGTTACCAAACCAGTGCCTATATTGATAATAATGTGCCCAGCGTTCTTTATACACCAAGCAGTAGCAATATTAATCAAACCAACCTTTCACACTTCACACTTATTGATAGATATAACTACGGCTTCTTTTCATTATCCATACAAAAGGTGTTATTTCATTTCGGTAAAAAAGTGGGTGTGTTTGCAGGTTTAGGTGCCCAAGTAAATTACTGTTATTCAACCAGCACGCTGGCAAAAAATTTGTTAGATACTACGGGCAAAAACATAAGCAGTAGCCTTTCAAGCACCAGCTACTCGGTACCGGCAAACAACCAGTGGTCGGCTTCTGCCGTAGCCCGTTTGGGTTTAATGCTTAACCCGCTTAAACACCTTAGCTTAAACATTGCACCCGTTTTTTATTACGGACTTAGCCCAAAATACATTTTCACCAACAACAACCCGGGCTTCAACAGCTTCGGACTTAATGTGCAAATAATATATAGTTTTTAGGTAGCACGCTTAGCAGCGTTTAAGTTTTTAGTACATTTAATAAAATTTTATGCGCATTAGCACTTATATATTAATGTTGTTTTTTTGCACGAGCTTGTTCGCTCAAAAAAGCAACCTATATCAAATTTTTGCCGACGATATAAACCAGCAACTTTTTATTGATAAACACGTAAACCATATAGATCGTAAGTTTTACGATTACGATACCATCACCAAAAAACTAAAGCAAAGCGGCACCGTAAAAATAGATTACAACCCCGTTAAAAAACTTTGCACAACTTATAACAGCATGTATAAAATAACCGATTATTGGAAATCAGATAGCAATGGTGTAAATAATTTTGCTTATAATAAAGACGGCAAAAGAGTAGATTTAGAAGTGCAGGATACTTCGCCTCCTGTTTTTAAAAATGGCAAAGTAAAAGTAATTTACAACACCTTGCTTTTTTATAACGCGCAAAATAAAATAAGCAAAGTTATAACCGATACCACAGCTAAAGATATAATCCCCTATCATTTTACCGAGTGTTATTATACTTACACGCACGATAGCATAGCCGAAGAAAAATCATACTCCTTTCGCTACATTCCTAAAAACACCAATTTTAAAGATACACTGGCAACATCCATACTAACCCATAACGCCTTAGGCTCGCAAGAAATTATTTACGAAAACAACAACATCATAAAAATAAGCAAGTACACAAAAAATAGCGTAGACTTTGAAGACACTATTGTTAATGGTTTACTTGTAAGCCGTGCCGAAACCTATTATAGTGTTGCCACAGCAACCAAAAGTAAATAACGGAACAGGCTCCAACTCATAATTCATTATTGAAATAACAACCCACTGCTATGGCAATAACAGGGTTTATTAAGGAATACGAAAACCCATTACCAAAATATCATCGTTTTGTTTTCGCTTGCCTTTCCAATCGTAAAACGCTTTTTCAAATTGAGCTTTTTGTTCTTCTATGGGGAGTTGATGTATTTGCAATAGCAATTCTTTTACGCGCGGCGCCATAAATTTCTTTTTGGTTTGTTCACCTACCTGGTCGCCATAACCGTCGGTGCCCATGTAAACCATAGTACCAGCAGGAAGTGAAAGTTCGGTTACGCCTTCGTTTTTTCTATCAGTAAAAGCAAAAATACCGTGTACCGATTTTACCTGTGGGTCTAACTGTGTAAGCTCGTTGTTGCTAACTGTGTAAGCGGCGTGGTTTACCGATGAAAAATGAAGTTTTTTTGTTTGCGTGTTTATTTTGCAGATAGAAATATCCATGCCATCAACAAAGGCTTCGTTTTTTTGTTTATGCGCAAGTGTGTTGGTAAGCCCTTCTGCCAGGTTTTCAATAATGGCAATAGGGTCGGTAATTTTTTTAAAGTTTACAATTTCGTTTAGCAAAGTGTTGCCAATCATACTTAAAAAAGCACCGGGTACGCCATGTCCTGTACAATCAACGGTTACAAAAAACAATTCGGAGCCGTGTGCGGTAAACCAATAAAAATCGCCGCTAACAATGTCTTTAGGTAAATAGAGTACAAAAAAATCTTTCAGGTGTGCTTTAATTTCGGTTTCACTGGTTAAGATAGATTGTTGTATGTGCTGCGCGTAATTAATGCTATCTACAATTTGTTTTTGTTTTTCTTCCACCAATTCTTTCTGTTGCTCTATCAGGTGATTTTTTACTTCAAGTTCCTTGTTTATTTTTTTCTTATGTAAATAACTGCGGTACACAAAAAGTCCGGATACAAAAACCAGCACAAGAAAAATAATAATAAACCAAATTATAATTTTTTGTTTTTGCAGTTTGGTTTGCTCAATAGCCATTTGTTTTTCGTGGTCGTTTTTCAGGTACACTTCTTTTGTTTCAAACTCAAAACGCAATTGCTTTACCTCAGCTTGTTTACGCATATCTATACTCATAACGCTATCAGCATACTTGTTAGATAGCTTATAGTAATGCAGCGCGTTTTTATACTCCTGTAAAGAATCGCTAACCTCGTACATAGCACGATAGGCATAAGCGTAATTTAATATACGCCTGTTATCGTTGGCATATTTTAGAGCTTGCAGTAAATATATTTTTGCTTGGGCATATTCTTTTTTGTACATAAATAATTTTGCCATCCAATAATTTACCGATGAGAACGAAGCAGTATCTTGTTTTTTTTCCGCTATTTTATATGCCTTATTAATGTGCACTTCGGCAGCCGGCAAATTATTACGGGTTAAATAAATGTTACCAACGTTGGTGTGCGAATTTATAAGCTCGGTAGTGGGTTCGGTTTTTAATTTATTTTCTTTAATGTCTATAGATTGTAAGCCGTAGTACAGGGCACTATCCGTGTTTTTTAGTCGGTCAAAAATAGATGCCAGGTTATTGTAATCATTGGCAATGTATGATTTGTTGCCAATGGCAAAATCTGTCTTCATACATTTTCTAACGGTTTGCAAGGCTGTATTATATTCGCCTATTTGCATTTCAATGGCGGCAATGTTGTTGTAAATGCTGTTTAGTAATTCGTAATCAATGTTATCGCTTTCTAATATAAGAGCTGCTTTTTGATAATAATCTAAGGCATCGATAGATTTTGAGCCCGTGTAATAATAAACACCCAGGTTGTTATAGGCGCGTGCTTTTTCGTGCAAAAAAACGCGTTTGCTTTTTTCATCGCTTACGGTTTTATTTTTTTCAACTACATCGAGTATTTGGTTGCTGTATTTTGGGATGTCGTTAAACTCGCATTGTTCAGAAATTTGCCCAAGTGTTTTTATTTTTTCGGTATCGGTTTGGGCTTTAGGTAGTACTTGAAATAACGAATCGAGTCCAGGGTTTTGACAAAAAACAGGTGCCTGAAAAAAGAAAACAATAATTATACTAAAAAATAGGCGCATAAACAAATGTACTGAATTAAAGATACGTAAAAATTCGAGCGTTTTAACACTATTGTTATTAGCGTATGAGTTTATTATTATTATTTTTGGGCTCGGAAAAAATATTTCTATACCATAAATTAAAAAATATGAAAAAACTTTTACTCTCATTAACACTTTTAACAAGTGTATTTAGTAGCACAAAGGCACAAACTTATTGTACACCCTCGTTTCCAGGGGCTGTTGCTTCTTGCTCCACCTATGGTTTAGTTGTTCAGTCTTTTTTGTTAACCGGGGCTTCGGGTGCAATTAATGACAATAGTGCCTGTAATGGAACCGGTTATTTAGACCAAACTGCCATGAGTTGCAGTATACAAGCCGGGCAAGCATATACGTTTACTACCAGTACCGGACCTTATGGTAGTGAAGCACAGGTTTGGATAGATTTTAATAATGATGGTACATTTGCGAGTAATGAAACAGTAGCGGGGACGTCCAATTATGCTAACGTAGCTACTATGAATTTATCTGTTCCTGTAAATGGAGCTTTAGGTGCACATAGAATGCGTGTACTAACAGCTTATTCTGGTACAACAAATGGAGACAATTACCCAACTTTAAATCCTTGTTCAGGTTATTATTATGGAGAAGCCAGAGATTATATGGTAACAATTCTTGCTCCTCCGGGTTGTAGCGGAACACCTAATCAGGGTAGTGTTTCGGCTGTTAGAATGCAACATTGTGGTGCTTTTACACCTTATTTAAGTGTAACAGGCAGTAACTTGAATGATACAACAGGATACAACTACCAATGGATGTCATCGGTAGATAACATTACTTTTTCACCCGTAGCAACGGCTACTAACAGCACATATAATGGCACAGTTAGTAACACCTTATATTATACTTGTCAGTTAACTTGTGCTAACAGCGGCCTTAGTTCTTTATCATCTAGCCAATTAATTAGTACAACCTTAACGCCTACTCCGGGTACCTCTTCAGCAGTTTTAGCTGCAAGTTGCGGCGCATTTACACCTCAATTAAGCATATCGGGCTATGGCACAGGCGACTCATCAGGAGTTAGCTACCAATGGATGTCATCGGCAGATAATGTTACTTTTGCGCCTGTAGCAACTGCTACCAACAATACATACAATGGTGTAGTTAGCAGTACTTTATATTATGATTGTCAGGTAACCTGCCCAAGCGGCGGCGGTAGTGCTTCATCCAGCAGCGAGTTAATTAATGTAAACCCAGCGCCTACCGCAGGTTCTGTTTCAGCAAATGTGGTATCAAATTGTGGTTCTTTTATGCCTCAGTTAAGTTTATCGGGTGCAAGTGACCCAAGTTTAGGGTTTAGCTACCAATGGATGTCATCTACAGATAACATTACTTTTACACCTGTAGCAACAGCTACTAACAATACATATAATCCAACAATTAGTAACGCCGTATATTATACCTGCCAATTAAGTTGTGGTGGTACCAATACAGTTAACGCTACCAGCCAATTATTTGACCCCAATCCAACAATTACAGCGGGTTCTGTTTTGGCAGTTAGTTCGGCAGGTTGCGGAGTTTTTGCACCTCAGTTAAGTTTATCGGGTACAAGCGACCCAAGTTTAGGGTTTAGCTACCAATGGATGTCATCGGTAGATAACAGTACTTTTGCACCTGTAGCAACAGCTACTAATAGCACGTATAACGGCACAGTTAGTAACACCTTATATTATACTTGCCAATTAACTTGTACCAGTACAAACACAGTTAGCGCTACCAGCCAATTAATTACTATAAATGCTACGCCAACTATTGTTAATAACACATGCGCCAATTTAACTACAACACTTACTGCAAGTGGCGGAACCAGCTTTACCTGGAGCCCTTCGGCATCGTTAAATACAGCTACAGGTAGCGTAGTAGTTACTACAGCAAGTGTGGCAACAAATTACATGGTAACAAACGATTTAGGTTGTTCAAATTCTATATTTGTTTCGGCGAGCGATTCGCTTACTATTATGCCACAGGTTGCAACTGCTTGTACAAGTACCGGCGATACATTATATGCTAATGCTTTTTTAAATAAAGGTTTGGTTGCTTACTATCCTTTTAACGGAGATGCAAATGATTATTCGGGTAACGGACATAACGCAACAACTGTTGGTGTAAGTTTAGCTACCGACCGTTTTGGTAATAGTGGCAAATGTTACAGTTTTGCAGGTACAAGCACTTATTTAGCTTGTCCGCCGGCAGCTTATTTTACAGGCGGAGATTTTACTATTTCTGGTTGGGTAAATGTTAGTAACGTTCAAGCGTGGGGTCGTTTAATAGATTTTGGTAATGGACCAGGTTCAGACAATGTTTTAGTATCTTTAAATGGAGGAGGCAGCGGTCAACTGCTTTCCAGTAGTACAGGACAAAATTTTCAATCGGGTCAGGCGTTAGATTATAATAAATGGGTGCAAGTGTTGTTTACTTTTGATGCTACTACTAATATTTCTACTTGCTACTATAATGGTATAGCAATAGATTCAGGAACAATAAACAGACCTAATAATGTTGTACGTAATAATGCATATATAGGTTTAAGTGACTGGCCGGGTGATGGTGGTGTATTTGGTTCGATGGATGATATACGCATTTATAACCGCGAACTAAACAGTACAGAAATTGGACAATTATATAATTTTGAAGCAACTGCCGAAGCACAAACAACTTACAGTTGGTCTAACGGCGCTACTACACCTTATATAGTTGCAAATTCAACTACGCCATCAACAGTAACATATAGCGTAACACAAACACGTAACGGAGCAAGCTGTACTATGACTAATACAATTAGTGTAACAACTGTAGCCTGCCCTGCAGCCCTTAATTTTGACGGGGTTGATGATTATGTTAATTTAGGCAATAACATAGACGCAGTTTTACAAAACACAAACCTTATTACGGTAGAAGCATGGATTAACCCAAGTACTACAAGTAACCTTGGTGTAATTGCAGGAAATTTTAACACTCAAAACAATAACGGCATGCAATTTTTATTGCGCCGAGATAACAACCTATTTACCTTTTGGGTAGATGGCGGTTCTGGTTTTCAAAATGTAACCTCAATAGGTACTCCAACCATTAACGTATGGCAACACATAGCAGGTACATGGGATGGTAGCAGCCTTAAAATATACATAAATGGTGTATTGGATAACACAACCCAAAATATTACAGGTGCTTTTAATATGGAGGCAAACAATATTTGGATAGGAACCGATAATTCTGGAGAATATTTTACAGGTTCAATGGATGAGATGCGTATTTGGAATACTGCACGTACACCTGCACAAATACAAAACGATATGGGTTGTATAAACAGCAGCACTGTTACACCTACCGGATTATTAGCGTATTATAATTTTGATAATGGCGTTGCTAACGCTACTAACACAGGCAGAACTACTGTAGCTGATGCTACAGGAGATGGAAATAACGGTGAGCTAATTAATTTTGCATTAAACGGTACTACATCTAACTGGGTTACTGATGCAAGTATGTTAAGTGTTAAACCAAGTATTACAAGTGTAGTTGCAACAAACACAGCAATTTGTGTAGGTGCTACTACAACTTTAACTGTAAATAGTACTGCAAGTACTTATACATGGAGTACTAACGCGGCAAGTGCTACTACAACTACGGTAAGTGTTACACCTGCAAACACAGCTACTTATAATGTAACTGCAGCAAATAGCTATTGTATGGTTATGGATAGCGTTGTTGTTACCGTTAACCCCTTACCAACAGTAACGGTTAATTCGGCAACTGTTTGTGTAGGTAATATGGCAACTTTAACAGCAAGCGGAACAGCAACAAGTTATACTTGGAGCACAACAGCTACAACACCTACTATAAGTGTTACACCAACTACCCCAACAAGTTATACTGTTAGCGGTACAGACGCTAATCATTGTGTAAATATGGCAACAGCTACTGTAAGCGTAAACGCTTTACCAAGTGTAAGTGTAACAGTAACCAACTCAGTAATTTGTGCAGGTGCATCAACTACATTAAGTGGTGCAGGAGCTGATACATATACCTGGACAGGCGGTGTTGTAGATAACACAGTTTTTAACCCAACAGGTACAAACACATATACCGTAACCGGAACAGAAAACACACATGGTTGTACTAACACAGCAAGCCAATTGGTAACAGTTAATCCTTTACCAACGGTAACAGTTAACAGTTCTACTATTTGCACAGGAGCTACAGCAACTTTAACAGCAAGCGGAACAGCAACAAGTTATACTTGGAGCACAACAGCTACAACACCTACTATTAGTGTTGCACCTACTACGCCAACAAGTTATACTGTTAGCGGTACAGACGCTAATCATTGTGTAAATATGGCAACAGCTACTGTAAGCGTAAATGCTTTACCAACTATAAGTGTAAACACCAGTACTGTTGATTTATGTGTAGGTGCCACAGCAACTTTAACAGCAAGCGGAACAGCAACAAGTTATACTTGGAGCACAACAGCTACAACCCCTTCAATTGCAGTTAGCCCAACAGTTAATGCAACGTACACGGTAACAGGTAGCGATAATGGTTGCAAAAACACGATAGCGTTTACACAAACAGTATCTACTACCTGCCAAGTTGGTATAGAAAAATACAATACAGGTGTTAATGTAACTGTTTACCCTAACCCAAGCACAGGTTTATATGCTGTAACGTTAGATGCAGATGCGCAAATAACAGTTATTAATTCGTTAGGCGAAGTTGTGTTAGTTAAAACACTTCATGCAGGAACTGAGAATATCGATATACAAAATCAGGTTGCGGGAGTTTACTTTGTAAAAGTAATTCAGTACAACAACCAACAAACCATAAAACTGATTAAAAACTAATTAGTTTAATTTTAAAAAACAGAAACGCTCACCTTTAAGGTGGGCGTTTTTTTTGCGACTATTTTTTAAATGTTTACACGGCATACGCTTGCAGGGAGCTGTTTTCTGTGTTATTATATATTTTCAATAATTCTTACATTATGCATTGTAGTTGTTCGTATTACACAATTTTCATTTTATTGACTATTTAATAGCGGGCTGTGTAAACCTAATTTTGCATACAGATAGTTAATGATAAAACAACATGAATAATTTAAACAAACAAGTGAAACACATTCAACTAATTTTTTTTTAGCATTTTTTTATCAATAATTTTTATGGTATCGGCATGCAGCAACAAACATAAAGTAGCAAATTTTATAGTTGGCACAACCGTAAAGTTAAACTCGGATATACTTATAGGTGCGGGTGAGTGCGTGTTAAAAAAGTTTGAAGGAACCAGTATAAATAATAAATTTTACATGTATTGGACGTTTCAAAGCAATAGCAATCAATTTTTTTTCGAGATAGAGTCATCAACTACGGGCAAAAAATTTAAACATTATTGTTTTAAACGCGGTTACGTATCTCCGGGTTCATCTTCATTAATGCTTTGTGTAACAGATAGTACAACTAAAAACAATATTGTTTATTATAGAATTAAAACTATTCCTGAAAATGGTTCGGTAAAAAGTAATGAAAGTAAAGAGTATAAAGCTTTGTTTGAAGCATCAACCATCATGCTTA
>Ga0206843_10234_pt1 | contig 14868 bp, 13 predicted proteins | sample Alteio_BWOrgCont_21_FD_152869 | JGI IMG/M metagenome (GOLD analysis project Ga0206843, IMG submission 152869) | Enriched cells from forest soil in Barre Woods Harvard Forest LTER site, Petersham, Massachusetts, United States -... | ecosystem: Environmental > Terrestrial > Soil > Temperate forest >...
CATTAGGTGAACTATGTTTGTCTCCTATAGGTCTTTCCCTCGTTTCAAAACTATCTCCGCAACGTTTTTCGTCACTGCTTTTCGGTGTATTTTTCCTTTCCAATGCTGCCGGCTATGCACTGGCGGGAACTCTTGGTGCGCTTATCCCAAATACTACAGACAAATTTGTAGCAGCATCTGGCCACGGCATAGACTTACAGGCAGTACTTGATAAAAGAATAGCACCTAGTCCTGAACAATTAAGTTTCTTAAACTCTGCCAAGATTAGCATTGAAAACCCACACTTTGCCGGGTTCACTATTCATAACCTTTTTGAGTTCTTTATGGTATTCGTGGTGCTGTCTGGCGCTGCTTCACTTATCTTGCTTATGATATCGGGCCAACTCAAAAAAATGATGAATGGTGTACGATAGTTAATTGCCGTTTTTGTATTAAGGTGGGGAATGTCCCCACCTTTTTTTATTAGGTGAATAAAAGGGTGATTAAAAAATAAAGTTTATTTTGGTACACTCAATTAAAGATACAATGACATCAACACCCCCAAGAACAGAACTGACACTGGACGAGATACAGGATTTTAAAGGCAAGTACCCTAAGCAGCTTTGGTTCTTGTTTTTGTCAGAGATGTGGGAGCGTTTTGCATTTTATGGTATGCGCGGTATGTTGGCCATCTTCATGGTGGAAAAGTTAAAGCTGAATGACCATGATGCCAACCTGCAATATGGCGCCACACAGGCGTTCGTATACGCACTGGCATTTATAGGAGGTTTGTTCGCTGATAAAATACTGGGGTTTAGAAAGTCTATCTTCTGGGGTGGTATACTTATGGTGTGTGGCAGCTTTACACTCGCATTTTCTCCTCACGACCTGTTTTACATAGGCATAAGCATTACCATAGTAGGCACTGGCTTTTTCAAACCCAATATTTCTACTATGGTGGGCCAGCTATATAGGGCTGGCGACCCCCGGCAGGATGCCGGCTTTGGTTTATTTTATTCCGGCATCAATATCGGTGCGCTCATAGGTGGTGCATTATGCATCTATGTTGCCGATGCCTATTCCTGGAATATCGCTTTTTCCTTGGCGGGTATTGGCATGTCGTTAGGCTTGAGCATTTTCATTTTCACTAAAAGGACACTAGGCCCTATAGGCCTTTCACCGCTTGCCACAAAAATGACCAGCAGCAAGATCAGGATGTACGATATAATGGTATATGCAGGCTCCCTGCTGGTAATACCGCTCATCCTTTTACTGGTGCAGAAGTCAGACTATACCGATAAATTCATGTACACTATCGGCCCTCTTGCCCTGCTCTATATTATTTATGAGATATTCAAGTGTGGCGATCTTAATGAAAAAAAACGATCCGGCGGTGCACTTTACTCAGTGCTCGTAATAGCGCTTACTGCCATTACTTTATTTGTCAATATTAATTCCACCATCGCATTGGCTTTCGCCATTAAAGTTTGCATTGACATACTTTGCATCGCATGTGTATTCTATGGCGTGTTCCGGTACTTCAGCGCTTTGCAGCAAAAGATAGTAGTAGCCCTAGTGTTTATTATCTTCTCCATCTTTTTCTGGGCGTTCTTTGAACAGGCAGGAGGATCGTTAAGCCTCTTTGCTCGATACCACCTTAATCATAATGTACTGGGATTGACGGTAGACCCAAATGCCATTAACAACTCATCCAACTCTCTTTTTGTCATATTATTCAGCCCTTTTGTGGGTTTGCTATGGTTGTGGCTCAGCAAGCGCAAATTAGAACCCAATACCGTAGTAAAGTTCGGGTTGGGGTTTCTGTTCGTGTGTCTCGCATTCTATATATTTTACTATACCCGTTTCTTTGCTAATGCGGCAGGAATGACTTCTTTGAACCTATTTACATTCGCATACCTGGTAATAACCTTAGGCGAATTATGCCTATCCCCTATCAGTATGTCTATAATGACAAAGCTTTCGCCAAAACGTTTGCATGGGGTTATGATGGGGTTATTATTCCTTGCCAGCGCCTACGGCCAGTATTTTGCAGGCATCTTTGGTGCCGACATGTCCATAACCGCACCTAACGCCACCCTACACGATAAACTGATGGCCTATACCGAAGGTTATAAAGGGCTTTCAATGTACGCGTTAGTCCTTGGCATTGTTTTAATTGTGGCTTCTCCGTTGATACGGAAGTTGATGCACGAAGTGCATTAGTCAACGATAGCAACGCTGTATCGGAGGAATTTACTTTTATCTATTTTCGCCGTCAATGAAAGAAAACACCCATACCGAACACCATTTCCACAGCTCAGCGCTCGTTACAGATATTGTGATAGGTATGAGCGATGGGCTTACTGTACCTTTTGCACTTGCTGCAGGCCTTAGTGGCGTACATGATATTCATACGGCTACCATAGTTACTGCGGGCCTTGCGGAGATCGTTGCCGGCTCCATAGCTATGGGACTAGGTGGATACCTTGCGGGAAAAACAGAAATAGACCATTACAATGCAGAACAGAAGCGCGAAGAATGGGAGGTAGATAACCTGCCTGAAAAGGAAAAAGAAGAAGTTCGGGGGATCTTTGCCGATATGGGCATGACCGAGGAAACGCAACGGCAGGTGGTAGAAGAAATGGCGAAAGACAAGGCAAAGTGGGTAGACTTTATGATGCGCTACGAACTGGGCCTTGAAAAGCCTGATGCTACAAGGGCGCGTAAAAGCGCTATGAATATCGGGCTGTCCTACATTGTTGGTGGCCTTGTTCCCCTGTCTCCTTACTTCTTTACTCCTGTTGCCACGGAAGCACTTAAATGGTCTGCTGCTATTACGGTTCTATGCCTGTTTATATTCGGTTTCTTTAAAGCAAAATTTACCGGGCAAAACCCATGGGGAGGCGCGTTGCGGGTAATGATCATTGGTTCGGTAGCAGCAACTGCGGCATTCTTTATTGCACGGCTGTTTAATAATTAACAGCAATTAACCACACCAGTTCTATTCTTTAAAGTGACGATGGCTATTTTTATCGCCTAGTTTATCATTTTTATGGAACCAGACAAGACAATGAGCGTAAACTCACGCAAAAATAGCTTTTCACATGCCTTTAGCGGGCTTTCTCAGTTATTTAAACAGGAGCCAAACGCAAAGATCCATGCATTAGCCACTATCGTTGCCATTGTAGCAGGCATTGTCAGGCACATTAGTTCTATGCAATGGGCGGCAATCGTGTTAGCCATAGGTCTGGTATGGATAACGGAAGCTATGAATACCTGTATTGAAAAACTGTGCAACCTATGGTGCGACAACAAATGGCATCCCGAAATAAAGGTCATTAAAGATATAGCTGCCGGCGCAGTGCTGATCGCCGCTTTGGTAAGTGTGGCTATAGCAATATCTGTATTCTTTTTGTAACCTCACTCCAGGTAAGGCGCTACAGATGTTTTAAGCATTTCTATCAATTCAGGATCCATAAACCAGTATTCGTCCGGGATATCAAGCAATATGATCTGCTTATCTGTATGGAACCTTTCTTTTAATATTTGTTTGTGCTGCTTTTCCATAACAAATATCATATCTGCCCAGTCAATAAGCGGCTGGCTAACCTTTATCCGGGCGCTACCCGATGTACCTGCCGATCTAACACTATGTATGCTGCCATTTTTAAAAATAGCCTCCGCAGTCGGGCTGCGCCATTGGTTCATGCTGCATACAAAAAGAATGTTCATAACTTTATTTGCCCAAAGTAATAATATCCTTTGCAAATTTATACCATAGGCCATTCCACACACCCCATAGCGCATTTTATAGCTATGTTGCAGTCTTTTGACATAAAAATACTGGCCGACATACGCAGTATGCCGGGTTCAAACAGGCATCCTCAGTTTAACCAAGACGCATTAAGCAGGTCTTTGCAGGCAGCGGGCATCAAATATGTCCACATGCCCGGCCTTGGCGGCCGCCGCAAGCCACGGCCCGATTCTGTAAATACAGCCTGGCACAACAAAGCATTTATGGGCTATGCCGATTATATGGAGACGGCGGAATTTAAAGCCGCCATTGAACAACTGGAGCAAATTGCGTTAAAAGAGCGTTTGGTATATATGTGCTCCGAAGCAGTATGGTGGCGCTGTCACCGCTCCCTGGTTTCTGACTATCTTAAAGTACATGGTTGGGAGGTATTGCATATCATGGAAATAGGTAAAAGCACTGAACACCCTTATTCTTCACCTGCAAGGCCAGTACAAGGCAATCTGTTTTACGACAATCCTTAGCCAGATATCTTGCCTTGCAATTGGTTTATATTCACGAAAATCCATCAATCCTAAAACCATGGTCAAATTTTAACTTTTACGATTTTGGTAAAATGGAGAAAGCGCACCCAATTTATTATATTTGCTCCCTTTGAACCCCAGATAGTTAATGCGAAGTATTTTTATAAAAGAAATAAATTCTTTTTTTAGTTCCATAGTGGGTTATGTGGCGCTCCTTGTATTTTTGGTAGCATGCGGCCTTTTTTTATGGATCATTCCCGAATATAGTATACTCAACTATGGCTATGCCAGTATGGACCGTTTTTTCGAGATCGCCCCATGGTTGCTGTTATTACTTGTTCCCGCAGTTACCATGCGGTCCCTTGCCGATGAGTTTCGTACCGGTACCATAGAGTGGCTTTCCACCAAGCCGCTGACCGACCTGGATATCATCATGGGCAAGTACCTTGCTACCATCGCCCTTATCATTTTTGCGCTGCTGCCTACACTTGTTTATGTATACACCATCAGCAACCTCTCGTTACCAGACATTAGCCTTGATTCCGGCGCTATTATAGGCTCTTACATCGGTTTATTTTTCTTGGCGGCTACTTTTGCAGCGGTAGGTGTTTTCTGTTCTTCGCTTACAGCCAACCAGGTGGTGGGCTTTCTTATTGCTTTGCTTGCCTGCTACCTGTTATACACCGGCTTTGAGCAGCTAAGCAAGCTGCCTAAGTTCTCAGAAGGCATAGATTACTACCTGAGCATGATAGGTATGGAGTTTCATTACAACTCCATAAGCAGGGGCCTGATCGACTCCCGCGATGTTGTTTACTTTTTGTCAATAATCATCTTATTTATATCCCTTACCCGCTTTTCCCTCAGCAATCGTACAAGAGGCATGGAGCGCGGGTAAGCATTTGGCTTATGGCTACAAAAACACCAAATAAAAACCAAAGGCAAACACAGGCCAGGCTCCGCATCATCATCATGGCGGCCATACTGATCTGTGTAAATGTGCTGGCGTCCTATTTCCATACAGGTCTTGATCTCACACATGAAAAAAGGTTCACACTATCTCCGGCCACAGTAAAGCTATTGCGCAATATGCCGGAGGTAGCGGTAATAGATGTATACCTGAAAGGCAAATTTCCAGCAGAGCTTCAGCGTCTGCAGGAAGCCGTGAGAGAACAGTTGCGCTCATTCAAAGATGTTGCCGGCAATAAGATCATCTTTCGCTTTATAGATCCACTGGAGGGAAAAACCGAAAAGGAAAAAAAGCAAATAGCCCACGACCTGGATGCTAAAGGTATAAGGCTGCTGCAATTGAAGGACCAGGATGAAGAGGGCTACTCTATGAAGGTGTTCGTGCCTTATGCACTGGTTCATTATAATGGTAAAGAAGCAGCCATCATGCTGCTGGAAAACCCGCCAGGCAAATCTCAGGCCGAGAAAATCAGTTACGCCGAGGCCGCACTGGAATACAAATTTGCCAGCGCCATTAACCAGCTCAACAGGCCCACTAAAGCAAGGCTCGCCTACATCATAGGTAATGGCGAAGCATTGGGCATCAAAACAATAGACCTGCTCACTACCCTTCCCAAGTACTATGATGTAGACACTGTAGACCTCTCGCATACCCTGGCTATCTCCGGCGCTTACGATGCAGCCCTTATCATTCAGCCTACCATACCTTTTACCGGCCCTGATAAACTAAAGATAGATCAGTACGTAATGCGCGGCGGCCGCTTGTTATGGAACATCAATACCCTTAACGCTTCGCTTGACAGCTTGGTTAATTCCCCGCAATTCATAGCCATGGAGTATGGCCTGAATCTTGATGATATCCTCTTCAAATACGGTGTACGTGTGAACAATGACCTTATTGAGGATATGCAAAACATCCCGCTACCAAGAACAAGCAACGGAGGCGCACCAGAGCTGCTGCCATGGGTTTACTTCCCGAAACTAAATCCTACGGCAGAGCACCCAATAGTGCAGAACATGGATTTTGTAATGAGCGGGTTTACCAACAGCATAGATACGTTAAAAGGTGGCGGCATTGAAAAGACAGTGTTGCTGCAGTCATCTAAGTATAGCCGCACAGCCACCGCACCGGTACGGGTAAGCCTGAGTATGATGAACTATCCATTAAAAAATGAGATGTTCAACAAGCCTTACAAGCCAGTTGCCGTGCTGCTTGAAGGCAGGTTCCACTCGGTATACCAAAACCTTTTGGCGCCTGAATACTTACGCCTGCTCGATTCGCTTAAAGAACCTTTTAAGCCTGTATGCGATACACCGAATAAGATGATCGTCATATCCGCCGGCGAGATATTCAGCAATGGCTATACTGCAAAAGATGGCGTACTGCCTGTAGGCTACTACCAGTACACCGGTGAGTTCTTTGCCAACCGCAATTTCCTGCTTAACTGCCTGGAGTATCTTACCGACGCATCAACCGTACTGGAAGCACGCTCGAAAGAAGTGAAGCTGAGGCTGCTGGATAATGGCCGCGCCCACGATGAGAAAACCACCTGGCAGGTAGTAAATGTGGGTATCCCTATTGCATTGGTACTAGTGTTTGCTTCAATTTACTTTTTTGCCAGGAAGCGCAGGTATGAAGTAAAACAAGCTACACCCAAAACCTCATCCGAAAATGCGTAAAACACTACTATACCTAGTTATCCTCGCCGTGCTCGGTTTCGGCATCTACTTCTTTCTGCTTAAAAAAACCGATAGCCCGTATAGCGCTGACGAGGCTGGCTTCACTATAAAAGACACCGGCGCCATTGGCAAGATATATATTGTGACCAACGACGGAGACGCCGTATTGGTAGAGCGCACAGATTCGGCATGGATGGTGAATAAGAAATATAGGGCGCTGCCAAGTATGCTGAACCTGCTGATGGGTACACTGGCACAGCAGACGGCACTATACCCCGTTACCAAAAATGCCTTTGACAACGTAATAAAAAGTATGTCGACCGATGGTATTAAGACAGAGATATATGGCAGGGACGGCAAAAAGATGAGGGTATTCTACGTAGGCGGTACAGCTGTTAACAACACAGGCACCAACATGCTTATGGACGGCGCCCACACCCCATACGTAGTGCAGGTGCAGGGGTTCGATGGCTACCTTACGCCCCGCTTCACTACTAATATCAAAGACTGGCGCGACAGGACTGTATTTAGTATGCCTGCAGAAGAGATAAAAACCATCTCGGTGCAGTATGCTGACAAGCCAATAAACTCTTTTGTAGTGAATAACGACAATGGCACGATCAACGTAAAGGCTGACCCTGAAATAATGAACCACCTGGATAGCATTAACCAGCGCAAGGCGCATATTTATATAAAATACTTCACCAATGTAAATTGCGAGGGCTATCTGAATGGTGTAGCTGGCATGGACTCTGCCATAAGCAAAGCGCCAAAGCAGTCTACCATAGATATCGTGGGCCTGCACGGGCAGCACCAGCATGCTGATATATACTGGATGGGCCTTAACAAGCGCAGTAAGAACGTGACCCAGTCGGACCCGGATGTACCGGACGACTACGATGCTGACCGCCTGTATGCAGTGATCAACAATGGGCAGGATACGGTAATGGTACAGCAGCAGGCCTTTAAGAAGATATTCCGCAAGGCATTTGAGTTTTACCAGAAAGATATGCAGCTGAGCCCTGAGCAGCAAAAAGAGTATGAGCACGAAAAAGAACAGTCTAAAAACGTGCTGTTCCATAAAAAGGTATAACTGTTATCTATTCCACTGTAGTAAAAACTTCCCTGCTATCTGTTAGCTTTGCTTTTCTTAAATGTAAAAATTCGATTTTATGAAAATGGATAAAGTACTGGACAAACTCGGTATTAAAAAGATAAATGAAGGCGCTTCTACCGGCACCAAATGGATAAAGGTGGGTGGCGAAAAGATCGACTCCATCTCTCCTGTAGATGGCAACCGCATAGCATCGGTTAATGCAGTTGACCGCAAAACTTATGATAAAGTAATTGACGATGCACAAACTGCATTCGCCGAATGGCGTATGTGGCCGGCGCCAAAGCGTGGCGAAGTAGTGAGGCAGATAGGCGAAGCGCTCCGCAAGTATAAGGAGCCGCTGGGCATGCTGGTATCTTACGAAATGGGCAAGAGCCTGCAGGAAGGCTATGGCGAAGTGCAGGAAATGATAGACATATGCGATCTTGCAGTAGGCATGAGCCGCCAGCTATATGGCCTTACCATGCATAGCGAGCGCCCTAAGCACCGCATGTATGAGCAGTGGCACCCACTGGGCGTAGTAGGTGTAATCAGCGCGTTTAACTTCCCGGTGGCAGTATGGAGCTGGAACAGTATGATAGCCTTTATATGTGGTAATACCTGTGTATGGAAGCCATCTGAGAAAGCGCCTATATCCGCCATTGCCTGCCAGAACATTATAGCCGAAGTATTTAAGGCCAATGAAGTGCCGGAAGGTGTTTGCGGCCTGGTAATAGGCAACCGCGAAACCGGCGAATGGATGAGCAACGACAGTCGAATACCGCTGGTATCGGCCACAGGATCTACCCGCATGGGCAAGGCCGTGGGCTCGGCAGTGGCAAATCGCCTGGGCAGGGCGCTGCTGGAGCTGGGTGGCAATAATGCCATCATAGTATCTGAGCATGCCGACCTTAACATTGCCCTGCGCGCAGCCATATTCGGCGCGGTGGGCACAGCTGGCCAGCGCTGCACCACTACCCGCCGCCTCATCATACACGAAGCGGTATATGATGCCTTTAAAAAGAAGCTGGTAGCTGCTTATAAGCAACTGGCAATAGGCGATCCGCTGGATCAGAAGAGCCACGTAGGCCCACTGATAGACCAGGAAGCAGTATCGGCCTATGCCAATGCTATAAAGGAAGTAAAGAAAGCCGGGGGCAAAGAAATAGTAGCCGGCGGGGTGCTTACCGGCAAGGGCTACGAAAGTGGCTGCTATGTAAAGCCATGCATATTTGAGGTAAACAACGAATGGCCTATTGTGCAGCACGAGACCTTTGCACCTATCCTGTACATAATGAAGTATAACGAACTGACCGAGGCTATAAATATGCAGAACGGTGTGCCGCAAGGCCTGTCGTCAGCCATCATGACGCTGAACATGCGCGAGGCCGAGCAATACCTGTCCGCAATAGGCAGCGACTGCGGCATAGCCAATGTGAACATAGGTACCAGCGGCGCAGAAATAGGCGGCGCGTTTGGCGGCGAGAAAGAAACCGGCGGTGGCCGTGAAAGCGGATCAGACAGCTGGAAAGCATACATGCGCCGCCAGACCAACACCATCAACTGGAGCGATCAACTGCCACTGGCACAGGGTATCAAGTTCTCTGTATAATGGCTCAATAGCTTAATTACTCAATGGCTCAATGGTGTTCATTGAGCCATTTTTATTTTGGGATTAGAAGTTTGTAAAAATGACAACTTTAGGTGACTGCAATTAATTTTTCTATGTACCCCGGATAAAATTCTAAATTATCGGGAGTAGTATACTTTATTATACAGTTCTTTTCACACTCAAATTCGGGGTCAACCAAAACACGTTCTTCCCCATTCACCAGAATATGAAATTTCGGCCGGCCCTTAAATAAAATTCTTGAATTAGACGTGTTGAGAATATTTAGTAACTCTACAATGTCATTGAAAATATCTTCTTTTGTAGAATTTATTGCTTTTTTATAGCATTGATATATAGGGGCTACTTGTTTTGCGATTTCGGCAATAAATTCATTCAAAATAATCATTAATTGCTCGATGCTGGTAATTTGAATTGTATTTCCTGACGTATCCAAATACCCCATTTGTTGACAGTTATAAAAAAAAGCACCGTATTTTAACTTACGTTGTTCAATGTAACTAGTCATTTGATGTAATGTATCAGAAAAATTTGGTCCATATATACGTTTAACTTCCCAAATTGTAAAAGGTCTAAAAGTGTAGGTGAAATTTGGAACATCGTTTGGATGTTTAAAATAACACGAAACATCTAATCTGTCAGCTTCAACTTTAAATGAAATATGATTAAAATAACGGGTAAGTATATCGAGCAAGTATATTCTAACTTGTTCCTCCGGTTTATTTGTTAGCAAAACCCATTGGCGTTCGCGACAAAATGCGTATAAATTACCTAAATGGTCCGAACGAGTCTGTAAATACTCCAGTGGTGTCTCTACAAAAAGAGAATGCATCTTATTGAAGTATTTTAATAAATGAGTCAATGGTCGTCAGCCATGAATTATTAACTGTATCTTCAAACTCTTGTCGAATTTTGTTCTTATCAATCCATCCAGCCATAAGATCACAGACTCTGTCAGTATATCCAGGCCCTTGACCATATTCATCAACCAACGATTGAAAAAAAGCATCATTCAGATTTTTCTGAATAATGCCATCAAATTTTTGAAGCGTATTAATTACAAAATTTGTATATCTGGATTCAAATATTTCAAATAATTGATTGCTTACTTGTTTAAAAAGGGCTGATCCATCTGGCAAAGGAAGTTGATTAATAACGGATTTAATTTCAATTTTATTTTTTTGAGTAAATTCAACAATTGTCTTTTGAGCATATAGCTGCTTTAAATTTAGTATAACCTGAATATTGCTATTGTATGGGTGAACCCAGTCGTTTCCATTAAGAGAGTGTTTTGTTCTATGGTGTCTTGTATTCGGGCTATCTCTATATACACGAATTAGTTTGTCTTTAAAGTATTCGTCGCGAAACCTTAGATTTTTATGATCCCTCAACTGATCCTTTAATCTTGCCAATCTTTGAGTGTCTTCTTCGGAAAGAACCCCATTATTAATTAAGGTAAAATCTTGTTCTAATTGGTCTAGGCGTTCCGATATCAATCTCTTTTTGTTTATGGCTACTTTCTCAATAACTGCAAACACAGCATTTTTCTCTTCGATTATATCTTCTTGATAGTTCGCTTTGGGAAAATTATCATCATCGAAATGCCGTAAAGGATTATAAAAATAAATCTGATCCTCGAAAAGCTTAATACCACCTTGATTAAAATCTCCAAGAATCTTATTAGCCTTAATTTTTATTCCTTCGTCAAAATCATTAATGAGTTCACCATTGGAATTAAGGGTCTTTTCGGCTTGATTCTTTCTGGGTAATACAAGCAGCATATGTCTTTCAAAGTGTTTCTTGCTGTTAAATGCAGTTGCTCGTTTTAGAAATTCAGAAATATTAGCTTCCGGTGACGAATTAAATTCACTTGTAAAAACGCATAGAGTTCCAATATCCTCCATTAAATCTGATATGTTCTGCCTCGGCGAACCATTATCTAATCCCTTAGTATCAATAAATGATTTGAAATTACTTAATAGGGGAGCAAATGAGATCGTAATAATAACTCTTTTAGGTAAAACCATATTTGGGTATAAACCAACATTAAGTACCTTAAATGTGTCATAAAGCCAAAGTGTTTTATTGTCATCGGGTTTAGGTGACAAAGAACTAATATTCCTCTCATCAAGCTTTGCCAGTTTTATTATTTCTTGCACAAAATCAGCATCACTTTTGTTATCGTCTTGGAACTTTCGGTAGAGAATAATTGCTTGATCTTTATCCCTTTTAGTTTTTTCCGGCTCAGTTGAACCACTCAATTGAAAAATAGCCTCATCTTCAATAATGCCAGAACTTCCAATTTGAAGAGAAATAAAGTTCCGTATCGCCCGTTCAAGTTCGAATGGTAAATTTTCTCTAGCCTTATCATTGTCAACATCCGGCTCATCGCTTATGCCGGCTTTTGAGATAATATTTTCAGCAAAACTCTTTAATATTCGTTCAGTTTCGACTATGCTATATGGCTCAATTTCAATAGTTGTATTTTCTCCATGACGCAATTCGACCTCACAAGAAGTTGAGCCACCACCCGATGCTGTCAGTACTGTCAACATCTCTTTAACTTGTCTGATTTTTTTATTAATAATCTTCTCGCTGTCCTTTTCAAAATATAAATCAAGAAGGTGGCAAATAGTTGTCGTTTTACCCGATCCAATGGTGCCAATAAATGCCACTTTATATTTTTCAACAGCAATTTCATCCGAAAGACCCTTTGCTGTATCAGCCATTTCTTTAAGAAGATTAGCTATGATATAATCTGTAGCGACAGCTTTGTCAGATAAATTATCTTCCCTATTTACTGCCTCAGTTGCTATTTGCAAATGCAAATCTTGAGCTTGATTTATTGAATACATAAGAGAGGTTTTCGGCAATGTACTCAATGCACTACATAACTTCAAATGATATTAACGTTAACTTCTTATGTCCTATTCGATATTTCCCAGTTGGTCTCCCATTTCCAGGACTCGGCGGCAATCAGGGAACCGAAGCTTATAATATCCGCTTCCCCTCACAAACGTACACACTACATTTGTGAGTATAAAATTAACTATGCTATTTTACCTCGCATATATCATGAGCAGTTTTCCACACTGCCAAATTAGAGCAATAGAGCAACAAGAAAATATACCTCGCTCCTCCCCAGAAATGACCCTTAAACCCTTATCCCTGCTGCATCTGCATTCTCAGCAACATGCTTCGAAAAACCGCGCCTTCATCGTCCGCCGTAGCTTTTTAGCGAAGGAGGATGCGCCTCTGCGTGAAATATTTCCAGTACAGAACTTCATGCAAAGTAGAGCAATAGAGCAACAGGAAAATATACCCACCTCCTCCCCAAAAACCGTCCTCAAACCCTTGTCCCTACTGCATCCACGTTCCGTACAACATACTACGGAAAACCGCGCCTTCTTCGCCCGTCGTAGCTTTTTCAGCGAAGGAGGATCGCCTTTGCGTGAAATATCCTTCTCACAAAACCGTTCACATCCCATAGCAATAGAGCAACAAGAAAAAATACCCACCTCCTCCCCAAAAAGCAGCCTCAAACCCTTGTCCCTACTGCATCCACGTTCCGTACAACATACTACGGAAAACCGCGCCTTCTTCGTCCGCCACAGCTTTTTCAGCGAAGGAGGATTGCCTTGGCGTGAAATATCTATCCCCCAAAACTTTATATATTCCATAGCAATAGAGCAACAAGAAAATATACCTCGCTCCTCCCCAGAAATGACCCTTAAACCCTTGTCCCTGCTGCATCTGCATTCTCAGCAACATGCTTCGAAAAACCGCACCTTCATCGTCCGCCGTAGCTTTTTAGCGAAGGAGGATGCGCCTCTGCGTGAAATATTTCCAGTACAGAATTTCAAAGTAGAGCAATAGAGCAACAGGAAAACATACCCGCTTCCTCCCCAAAAACCGCCCTTAAACCCGCCACCAGCATTATCAATATAAATATTAATTATGCGAAATTCAATCCTATAATCCGTTAATCCTAAAAATCCTGGTTCAGACAAAGAATCGAATAACTGCTTTTCCGCCACATCACTTTAACAGTCCTGAAACAGGGCAGGAATAGCTTGGGAGCATTACATTCACCAAACAAAATCACACAACATGACAACCAGCCTATTTTCAGAAGTCGACGATTATATAAACGCACTGCTTGCCCCCCAAGACAAAGCCCTGGCCGATACCATTGCCTCGCTTGACGATGAGGGCATTCCACAAATAAGCGTATCAGCTAACCAGGGTAAATTGCTGCAAGTATTAATAGCAGCCTGTAACGCAAAAAATGTGCTGGAGCTGGGCACACTGGGCGGCTATAGCACTATCTGGATAGCCAGGGCATTGCCCGAAGATGGTAAAGTGGTAACCATAGAGGTAGATGAGCATCATGCCGCAGTAGCGAAAAGAAATATCACTACTGCAGGAGTGGCTGATAAAGTAGACTTGAGAATAGGAAAAGGGCTGGACATATTGCCTGCACTTATTAACGAACAACGGCCACCTTTCGACTTCATATTCATTGATGCCGACAAGCCACCCTACACCGAATACTTTGAATATGCTATACAACTCTCCAGGAAAGGGACGATCATCGTTTGCGACAATGTGATCAGAGAGGGGAAGATATTAGACAAAAGCAGCACAGACGACCGGGTCACAGGCGTACAGCGTTTCAATGAAGCTTTGAGCAGAAATACCAAAGTAACCGCTACCATTTTACAAATAGCGGGTGCTAAGGGGCATGATGGGATGGCTATTGCGGTGGTTAATTAAATGAGGCATGCAGATTTGACAACTTTTCAAAAGTTGTCAAATCTTATATTGGCATATACAGCTACTTATTTTCCCGCCTGTAATATTCCAGGCCCATTCGTATTTCTCCATAGCTATAGTCCTCCCCTAAAATATCCCTGATGGGTTTTGAAGCGGTGGCCTGGCCGGTTACTTTAATGGTCTTTACTATTTGTTCCAGCTTGTCTTTTGGCACCAGCTTTTCTATTGGCAGGTCGCCGGTAGCTACAAAGGCTGCCAGGTGGGTTTCTATTGTAGATGTTGCAAGGCTGCGCTGCACGGCAATTTCCGGTATACTCAGCCCGTCGTTAAACATGTTAAGCGACACCTGCATAGTACTGCCGGCAGCAGGTTTTGAGGCACGCTCTTTCTTCTCCCGCTTAGGCTTCTTAAAGTGCATCTTAGATTGCAGGTTATGCTCACGGGCATATTGCTCTATTACCTTTAA
>Ga0206843_10235_pt1 | contig 14863 bp, 10 predicted proteins | sample Alteio_BWOrgCont_21_FD_152869 | JGI IMG/M metagenome (GOLD analysis project Ga0206843, IMG submission 152869) | Enriched cells from forest soil in Barre Woods Harvard Forest LTER site, Petersham, Massachusetts, United States -... | ecosystem: Environmental > Terrestrial > Soil > Temperate forest >...
TCAAAAAGCTGTTGCTTTTGTAAGAGATACTGATGAAAATCTTTTTCTGACGGGGAAAGCGGGTACGGGAAAGACCACCTTCCTGAAATACATTAAGACGCAAACAAACAAGCAGTGCGCAATTGTAGCGCCAACAGGTGTGGCTGCCATTAATGCTGGTGGTGAAACGATACACTCGTTTCTGCAATTACCGTTCGGGCCATTTGTGCCGGGAAGCGCCGGAGGCTTTGGGAGACAGGCGGAGGGAACGCAGGATAAGCATTCGCTGCTGGCAAACCTGCGCCTGCGGGAAACCAAACTGAAACTGCTGCGTAAACTAGAATTACTTATTATAGATGAAGTGAGCATGGTGCGCTGTGACCTGCTGGACTCTATAGACCTAGTGCTAAGGCATGTGCGGAAAAACTGGGCTCAACCATTTGGCGGGGTACAGATGATATTTATTGGCGATCTTTTTCAGCTGCCTCCCGTTGCACCGGAGGGCGACTGGGAGATATTGCGCAACTATTATGCGAGCCCTTATTTTTTCAACTCCAAGGTTTTGGAGCAGTACCCACCCTTGTACATTGAACTGAAAAAGATATACCGGCAGAAAGAACAAGTATTTATAGACATCCTGAACCGGATAAGAAATGGAAAGGTACTGCAACAAGACATTGATGCGCTAAACCTGCAGTACGACAGAGCGCCACAAAAAGAGGCCGGATATATCATACTATCGACGCACAACCGGATAGCGGATGATATAAACCAAAAAGCGCTGGAACTACTGGACGGGCCACTGCATGGCTTCAAGGGGACGATAAAAAACGAATTCAATGTTAAGAATTTACCTACTGAAGAACTGCTGCAACTGAAGAAAGGAGCACAGATCTTGTTTGTAAAAAATGACCTGCAAACACCCAAGCGATATTATAATGGCAAAATAGGACAGGTGCTTAAGATAGATGCTGAGGGTATATGGATCACTTTTGCGGGAGAAGATAATACGGACCCATTGCTGCTAGAGCTGGAGACCTGGAAGAATATGCGCTATACCCTAAACCAGCAGAAGGGGGAAATAGAGGAGGAGGAGTCGGGTAGCTTTACCCAATACCCTGTGCGGCTGGCATGGGCTATAACGGTACACAAAAGCCAGGGACTTACCCTGCAAAAGGCTGTGGTGGACCTTAGCCAGTCGTTTGCCCCGGGACAGGTGTATGTGGCGCTGAGCCGGTGTACGAGTATGGCAGGACTGGTACTGAGGAGCAGACTGGATATAAGCAATGTGATAGTTGATGAACGGGTTATTGATTATGCGCAGTCTGAAAATGACGAGGAGGAGCTGGAAGAAATACTTGCCAACAGTACCCGGCAGGCAGCTGTTACCCAACTGTGCCGGATCTTTTCGTTTGCTGAACTGATCGTTTTTACGGAACAGTTGCATCAAGAGCTGCTAAAAAGAAAGACGGGGCCGAAGGAAAAGAATACTGACCTGTATGAAAAGAGCATGAACATTCTTAACCAGGCACAAAAACATGCTCAAGGCTTTCACCGGCAAATACATGCACTAGTGAACGAACAGGGCGAAGAGAAAATAAGAGAGCGGAAAAATGCTGCATCGAAATATTTTTCCGGACAGGTTATGGAGCCCATAATTGAGGCAGTGGAGCATCACATTGCATCACTCGGCACCCTTACAAAAGTTGCCAAACAGGTAAAGCTGTGGAAGGATCTAAATATATTAATAAAACAAAAATGCGCGGAAATAAAAAAAGCAGGGGAAGAAACGGTATCACCCGTGGTAAACTCTTGATGCTACTATAAGGCTGTCTTTTATTTCTAACACCTCTGCAACCAACATGTCGGGTTCATCGGCTACGTAACGAATGTATTCCATAAATACCCGCTGTTCATTTGCGGTAAGTGTTGTGGTGGTATATTTTAGTGTGGGCAATCTGTCAAACGCATCCTGCCACCAGCTTCTTAATGCGGGCTTACCACTGACCAAACCGTTCGTTTCGGGTTGACGGATCTTCAGCTTGGGACTATAATGCTGAGCGTCGTCGTGGTATAAAGAAAGCAGCTTTTCGAGGTCGTGGCTATTAAATGCATCAAACCATTTAATGGCAATTTGTTCGAGATCTTCAGGGGAATTCATTAGTTGAGCTTGGGCGTGGCGACCAGTTTAAATTCAGGAATGGCTACTGTCAGTTTCTTTTTATTAAACAAGTTTTCCATTTCATAAGTTCCGTACATTTTTCCTATGTCGCTGGTAAGATTGGCAGCCGAGGTATATTGGTAGCTATCCCCGGACAAGATAACCGGCTGCTGGCCTACAACACCCTCTCCTTCTACTTCTCTTTGCGAGCCATTGCTTTCTATAATGTGCCAGTGCCGGCTAAGCAACCTCATAGGGTGAAGGGTCTTATTTTCGATTGTAATGCGATAAGCAAACAGATACTCTGAATTCAAAGGATTAGATTGTGCGGGCTGGTAAAAAGTTTCCACCTGTATGTTTACCCCCTCAGTAACCTTTTGCACCATAAATGTTAGTTTATGCGGTCAAAGGTATAGAAAATATTTATTCTTTATGCTTTTTTACTCTACTATTTACGAGGTCCATAACAATATCGCGCTCGTAGCCTTTTTGCACGAGATACCTATATAATTTAGATTTGCGAGAGATCTCGCTCCTGTCGCCTTTTATCTCCTGCAATTTTTTGGATGCTATTTTTTGCAATGTATCGTTATAGTCTTCGTCGTCAATCTCGGTCATAGCTTTCCTGATACAGTAATCGGAAATCTTGCGAAGCTTGAGTTGTTGTTTTATTTTTTCTCTTCCCCATTGTTTCATCCGGAACCTTCCACGAGCGAATGCTCTTGCGTAGCGCTCTTCATTAAGCACCCCTGCTTCTATAAGTTGTGCCAGTTGCGCCTCCACTTCTGCTGAATCGAAACCCAGCTCATAAAGTTTATTGCGCACCTCTGAGTGGCAACGCTCCTGGTATTTACAGTAATGAAGAATGGCTGCTTTTAATTCCATCTACTATGATGCGAATTTTACCTAAATTATAGGGTGACACTAACGGCCCATAAATACCATAAGTATTTGAACGTCGCTTGGGTTTACCCCGCTTATGCGGCTTGCCTGGCCAAGCGTACGCGGTTTTATTTTGCTGAGCTTCTGCCGGGCCTCTGTTGAGATGGCGCTGAGCCTGTCGTAGTTAAAACTCTCAGGGATATTTAAATCTTCAAGCGCAGCCATTTTCTTAACCAATTCGTGTTCTTTTTCGATATAAACGTCGTATTTAACTTGTATTTCGGCCTGTTCCAGCACTAATGGGTCTATATTGGCTCCGAGCGCTTCTCCAAGCGCAGGTACGGCGTTTATCATGTCCTTTAACCCTATACCCGGGCGCAATAATAGCTTTATTGCGCGAATACGTTCAGTCAACGAGGATGAATTATTCTCTTCCAGTAGCTTGTCAGCCATCTCTTTCTCTACAGAAAAGGAGGCAAGTACTTTTTTCACCTCCGCTACCATCTCCTTTCTCTCATTCATCAGCGCGAACCGCTCTTCAGAGGCAAGACCGATACTATGGCCTAAGCCTGTAAGCCTGACATCTGCGTTGTCTTGCCTGAGGAGTGTACGGTATTCGGCACGGCTGGTAAACATACGGTATGGCTCATCTGTTCCTTTATTTATGAGGTCGTCGATAAGCACACCTATGTAGGCGTCGCTACGCTGCAATATTACCGGTTCCTGTTCTTTTGCATTACGGCTCGCGTTAATTCCGGCCATTAATCCCTGGCAGGCGGCTTCCTCATATCCTGTAGTCCCATTTATTTGTCCAGCAAAGAATAAATTACTGATCAATTTGGTTTCCAGAGTGAATTTTAGCTGTGTTGGGGGGAAATAGTCGTACTCGATAGCATAGCCGGGACGGAAAAATTTGCAATTTCCGAAGCCTGGTACCATCTTTAATGCCTGGTATTGTACCTCTTCTGGTAAAGAAGTGCTAAATCCGTTCACATATATCTCTACGGTACTCCACCCTTCCGGTTCTACAAACAATTGATGACGGTCTCTATCGGCAAAGCGATTGATTTTATCTTCTATGCTGGGGCAATATCTTGGGCCACTGCCTTTGATGCGACCCTGATACATAGGAGATTGTTCGAACCCCGTCTTTAATATGTCGTGGACTTCCGGGCTGGTGTAGGTTACCCAGCAGCATCTTTGTTCTTTAGGCTTTACTTTTTGTATTGGCAGGTATGAAAAGCCCACCACTTCTTCGTCACCTTCCTGAATCTCCATTTTTGTGTAGTCCAAACTGCGTCCATCTATACGTGGAGGAGTGCCTGTTTTCAGTCTTGCACTTTCAAATCCGTACTCTACAAGCTGTTCAGTAATGCCTGTAGCGCCCTTTTCACCTATTCTACCTCCGCCAAACTGCTTCTCGCCTATATGAATGACCCCATTTAAGAAGGTTCCGTTTGTTAAAACGACGCATTTGCTTCTTATTTCCTGACCCATCCCAGTTATCACCCCTTTAATTGTTCCACGTGAAACAATTAATCCTTTAACCATGTCCTGCCAAAAATCTACATTGGGGGTGTTCTCCAGCATTTCGCGCCAGGTAGATGCAAATAACATACGATCGTTTTGAGAGCGTGGACTCCACATACCGGGTCCTTTAGACTTATTGAGCATACGGAATTGAATTGTGCTTTTATCGCTTACAATTCCACTGTATCCACCGAGTGCGTCTATCTCCCTTACTATCTGCCCTTTGGCAATACCACCCATTGCCGGATTACAGCTCATTTGGGCAATGGTTTGCATATTCATAGTGATAAGCAAGACTTTTGAACCCATATTAGCAGCGGCAGCAGCAGCCTCACAACCGGCATGGCCTGCACCTACAACAATTACATCGTATTCAGGAAACATTGTGCAAATATACGGCATGATACGCTATTAAACAATTTAGAATGTTTGGGATTGGAAACCCAATTGTTCCACGTGGAACAAAAATTCTTTTTGAAGTTTAACAATAAAATGTGAAATATGACGTTACTTTGCAAGAAGTGCATTACACCTTTAAAATAATATCTCTCTTACTCGCAACCTCGATAGCGGCATCGCCATTATATGCGCGGCAAATAAAAGAACCGAAAGAGAAGACGAAGAGATCAAATAGTACAACCATTGGATTCCGAAGCGGAAGAGCATTGTTCTACAGCTCAACTAAAATGGGCGGCAGTAAACAAATTAAAACTTATCCCGGAATCAGTAATTCACTATTTGCAAGAAAGCCAATCTATGGGCGCGTAAGCTTAGAAGGTGGTGCAACCTATACAATGTTTCGAAAACCGGTATCATTGCCTTTTAAAGAGAATAAGAATCTAAATAGTTTTCAGGCGTATAATATAGCATTGCCGGTTACGGTAAACTATTTCTTCCTGCCGGGACATTGCTGCATACATCCGTACATTGGCGCTGGTTTTCAATACAACCTGACACCAAATAACAGAACAGGCTCTCCTTTTAATAACGAGTCAAATGTTGCCTACCAGGATAATCAGCAGGGAGGGACTAAATATATCAGCCTACTATTTACCCAAGGGGTAACTTTCCAGGTAAATACTAAAATACAGATCAATCAGTCAGTCCATTTCGCGCCCGGGAATAATAATAGGGTGATAGGCATCGACCTTGGCATAGGTTGTCAACTTCCTTAGTATTATATCAACCCATCTCTATTCTTACAAAATATTGGCATCTCTGCTATTCATAAGACTACGGCTGTCGCAAACATCATTAATCAAGGGCGATAGGTATACCTTGTCCTCTCTACATCTTTCCCCCACGCCACAAGGGGGAATACACCATCAAATCGTTCAGCTTAAGAACCTAATTTCACCTTTTGATAACTGGTTATTATCTTCTTTTGCTATAAATATGTGATGCCTTCAGCATCTTTTCCTTAACTAATGAAATAGCCCTGAAGGCCAGGGGCTATTAGCGTGATGGGGGTGCTTTCAAGGTACATGTGGTATAAATAGATGCTTTATGCGGAATAATTTTTTTATTATAAGTGGTTGTATAAAAGTAGTTATATTTTACCTTACAGAAATATAATATATTAAAATATATAATTAATTATCTAATATATTAGGATGAGAAAATATATTTACTATATAAAAACAAAAAAGCCACCTCTTACGAGATGGCTTTCAGGAACAATGTATTTATATATATTATCGAATAACGGTAAACGGCCTCACCTGCACCTGTCCGTTCGCAACTACAACCATATGGTAGTTACCCGGAGCAAGATTCTTAGTAGACAAGGTGTATACTTCGTTCTGAACATTATTGTGTACTACTTTACCTACAAACCTACCAAGACCGTCCATAACTTCATAAGTCACTGACTTAGCTGGCTGCTGCAGATTTACAGAAACATTCAGATACTCAGTAGCCGGATTAGGATAAACAGACATATCAATAGAAGATTTGAAAGTATTCTTTACTCCAACATGTACTGTATCGGCACTATGATTTACATACATAGCCACGGCAGGAACTAAACCCTTAGCTCTGTGCAACTGGAAAGAATCGATGTTAACAACAATGTTTGATTCGCCAGATGGAATAGGTGGGTTAATCTGACCTGGGTTAGTACTCCATGTAGTATCGATGTTTGTGATCGAGTTATAATCCATCAAATTGCTCATATGCGCACGACCGTAAGTACGTGGATAAGGATTAAGCTGATCGTCGATACCGAGGAAAGTAGTTGGACCAGATGGCACGTCAACAGCAATATAATACCAGCTATTAGGATCGAGATATACTGTAGAAGGGAAACCTGAAGCATCGCCAGTATAATTATGAACAGCCGTTGGGTCAGCACCAAAGCCATTACTTCTCTTTATTTCGAGTAATGCGTCAGACGTATCGTTTGGATTAACACCGAACGTATACAAACTTGAAGACACTAACTGTAATTCGCCATCTTCTATAAGGCTATCTGCAGCTGCACCAAAAGAACCATCGACCCATTTGTAGATGAAAACAAGGTTACCACCCAGGTCGTTATTAAGGAATACTGTAGATGGAGGTGTAGTACCAGCCTGTGCTAAAAAGTACTGAATGTTTTCAACTGAAGTACCCGCCTTTGCACCAACATAATACATAGGACCATAAACAAACTCCTGGCCTGCAGTATTAAACTGCTCAGACGTACCGTGAACAGGCATATTATTAGTGAAATCGTAGCGGCCTTTAGAGTATAAGCTATCAGTAGCATAGAATGAATAGGTAAGCGTATTATCAGCCGGATCATCGTCAGCAATATCTGGAATAGAAACGTTATAAGTAAGATCGTAACGGCCAGTGCCCGGAGGTGTGCCAATAGAATACTCGCTAGGAGCATACATGGCTATAATGGAGTCATGAGGAGCGAACGGATAGTTTGCACCACGTGCAGTATCGGAGAAGATGCTAGAGTGGTAATAAACAGGCGATGAAGCAGCACCGAATACAACCGAATCTCTATGAATAGTAGTAGCGCTACCACCAGTAGGAGTAAATGAAAGGTTACCTGTAAGCTTCACGTTAGAAGCAGTAGTGGTACCAAAATTTGCTATAAACGCACCATCAAGCTGATTAAGATTTACATCATTACCTGAATGATTGATCTGGTTAGCAGGCATTGCAAAGTCGTGCCAAAAAGCACCACCAGAAGGTATGATACCAAGGTCGTTAGCTAAGTTAGCACCCCATGGAGTGATAGTCATAGTAACATGCTGACCTGCGCGATACTGACCACTTATTGCGATACCGTCTAAATTACCTATCATGAATACAGGAATTGTAATAGTAGGCGTAGTACATGACATACTTGCCCCCATACCCACCGGCGCCTGACCTGGATACTCATTAATAAGAACGCACGCAACAGCACCAGCCTGCTGTGCATGTAAAGCTTTACAACCAAAATCTACGGCAGCGGCAGTAAGAGGACCCCGCCAAATCACTGCTATCTTACCAACCATAGAATCGGATTCAGGACTAGAAAATAGAACAGCATTTGACGAGAATGAATCCGGGCTTGGCATAAATATTGGCACATTAACTAATGGCGTATTAACCACACCACCCCACTCGCCAGTTAAACCAGAGCCGTCATTTGAAGTGGTAAACAGATAACTACCCACAATAGGCGTTGGCGCTGTAACCTCAAGGCGAACCCCGATATAATCTTTGTACCAGTTAGATGTGGTAGGCGTTGTAGCGCCCGAAAGCGTGTAAGGCCCGTATGCATATGGGTGAGTGACCATCTGGCCATTTACGGCAGATGCACCAAGCATACCCACAAATAACAATGATTTAAATAAATTTACTTGCTTCATAAAATAATTGGTTTGAAATTTTGGAGGTAAAGATATATAATGTCTATCGAATAACAAAAATACAGCAATTTTTATGCCATATTTGTGACTTAACTGCCCAATCCTAATTGAGCGCTTAATTCAAGCATCCTGTCTATTGGTTTCTTTGCTGCTAACCTGGTCTCCTCATCCATAAGAATCTCAGGCTGCTCGTATTTCATACATAGATAAAGTTTCTCCAGCGTATTCCTCTTCATATGTGGACAGTCGTTGCAAGCACATGCATTATCTGGCGGGGCGGCTATAAATGTTTTGTTAGGGGCAATTTGCTGCATCTTGTGCAATATGCCCGCTTCTGTAGCTACAATAAATGTTTGATTTTTATCTTTTTCAGCATATTTGAGTAATTGGGTAGTTGACCCTATGAAATCTGCAAGGCTTAACACAATTTCCTCACACTCGGGGTGAGCTATCAATTTTGCTCCAGGGTGGCGGTGCTTCAGCTTTGTAATCTTCTCATGCGAAAATATTTCATGTACCATACATGCCCCATTCCACAACAACATATCTCTACCCGTCTTCTTATTGATGTATCCCCCAAGATTTTTATCGGGAGCAAAAATTATCTTCTGATCTTTTGGCAGACTTTCTACTATCAGCTGCGCATTTGATGATGTGCATATAATATCGCTCAAACCCTTAATTCCCGCAGAACAGTTAATATAGGATATAACCAAGTGGTCAGGATGCTTCTCTTTAAAGGCTTTGAATAAATGTGGAGGGCAACTATCGCTAAGTGAGCATCCAGCCTTAAGATCTGGCAACAACACCTTTTTATCGGGGTTAAGGATCTTGGCGGTCTCTGCCATAAAGTGTACTCCTGCGAAAACGATCATCTCTGCATCTGTGCTGACAGCTTTCTGAGCCAACCCCAGGCTATCACCTATATAATCTGCTACATCCTGTATATCGGGCTCCTGATAATAGTGAGCGAGTACTATAGCATTCTTTTCCTTTTTCAACAATTCAATTTCCTCAAACAGATCCAGGGAAGGATCGATCTGTATATCTAAAAAGCCAACCTTATCTAATTGTTCCATTATAAAGGAATAAATTCACCCTCAAAATTACCAAAAAGACATTAAAAAGAACCAAATAATTAAACAAAAAAAGAGTTACCCACACTCCTAATAAAAACAATTTTAAACTTTTAAAAATAAAAATCTACTACTACTAGGGATGGGGGTTTGGGGAATAAAAAAAGTAATTCCTATTGTTCCTTATTATTCTTAACGTTATTAACAAATGAAGCTAAGGTTACCAACAGGTGAAAAGCAGGATAACAGGCGATCTAACAGTTGTTTTGTTAATTGTGAATTGAAATGGGTGTTAGTAAAAAAGATGACCTTAATATCGTAAAAAGCTGTGAATAAAAAAAAGAAGGGGCTAACAAGTGCCGGAAACAGGTGATAAATAATTGGTTATGGGAAAGAGACGAAGAATTTTACAGTCGTATCCAGGTGTTATCCACATGGCAAACTAATAAGAAAGTGACCTGATTAATACCATTATTAATAATGGTGCAGCAGATGACATTTTTTTAATAAAGACAAACCGCAAATAGTAATATAAGGAATGAAACAAATAATAAGAAGTTTTATATTTAAAAATAATAGCGCGAATAAGTTAATAACGCTACAAAATCTCAAATTTTCGCATAAATTTGCCGTCCTTAATAAAAAACATAATACGAACCTACAATGTCTGTAATACAAACGATCAGAAATAGATATGGAAAGATAGCCGGTGCGGTTATAGCGATCGCATTGGTCGGCTTTATTATTTCAGATGCCCGCAATGGATCCTTCGGCAGTTTTTTCGGTGGACACGATTCTAATATAATGAAAGTGGACGGCGCAAAGATAGAACCCAAGCAATACCAGGAATGCCTGAAAGAATATGAGACATTGTATGCGATGTTTAATAAAGGGCGCGCGCTGGATGATGCTACCAGGGCGCAAATGAACGAACAGGTTATCCAGATGCTGGTGTATGAATCAGTAGTAGATAAGCAATGCGATAAACTGGGCATACAGGTTTCTGAAGAAGAAAAGAAAGACCTGATATACGGAGAGAATGCAGATCCTATAGTTAAACAGTTCCAGATAGACGGGCAGCAGATATTTATTAATCAGCAAACAAACTCGTTTGATCCGCAGATAATTAAGTACATGGAAAAACAATTTGCCGAAGAGCCTCAGAAGATAGACCCTACAGGCAAATTAAGAGAACAATGGGAAAATGTAAAATCGTACGTTAAGCGCAATGCCCGCATAAATAAGTTTAATAACATGGTGGGCGCATCAGCATATGTTCCTAATTTTATTGCAAAGCGTGCAGCAGCTGATCAGAACTCTGTAGCATCTATACAATATGTAAAAGTACCCTATACTGATATCCAGGATAACCAACTTAAAGTAACTGACGAAGACCTAAACGCATACATCCAAAAACATTCTGGCTTATTTAAAAAAGACGAGCCAACGCGCAGCATAGAATATGTATCATTTGACATTATACCGGCAGCTGCGGATACGGCAAGAGTGGTAGAAGCGCTGACTCAACTTAAAGGAGAGCTTGCTACTGCGAAAGACGATAAGACTTTTGTAAATAATAAATCGGACGAGACAAACTCTTATTCTGACGCTTATCTTAATAAGAGGACATTCATGTCTCGCTACGCTGATACATTAATGAGCGTACCAGTTGGCGAAGTATATGGCCCGTATTTCGAAAACAACAGCTATAAGATCACTAAGATCGTAGACAGGAAAACGTTGCCTGATTCTGTTAAATGCCGCCACATACTTGTGAGAACAAAAGATCACGACAAGGAAATATTATCTGACAGCGCAGCGAAGCTAAGAATTGACAGCGCAATAGCTATGCTGAAAAGTGGTGCAAAATTTGATTCTGTAGTAGTAAGATTTTCTGAAGACGAAGGAAGCAATAAAAAAGGCGGTGAGTATACATTTACACTACAGCAAAGGCCAACGATCTCTAAAGAGTTTGGTGATTTTGTATTTGAAGGAAAAACAGGAGAGTCAAAAACTGTAAAAGTTTCTAACGATAATTATTCCGGCTACCACTATATTGAGATCGTAGAACAAAATGGAATAGCGCCATCTGTAAAGCTGGCTACCGTTGCTAAAATATTAGCGCCTAGCGATAGTACAGTTAATGCTATATACGGAAGGGCAAATGAATTTGCAGGAAAAAACCCTACCGCACCAGAATTTGACGCAGCCATTAAAAAACAAAATTTCGATAGGCGCATAGCTGACAATATTAAGGTCAACAATTTCTCTATCCAGGGTATAGGCCCATCGCGCGAAGTTGTTCGCTGGGCTTATGATCATAAAGTAGGCGAAATATCGCCAGTTTTCCAGCTTGGTGAACAGCGCTACCTGGTGGCCAAGGTAAGCTCAATAGATGATAAAGGCACTATGGGTATTACCCCAGCCAACAGGCCTTTGCTGGAGCAAAAAGTAAAGGAAGAGATGAAGACCGCAATGATCACCAAAAAATACGCAGGGTCTGCATCGCTGGCAACTTTATCAGCATCAGCAAACCAACCGGTGCAGCATGCTGACACCGTGGTACTTGGCGCAGGCTATGTAAATGGCCTAGGCTTTGAGCCGAAAGTACTGGGTTATACTTTTGACCCTGCTTTTCAGCTTAATACATTATCTCCGGGCATCAAAGGCCAGGGTGGTGTTTACTTTATTACCGTTACAGCACGTAATGCAAACCCTCTGCCAGAAGGAGGTATGCTGCAAATGATACTGGCACAGCAGCGTATGCAGCAGGAATCGCAGTTGCGCAATGCGCTTGGGCAGATGCTGATGCAGAACCTCTCTAAAAAAGCAGATGTAAAATATAACCAGGACAATTTTTAATTTCCTGTGAAACAAAGTTTAATAAAAGAGGTTGTTTTCATATTTTTGAAACAACCTCTTTTTCTTTATAAAAAAGCAGGCTACAAGCAATTAAAAACTATTTCGTATTTTGTAGAGGATGAGTGAGCGGATCTTTACATTATTTGGCGAGGAGATAATTCCCGAGCAGCTTAAGGCTGCTGCGAAGCCGCGCACAAAGAAAAAAGGAGAAGAAGAGAAAAACGAAGAAGAGCCACAGGAAAAAATAGCTGAAGAGAAAAAAGAAAATAACCCAAACCCCGAAGCAGTACCGGAGGCTACGGTAATTACAAGTAAGAAACGTGAGCTGGAAAAAGAGATTGAGCTGCCCGAAGAGTGGAGCGGAGATAAACAATACTATACAATAGGCGAAGTTGCAGACCTGTTTAAAGTAAAAACATCGCATATCCGTTTCTGGACCAACGAATTTAAGCTGAAGGTACGCACCACCCGTAAAGGAGATCGCTTATTCACAGCTGAGCAGATACGCGAACTCAAGGCTATTCATCACCTGGTAAAAGAGCGCGGCTTTACGCTTACCGGCGCCAAAGCAAAATTGAAATCGCAGAATAAGATGGATGTGGAGACAATAGATCTTAAACAGTCCCTACTGCAACTTAGAAATAAGCTATTGATCATAAGAAACCAGATAGCCTGACGAAAATACAGGGCAATGATAAAATGAAGAAGATCCTGCTGTTGATAATGCTTGCAACAAACATAGCCACACGCGCCCAAACACCCACTTACACTACAACAAAAGATCCGGACGACGGTACTCTTATCTTTAACGGGCCTGTTGCGTTTAAAGACCTTGATAATGAAAAAACATTTACCTGGCTAAAAGAAGGACGGGAGGGTTATAGACCCAACGAAGAGCAAATCACCTATTTATGCCAGCACCTTAGCGAATATACAATGGTAGTATTTCTTGGCACATGGTGCGAAGACTCGCACGAGCTGGTGCCCAAACTAGAGAAGGTATTACAATCTATAAATTATCCTGCAGATAAGCTCACGATGTATGGAACGGACAGGGCTAAAAAAACAAAGGGCGGCATTCAGAAAAACTATCACATTAACCTTGTGCCAACGATCATACTATTTTCAAACGGAAAGGAAGCTGGCCGCATTACAGAATCAGTAAAGAAAGATATAGAAACAGATCTTGTGAGCATTATACAAAAAGATCAAAAGCATAAGCAAAGCGCCAGCCATTAGCTGCATGGTGTAAGAATAATTACATTTGCATTCCAACTACTCTTATGGAATTACCCGAACATTTATCTATAGCTCATTTAGAAACTGAGCAGTATACAACGATACGATTATCTGCAGCAGCTATTGAGCGTATCGGGCACAACAGGGCTTATCTTGACAATATTATTAAAGGCGGGAAGACCTATTACGGTATAAATACAGGCTTCGGGTCACTATGCAATGTGCTGATAAAAGACCATGAGCTGGAGCAACTGCAGGAGAACCTTGTATGCTCACATGCCTGTGGTATGGGGGACGAAGTGCCCACGAAGATAGTAAAACTAATGCTCTTGCTGAAGATACATGGCCTCAGCCAGGGCTATAGCGGTGTGACGCCGCAAATAGTGCAACGCCTGGCAGATTTTAATAATCACGATATTATTCCTGTTGTTTATGAATTGGGTTCTTTAGGTGCATCGGGAGACCTTGCGCCACTTGCACATCTGAGCTTACCGTTATTCGGAAAAGGAGAGGTGCGGTATAAAGGCGTAAAAATGCAGGCTGCAGAGGCTTTGCGCAGCGAAGGGCTGCAACCACTGGAGCTGGCTGCTAAGGAAGGCCTGGCTTTGCTGAATGGCACCCAGTTTATGAGCTCGTATCTTACCTGGTCTATGATAGAAGCGAGGCGGCTATTGGTTTGGGCAGATGTTATTGGTGCATTATCGGCGGATGCTTTTATGGCAAAAGATGAGCCATTCCAGCATCCTATACATCGTGTGCGTCCGCACAAGGGGCAGATAGCAACGGCACAAAGAATATTGAAATTATTAGCCGGCAGCGAAATACAAAAGCTTTCCAAAGAGCAGGTTCAGGATCCTTATTCCTTCCGTTGTATGCCGCAAGTGCATGGCGCTACAAAAGATGTGGTAGACACGGTGAACAATGTATTGGAAACGGAGATCAATTCTGTTACAGATAATCCTATAGTATTTCATGATGAGGATGCTATAATGAGTGGTGGCAACTTTCATGGCCAGCCATTGGCGCTGCATGCAGACTTCCTGGCAATAGCAATGGCAGAGCTTGCAAATATCTCTGAGCGCAGAACATATTTATTAGTAAGTGGCCAGCGAGGGCTACCTGCGTTTCTTGCGCCTAATGCAGGAGTGAACAGTGGTTTTATGATAGCGCAATACACAGCTGCAGCCATTGTAAGCCAGAACAAACAATATTGTACACCGGCATCGGTTGACAGCATAGTGAGCAGTAACGGCCAGGAAGACCATGTGAGCATGGGCGCT
>Ga0206843_10237_pt1 | contig 14746 bp, 14 predicted proteins | sample Alteio_BWOrgCont_21_FD_152869 | JGI IMG/M metagenome (GOLD analysis project Ga0206843, IMG submission 152869) | Enriched cells from forest soil in Barre Woods Harvard Forest LTER site, Petersham, Massachusetts, United States -... | ecosystem: Environmental > Terrestrial > Soil > Temperate forest >...
GACTTTTCGAATAGTGAGATCTCCATACATACAAAAAACAGCCATTAGTGTGACAAAGCGCACTAATTATATTTGCAACACGTTGAATTTCAATGCGTTTTTTTTGGGCCTTATCAAAATTTCAAAAAATGGCACAAGTCAGGAGTAAAGATTTTCTTAGATTTTATGTTGCAGCTGCCAACCCTTTCCTTTCGAAGCTGGATCTTTTCCTCTTCCAAGTCTAATGCAGATAAACAAATCTAAAGTGGTTCCGTCATTTCCTTCAGGGGATGTGATTAGAAAGGCGAAAGGAACATCTTTATCATATCCGATCCAATAGGTAGTGCTGGATGTTCCTTGAAAGAATTTTTCCAGGCCATTCAATGTATTTTGCAGGCCTTTTCCATGGATCCATTCTTTGATGTGTTTTTGTTCCAGCCATGCTTGGATAAGTGCCCTCTGAGAGGGTTTGGCAGGTGAAAAATGGAAAGCAGGCCCAACATGTTTCATTTGCTTTAACACCGACTAAGGGGTGAAATCATAAACGGCTTGCACTTAGGCCAATTTCCATGGGCCATGAGATAGCCGCTGAAATCCATGTTTTTTTTGTCGCAACAAACAGGTTCAGCAATCGCAGCATTGGTCAAGAGATCAGGTGAAAAATAAAAATAGATCTCATCAATTGCAGCAGGAATATGATCAAGAATCATATCAAGAGAAGGAATTTCGCTGGCGATAATGTCAAATAAATGCAGGGTTTTATCCTCTAATTGATAGGAGAGAATCCCATCGATAGCTGGGCTGTAATTGAGTGACCAGTAAATGGGGAAAGTGGCAAAAAGGGTGTTGTAAGAAGCAAGCGTACCGGTGTCTTTTACCCATAGTCGATTAGAGACGGGCGATCGGTTCTGAAAGCAACGGAGAAAAAGATCATTATTGTCTGGAAAAGTAAGCGGTTGTAAAGATTTTGTCCCGCTTGGCCGCTTACAAGTGAGGTGAAACCGATATTCCTGAACAGATTTGAACGAGAGCTGTTCATAAAATTTGGGGATTTCTGTGAATAGGACGACAAATTCGTATTGGTCCTTGGCCCATTTTAGGACTTCTTGGATCAGTTGCGATGCCAAACCCCGACCGCGATGGGTAGCCTTTGTGCAAATAGCATGGAGAGCGCCCGCTTTATGCCATTGGCCTTCGATGAGCATTGGATATTCCAAAAAACCTACATGGGCAAGAACTTCACCTTTTTCTTCTTTAAAAAATGGTTTTGATGCCCAGGGAAAGCCTAGTATTTCACATCGTGAAATGTTGGATTTCATGCCTGGGAATGATTCTTCGAGTAAATTTGCGTAGGTAAATTCTTGAAACATGTAGTGATTAATCCATTGATGGCAATGCCTTAATTAGCCAAAGAAGAAGGTCATCATCCAATTAACGATATATTTTTATAAGAAGAAAAACGGGTTCAATGGGAAAATGACGCTGATTCATATGAGTTTTCTAGCTCTCCATCGTCCCTCATCATCTGGAAAGAAGTGAACAGGTAGGCAGTTATCTATAACCCAGTCATGGTCTGTAATTGCCATTAAGCAGCATATCGCCCAATGAATCCCTCCATGGGCTACTAATAACGGAGGGCCATCTAACAAAAGAGCCTCGTTCACTCCACTATAGACTCTGTTTATGAAATTTTTTACATGCTCTTCACCACTATAATAGGCAGTAACGCCGCTGCGTGTCATATCACTCCAAATTTGAAAAGAACATTCCCCAAGGGAGTGCATTTCGTGGTGAATTGCAAGAAGGCGTTTCGAAATGATCTGTTTGGTTTCTTTTGCTCGCTTTAATGGGCTACAGCATATCGATTTTACTGGGAGGCTTGCGATGATCGGCTCTACTTCGTTGGCTTGTTTAAAACCTATGACATTCAATGACACATCTTCATGATCTATCTTGAGATCCGAAGCATTATAATCAGTTTGACCGTGCCTGATGAAATAAAACTCCTTTTTCAGGATCATGTTTGCCATCCATGTTCGGAGTAAAAGCATTGAGTGATAATCGCTCGTAAAGCATCACCTATATAGCCAATAGTATTGATAGGAAGTTGCTTTATAGGAAAAAAAGTGAGAGCCGCACATTTTTCAGGTTCCTCATTAGCAATATCGCCTTGCCACTCGCGACACTCAAAAAATAGATCGATATTAAATCTATTAGTGTGACGATGCATCACATGGACTACTTTTAGGAAGGAAGGTTGAATGCGGATGCCAGCTTCTTCATATGCTTCTCGAATCATTGCAGCAGTCGCTGACTCACTATCTTCGACATGGCCAGCAACTAAGCCGTAGTATTTATCGCAATAGCCAGTATTTTCCCTTAAGGAAAGAAGGATTTCATTCCCTTTGCGCAAAACAAGGTAGACATTAACGCTGGCGCCTGTTCTGCTTTTTTTCTTGCCGATCATTCGATAGTAGGTGTCGAGTGCCTCTTTTGCTCCACCCATCAGTGGAAGAGTTTCAGATTCTTCTCTTGATACCCAGACATGAGAACAGTGTTCGGCAGAGAGGGCGAGTGCAGGTATTGAGTCCAATTGAATACCAAAAAGGTGATAGACATAGTCTAATTCGAGTTTACGAATATAAAGTGCGCCGAGGATTTGAAAACGATCTATTAGTTCAATATGGATTCCAGTCTCTTCAAATAGTTCTCGTTTGGCTGCTTGCAGGGGTTCTTCATGAGGTTCTAATTTACCCGCTGGTACTCCCCATGCCCCCTTTTCCGTTTTGTGGTCAGCAAGCTGTAAGAGTAAAACCTTCCCATCTACGTTTACGTAAATCCCAGCTACTTCCACTTGAGGAGCAAAGTCATCTGGAATTTGTTCGTAAATCTTAATATTGGAGTTCATCTGGATGCCGTACTCGCTTCAGACCATGCGACCAGCGGGTTATGAGTCCGCTGCATAGTGTAACTCTGAACGAAATAGAGTTAACCAGAATCGTGTTTTTCCTTTCAAGAAAATTGAGGATTGGCTCAGAATGACTCTCAAATATTCTGCTTGTTTCTGGTCATTTGCGGAAAAAATGCGGAAAATTTCATGAAAAAAACAGAGACGATCTTTTAGAATAAGATCTCAAATAAACTAGGTTCCCCCGCTCTAAACTCAATGGAGAAAAGAATCATGGACTTAAGTGAAAAAGCTCTTGACTACTTGGAGGCGCATATCCCAGAGCTTGCTGAAGTGGCATTCAAGCAGGCATATTGGGCAGCTCTTGCATCTGGAAGTAGTGCTGCCTTGATGAGGCACATGAGCTGCGATTTAATGATGATAAACTCAGCTTTCATAACGTCATGCCCAATGCCTACTTTGCCTCAGTTGCGGCTGACTTCATTCGTCAGAAGTTAATTGAAACCTCAAAATCCTTTACCTTCGAAACAGTGATATCCTTTCCTGACAAAATAGAGCTTCTTCGCAAAGCTCAATCCAGAGGCTATCGCGCCTATAAAGTTAAAAACTCTGAGCAAGCAAGAATGTGCCAAACTTTTTAAACTACTTAGTGGCCAAGATGACATGCACTAGCAGCACTAAGGCAAAAAAGAAGATGGGTATAGCCCAACATAAGCGGGTAATACTGTAATAGGTTTTTGAATAACTGAACCACATCAAAAAAAAGCTTAGTGGCATTGCAAAAATGGGCAAGAGGTCAATGAAACCAAGCAGTTTATTCTTGAAGGTCGCATTGATTGAATTAGCTCCGATAAATGGAGCAAAGAAAAAAAACAAAAACGGAAAAAGAAATAAATAGGTAAGGCCCCAAACGATCATGCTACATTTAGCTTTTTTCTGTGCAAGGGATGTCGTATCTTCGGTTATCATAATAAGGCTACGTTATAAAAATCGAATTATGGGATCTAGAACCAACACAGCAATCATAGTCAACCAAGGCACTGACCAGAAAAACAATGTTTTACCGTATTCTTTACACACATAACTTGACCACATAAGATCTATGCTCACAGGCAACGAAAGGGGGATTAATGAGATGGTAAAAATAATGGATAATCCCTTTGGGATTGATAAGTGAGGATTATCAAATATCATGGCAGAAAGCAATGCAAAATAGGATAACAGCGGCAAAAGCAAAACATAAATAATCGACCAAGCTAAAGCGCAGATCTTGGCTTTTTTTTTAATATTTTGCATGGATTCTGCCTCATTCTGACGGCTAGACATACAGAAACTCCTCTTCTTTTTCTTGAATCTTGGCTGCAAGTGAAGGACCTTTGTATTTTTCCACAAGTCTCTTAACTTCCTTTTGATAGCATTCTCTGCAGAATTGATGTTCAACATAACAGTTCGGATCAGGATCCAATATTGTTATATTGCTAATTTTTTTCATTAGGCTTTCATAGTGATTAATGCGTTGCTTCATAAAACTTTCAAAAATAAAAGGATCTACAGAATCAAGATATAGTAATGCGTCATCCAAGGCCCACCGTTTAATGATGGCTTCTTCGGTTAAACCTTCTTTCATTCCAAGATATCTATGTACAGCTAAAGATCGAAAATAGGGCGATCCCATAGACGAAACAAGATCATTTTCGCTAGCGTAATTGTGAGAATCGGGATGGCAGCTACCAACCTCAAGAAATGATCCTCCACCAAATGTGAAGATTCGAATTTTCTGGCTTTCATCAGCATTCAACAGTCTTAACGCATGCTCTGAAATTATAGTACCTTGGCTATGCGCAAATACGACGACTGGGCTTTTGGGACCTTCTTTGTTTGATAAAGCAAGGAGATATCTGAAAAATTTAGCAGCCCAAGAAACAATAGGAGTATCGATTCCAATTTTTAAAGAAATGCATACACCAACATCTTTCGCTCCGAGCAAGAAAGAGTCATTTGGTAATAATAACACCTCTTCTCCGCTTGTATAGCCAGAGATTAACTCTGCAGATTCTAACGCTCCTTCTCTTGAATTTAAAATGCCATTAATAAATCCCCAGATACATTGACCAGGTTTTTTCTTGCCCACTGTCCTTACCAGCGTCTCAATTTCGCATAGAGTTGGAGAAATCGCTTCTTCAGGGATTTGAATACTCCAAATACAGTGACTGGGACGGGAACGTAAATGTTCGGAGCCATTTTTGTAATGAACGATTACCGCATCTAGACGATTCGTTTTCACCCATTCCATAGCTTCTTTTTTTGATAAGACTAGATCTGTTCCTATCAAATAGGTGTCTTCTGCAGAGGTATTTTCTATCTTTGCTGTAATCTTTGGCAAAACGTATGCCTCTTCATTTCCTACCAGTTCATACCCACATAGTTTTTCAATGACTTTTAGTAGTGTTTGAAATTCTATACTTGTAAATGTATTGAGTTTTTTATCTATAGATATTGGTATACAACTACTTAACTTTGCAGCAAAAGTATCGGCATTTTTAGGATGATAATGTTCTGCTATCGCCTGAATAGATGTATTATAATATTTTTTGGAATGAAGCCAAGCTGCAAGCGCTTTATGACCTTGTTCTTGGTAAGAAAAAATTGCAAAACCTTGACAAGAACTTATTGAGCCATGACGGAAAGCATAATGGCTATGGCTTCTTACTAAGCCTGGATTATTTATTCGCCATGATAAATTTCCACCCTTACGAATATGCTTATTTCCGCTCTTGTCAAAATATACAATAGTATTTTCATCTTGTGAATATGCCATTCGATACATTTTATGACTTCTTTTTCTCACCTTTGGATTATTCAATAGCGTCATGACAAATTTTTTTTGAAACGAGTCATGGCCTGTCTCTTGCAATGGAGACATTTTAAAGCGAAAGTCAATTTTAATCTATTGCAAATGGAAGCTGTTGGTTGTCTTATTCTCTAGGTGTTTGCTCAAAACGCGAAGAATAGAATCCAAGACATCATCGAGGCGTTTACCCACATCTTCGGCTAAGAATCGCAGAACCGTATAGCCATTTTCTTGTAATAAAGCATCTTTCCGCCGATCTCGGCGATACGCTTCAGCATCGCCGAGATGTTGGGCTCCATCGAGTTCAATCGCAAGGTGTGCTTCAGAGCAGAGTAAATCCACCTCCATTCGTCCCCAACCATCGAATGGAATATCGAGTTCTGTATTCAGCTGAAATCGTCCAGTTGTCTGCGGTAGTGTTTCAAGACGACGGAATAGGAAGCTTTCTGTTGCGCTTCGAGCACGATTTGCTCCTTCTGCTTCTGAAGGTAGAATCGAAGCGACTTGAACAAATAGATGTGCAAGAGGCATGTCCACCCCATCACGGATGAGCCGTCTGACACTACCCGCATAGTCTGCTTTCCAAGCCGGATCAACGGGCAGCGGAATTTGAGCTGGCCACCCAGGAATGGCACTAGCGGGGAGTAGAATCTTATATCCTACAGCTTCATAACCTTGGCAGCGTCGGTTGAACATTCTCTCTAACATCGGCACGCCAAGATCAGCATAGTCATACACCTGTGCTTCTTTTTTATGCGCATATAGACGATGCAGCCTACCAACATACTGAGCGATAGTTCCTTTCCATGAAATGGGCATGGTAAGAAATAAAGTATCCAGGCGTGCATCATCAAAGCCCTCGCCGGCAAACTTGCCAGTTGCAAGCAGCACTCTAGGCTCGTTTGCAGAGATAGCAGCTAAACGGCCGGTCACTTGAGCAATTTCCTTTGAGCTCATCCCACCGCGAAGCACTACCAGATGGTGAATATGTGGGGATAGTCGTTCGAACAAGCAGTCGAGATGTTCAGTTCGTTCAGTCAACACTAACGGCGACCTACCGCTTTGAACTGCATAAATGACTTCATTGCAAATTAGCTGGTTGCGATCTTCATCTCGGATGAGCTCATCGTATAGATCATTAAATTGAAGGCGAGTATCTTCATTTGCCGGCTTAATAGGAGAAAATGCGGTTGGCCTAACAAATACGGTGTGCTCAAACGGGCGCAACTCGGCTGCAGCCTTGGCGTCTACTCGGTAGCGCACGGGGCCGCATCTCATAAGGATGATCGGATGATGGCCATCTTTTCGTGTCAGAGTAGCTGTGAGCCCTGTAATAAATTTGGGCTTAGATTGGCGGGCCACTTGCTCAAAACTGAAAGCTGGCAAGTGATGGCACTCATCGACAATTAAATGGCCATATTGAGAGACAATATCATCAACGACCCCCTTGCGTACAAGGCTTTGAATGACTGCTACATCAATCAGTCCTGTAAGCTTTCTCTTCCCTCCACCAATACGACCTATGACATTTTTCGGCAGTTCAAGGAATGAGGAAAGCCTTTCTATCCATTGCTCTTGCAATTGTGTTCGATGCACAAGGATCAGTGTATTTACTTTCCGTTTCGAGATGAGCCATGCGCCAATAACAGTTTTGCCAAATGCAGTCGTTGCTGACAGAACGCCAAAGTTTGTTTTAAGCATTGCAACAGCCGCTGCCTTCTGTTCAGGACGTAATTCGCCCAGGAATTTTGCTATAAAAGAAGTCCCGGCTTGCAGTTCATCTCGAACAACTGACTTGATTTTCAGATCGGAGAGTAAGAGACAAATATCCTCAAGGCAGCCTCGTGGCAGCCCTATATGATTAGAGTGATCTGCAACACATGAAATCATTCTTGGTTTTTCATGGGTCGGGAGTCTCATTGCTTGAGCTTTGTAAAACTCGGGATTTGGAAATGCCGCAAGGCGCATTAACCGATTCCTTAACCAGGGAGATAGCCCATTTTTGGGGATATAGATCTCATTTCCAACAACGATTTCCAAACTTTCTGGCAGGTCAATACTGGCAGGGACTGTTTTGTTGTGAGTAAATGGCCTATTCCATGGAGTAATGTCGTCTTCCTCGCTCACCCTGAGATGCATTCCAACGATGCGGCCCTTCCTTTCAGCAAGGGAGACAATCATTTCGGCTTCTTGACGAGAAATCTTGCGCAATCCCGACAGGAATGCCCATTGATCCTCATAGGCAATCAAATCCTCATTCACAAATATGCTATTTCCAAGATCTCGAGCCTTTTTTTGCAAAGGGAGTGCGATGAGATTTCCAAATCCACCTTGAGGCAGTGTATCCTGATTTGGAAAGAATCGATCATAAGAATCTAGCCCGACATCTGGCCGATGTTCCATCGTTTCAGTGAGGATATGGCAGCCTAGTTTTCGCGCGAGTATTGCGGGAATTGCTTCAGTAAAAAATAGCCAGACGTGAGCGCCCTTGCCAGAGCGCGAGCGCTCCAGTGCTGCGGGTAAATTCAACTGATGACAGGTTTTGAGAAAAGCACGTGCATCTTCTTCCCAGCTGGATTTATCGAAATCAGCCGCCAGAAAGAAACAAGTTTCGTCCAACAACATTGGATAAAGCCCCATGACGAAGTCTTTTCCAAAATCATCTTGGCCGGAAAGATGCCATCGAACTACGTCGTCTGCTACAGGAAGAAATCGCCTGTGTCTGCATTCAGAACATTTGATTTTTGGCTTTTCGCAAATACCTCGTACCCATTCGTTGCCACATACGGGTGAATAGCCCGATTTCCCCGTCTTTTTACTCTCAAACCGCCTGGGGTATAAGTCTTCACGGCCTCGGAAAAGGGACCGGAATAGGGCGATTTTGGTACAAGAAGATGATTTTTGGGTAAGCTGGAGTTTCTCTTCCATTTAAATGGCCAATAATTTCAAGAAAAGTATAGAGGGTTTTGCCTGTCATTACAAGTCCTTAAATATGATAGTATTGCATGCAGAAACGAATATATGTAGACATTTTTTAAATCTTTGGAGGCTATTCTTATGAGATTTTTTCTCTTTAAGCATTGCTATTTGGTCGGAAATCGGCTAATATAAAATTATATTGAGAGAAATTATCTCATAAAGGAGTTCCTCATGTTGATTCGATTTTCCATTGAAAATTGGATGTCCTTCCAAGCCAAAGCCACTTTCTCACTAATAGCAAGCCGTGAGCGTCAACATGGAGAGCGCGTTCCTAAAATAGGAAAACTCAAGCTGGGGGTTCTTCCTGTTGCGGCTGTATATGGGGGGAATGCATCCGGAAAAACCAATCTTTTTAAGGCCCTGCATTTTGCAAAAGGACTGATCGTTAAAGGGACCCAACCCTACAGTCTAATTGCTGTAGATAGTTTTAGGCTTGGGAACGCACAAAAAGTCGAACAGCCAGCCCAGTTTGAGTTTGAATTGCTAATTGACGAGACAGTTTATGCATTTAGTTTCTCTGTTAACCGCAAAACCATAATAGAGGAAAAATTGGTTCATATTTCTGGTAACAGCGAAAAGACGCTTTACCATCGAGTCTCAGGAGAACCTAATTTTGATTCATCTTTAAAGGGTAACCAATCGCTCCAGTTCGCTTTCAAAGGCACTCGCGATAATCAGCTCTTCCTCACTAATTCAGTTTCTCAAAAAATAGATGCCTTCAAGCCAGTGTACGACTGGTTTAAAGATACTTTGGAACTGATTGCGCCTGATTCAAGGTTTGAGCTTTTTGAGCAATTTTTGGATGAAGGACATCCTTTGTACGCAACGATGAATAAGATGTTGTCCCAATTAGATACCGGAATATCTCATCTTGGCGGTGAAGAAATTCCATTTGAAAATTTACCGCTGCCCGAACCGATAAAGATGAAGTTAAGAGAAGAATTGGCAGAAGATGCGACTGTCAGACTATTAGCCGAACCTGGGAATGAGCGTTTTGTAGTAACCCGAAAGAATGGCGAATTAATCTCAAAAAAACTAGTCACCTATCATTTAAATTCTGATGGTTCAGAAACGAAGTTCGATATGAGACAAGAATCGGATGGTTCTCAGCGTGTTATCGACCTTCTTCCCGCTTTTTTAGAGCTAGCTGCAGCTCAATCCAAAAAAGTCTATGTCATCGATGAAGTAGATAGGAGCTTACATACATTGTTGATCAGACGCCTTCTAGAAGGCTATCTAGCAAAATGTTCTCATAATAGTCGCTCTCAGTTACTATTTACCACTCACAATGTGTTATTGATGGATCAGGATCTGCTCAGACGAGATGAAATGTGGATTGCAGAACGAAATGCGGAAGGGATTTCCAGCTTGCTATCTTTCAGCGAATACAAAGATGTGCGCTATGACAAAGACATTCGAAAAAGCTATCTGCAAGGACGCTTAGGAGGTGTTCCTCGCATTCTTCTACAATCTCCAATTGTTGGGAGCGACTAATGGCTCAAAAGCCGCGCACTTTTCAAAGGCCTCTAGGAGAGCGTCGATACAAAAAGCTATTTGTAGTCTCAGTAGAGGGTTCCAAAACTGAGCCCCAATATTTTTCCATTTTTAACCAGCCTCAATCGATTGTCCTAGTAAAGTGCCTGAAGAGGCCATCAACAGAAAGCTCACCGATTCAAGTGCTCAAGAAGATGCAGGGTTATTTGCGGAAGGAGTCTTTACGAAAGACAGATGAGGCATGGATTGTTGTAGACAAGGATGATTGGACAGAGGATCAGCTTAGAGAGCTCTTACAGTGGGCAAATAAAAGCGAAAACCACGGCTTTGCTCTTAGTAACCCCAACTTCGAATATTGGCTTTTGCTCCATTTTGAAGATGGAAAAGGGGTTGCAAACTCTCAAGAATGCCTGATTCGCCTAAAGAGGCACTTGCCCAATTATGATACCCCTGAAACCTGGACAGAATATCGGCAGCGTCCATAGCTTCCTGACCGCGTTTCTTATGTATTGTGTAAAAGGTTGCCATTTGCGATGAGGCTACATGGACCCAGTGTAATTTTTTTTCGCATCTCATGCCGGTCTCGTCGAAATGTAAAACACGAGTAGCGAGCAAATGCGCTTTCAGACCAGCTTCGAATACTTCAAGGTTGATGAACAACTGTTCGTCTACGTTTGCACAAGTTCCAGGGGAAAGAGATACCCCAAAAACATCCTCAACAATTGCACATACCCGATCAACCGGTACAAAATGTTCATGCGAAAAATAAGCGATCAGTGCTCGTATCCGATCTCCGTATTGAACAGGCCCCTTGATATTTTCTGGAAACAACGCCCTTGTGATCCCGCCACAACAAGGACATTTTTTCTCCTCAACTCGATGTTCTGTGACATTGATCTTTGGCTGCGGAATATCGAAAACCTGGCGTTGTTCGGCACAGAAGCCATACACATCACTTAAATTTGATCCACACTCAGTGCAACTGGCAGGCGTATGAGTAACAATAGTGTCGGGATTATTGACCTGAGTCAATCCTTTCCCTACACGTCCCTGCTGGCCACCTGGTTTCTTACCAGACTGCTCCCTCAAACTTTTTGGCTTTCGTTTTAGTCCGTCACTACTTGGCGGTTTGTTGCTGTTAGAGCTGTCTTTGGAGAGCCTCGCTTCCAATTCATGAACTCGAGTCTCCAATTGCTGAATACGAGATTCAAGATAACGAATATAAACTCGAATCGATTCTGGCAAAGTATCAACTACTTCGCCGGAAAGAGTTGATATGGAAATGATTGTCTGTGAATCCATGCCGAATAGGATACCAGCAGACTTGCATAAAGTGAACAAAAGTTTTACTGCGATTCATCTTTCAAGTGCCTTAAGCGATAGGATACGAACCGGGAAAGGTTTGAGGATCAACAGAACCGGATTCTGGAATGGCCAGCCAAGAGTCCTGATAAGTCACAAAGTTGGCCATTCCAGAAACGGACCATCGCCAGTGGAACGGAAGCGGAACGTGGACGATGCTTACAAACTTTTATGCGATGTTTTGGGTTTGAAAAGTTGTGAGATTATTTTTTTCACATGCCCCGACAAAGGAGGGGTATGTGAACTGTTACCTTTTTTAGTGCATAAGCGTTTATCCGATTCCTGGTCAGGAATAGACATGTTCCACAACGAGATTGAAACATGGAAATCAACATGGAAGTAGAGGACTGATGGGTGTTTCCATGTTGGATTTGGGGTGCAATGTGTGCGAATGTGTGTAACCTGGACTTTGGACTAATTTCACTCGCTGAGGCTCGCGAAATCAGTCCAAATTTTTATTGTGCACCTTCATAAGAATGACTGTACAGCAATATGGGGGTCATTTTTTATAAACTTTAGCTCCAGAAACTTGATCCAAAGAGATTTCACTATTCGATGAAATCCAAATCTCCCCATTACCTGCTTCAACTACAATAGGGCCTGAAACACGAGTTCCACTACGAAGGTCAACTACTTGAGCCCCTGTAAATCCAGTAACTTCTCGAATGGTCAATGATTTTAAAGAACACATTCTTAAAATAATCTTCTGCGATGCAACAGACAATTCCTTTTGGAATTTAGTATTATCTGCTGTAAGCGAACCGTTAATAGAGGCAGTATTGGTAATTAGACAATTACGCAACTCCGTTTTCCCATTTATTTGAAGAGAATCAATAGCTGATTCTTCAGCATTTAAACTCCCATTAACCTGGACAAGGCCTAAAACTTTTGTTCCTTCAAGAATGACCATGCCATTTCCTTGAACGGAGTCCATGGTTTCTTCCCCATATTTTTGATAGCCATAATTAATATTACTTTTTTCCACAGTATCTACTCCATAAATCTGAGAAAACACTACAAGACTCAAAAAACCTGCAAAAGAACTAATTTTTTTCATTTTCCTTCTTCAACAACTGTTTAAATACATTTTCGGCAAACATTTTTTTACTTGGATGATGATTAGGTGCTCCAACCCGGTCCTGGATTTGATTCTAAACAAAAATACCCATTTCCACATTTCATCAAATCGACACCAATAAACTTGTTTTTCTCCGTTTGAGCAATGGATTTGCAAAATTCCGTCAAATAGTCAGGCAACTGAATTTCCCGATATTTTACAGCAGCTCTAGAAGCATATCTATAATCAATGCAATCTTTGGATTCTATCTGAAGAGACCAAATAACTTCTCCGCAAATATGCACTCTGATATCTGTTCCATCAATTTTTTCCTGTCAAAAATCTGATGCAAAAAACAACAGGACTTATTAGAATGAAGACATAAATGGGTCAGGACTACCCTACCGGCGTCTGTGCCTTAAGGACAATCTTAGGGCGTTTCGCTTTTATGGGGAAGACAAATGGAATACATTGCCCTTGATCGTCTTGATATGACTTCTTTTCTAAGACTGCGAATGCCTGATTTGGCTGATCAGGTCTTAAGACGGAAAGCCCGATAGGGTGTGCGGCTATGTCGGCTATCTGTAAACCCGCAGAATTGTCTTTTTGTCAGCAATAACAATCTCAAAAGCAGTGCGTGCATGCAATGCCTGTTCAAGCGCACACGATACCCCTTTACAGAAAATAATTCTATCCCCAGAAATTTTCAGACCAACTTTTTCGGGTGTCAGATTACGGATTTTTACTGTTGCGGAAATTTTTTTCCGCTCGTAAAGCGATCATTACCACTTGTATTAAAATTTGAATTTGTGTGTATTTGCTTGTTTTTCACATTCAACAAGGAGTGCGCTATGAGCAAGAAGACAACAAAATTTTTCCTGACCCTCACTGGTATCCTCGGATTGACACAACTATTTGCTACAGAAATTTATCCCTTCTATCTGGAGCGCCAAGACGGAACCGTCCTGGAAGGGTATTTTTCTCCTCCAAGTACAAGTGGAGCCCCAATTATTTTTGCTATTCAAGGCTCATCGTGCGAAAGTGTGCTAGGGTGGCACAAGAGCTTAAGCGATCAGGCAAGCGCTCTTGGCCTAGGAGTAATAGCTCTTGAGAAACAGGGGATTTCTAGAGAGGGCATCGACTTATTTGCCTATAGCCAGACCAATTGCCTCCAAAACCGCTTTGAGGATTATGTTGCTTGCCTTGCCAATGCGCATTTTATCTGCCCCGGATGGGAGGGGAAACCCATTTTTTGGGGAGAATCTGAGGGGGGTATGCTGGCGGCCAGCTTAGCGGGCCAAACACCGGAGACGGCTGCTGTTTTATTATTCGGCGCCGGGGGTGGTATGAAACCTCGAGAAGAGGTAAAATGGGTGCTTCAGCATCGTTTGGAGAAACAGGGAACGATGCAAGATGAGATCGATGAGTATATGAGCTTTTTGGATGAACAAATGGATGCCATGATTCTCGATCCTGCTCCAGAGAAACAGTTTTTGGGCAATACGTACAAGTGGTGGGCCTCCTTTCTTGCAGCGGAAGAAGCAGCAGCGCCTTTAAATCAACACTCTCTGCCCATTTGTCTTATCCATGGAGCGAAAGACAGTCAGATCCCTGTTGTAAGTGCTGATCTTGCTGCTGAGGGTTTAGCAAAGACAAATGCGCTGACCTATCTCCGCTTGGAGGGGTACGGCCATGACTTGGATACCGCAGATGTCCATGATGCTACTAGCCGCTGGCTGGCTTCTGTTCTGTTTGGAGAAGAGCCTTCAGAGGGCATTTTAATCGCTCAAGCAGCCCTTCCTGCATCAACTTCGTTGGAGAATGCGCAAACAGATATGTCTGGTTATATCTTCAATCGAGGAAAGAACAAAGACAAAGGTGAGGGAGATGGAGGAGGAAAGGGGGAAGTGCACGGGTCAGTGGGTGGAGGTAGGGATTCAAATGGCAATGAGAGTGCATCGGTTGATGTTGGGGGTTCCTATCATTCTGACAGTGGGTGGAATGGAGGAATAGATGGAGGGGCATCTAGAAGTAGAGATAGAGATGGGAATACAACGACTGAAGTACATGTAGAGGCTCATGGAGGATACGATTTCTAGTAGACCCAAATATGTTG
>Ga0206843_10189_pt1 | contig 14595 bp, 26 predicted proteins | sample Alteio_BWOrgCont_21_FD_152869 | JGI IMG/M metagenome (GOLD analysis project Ga0206843, IMG submission 152869) | Enriched cells from forest soil in Barre Woods Harvard Forest LTER site, Petersham, Massachusetts, United States -... | ecosystem: Environmental > Terrestrial > Soil > Temperate forest >...
TGCGGCGCCGACTGTTGTTGTGGCTCTTCCTCTTCTTCGACGACTCCTTCTCCCGGCGGCTCTGGCGCGACGAACGGTGGTGCTGCTTGCGCTTGGAGAACGACAGGCCCTTGATGCGGAAGCACTCCTCAAAGCAGTCGTCCGTCTCTGAGGACGACTCGCTACACGAACGGTGCGAGCTGCTGCTGGAAAATGACTGCGAGTTGGAGCATTTTGTCGACTCCTCGTGGTGCTGGCGGCGCTGGTGGTTGCACGAACGTCGATTGTCGTTGCTGTGGTTGTTGCGACGGCATGACGAGCGGCGACAGTTGCTGTGCCCGTTTCGACATTGTCCCGAGTGCGTCATGTTTTTTTCAGTCAACTTGCGAAAAAATTGCCTGGGTGATGCCTTCTTTTTTTTTCTCCTCTGAGCGGTGACGCCGGCGCGATCAGAAAAAAAAAATCTTGGCCGTGCGCTGGAGCGCGGGAGCAAGCCGTTTTTTTTTTTTTCTTTTTCGCGGGCCCAGTCTGCGACAGGTGCGGAAGAAGCAGAGACAGGTCGTAAATTTATTTTTTTTCACTCGCCAGACCCGATGAGCGGCGCGCTGCACAAGCGCATGTATAGACACACACACACACACACACACCCGGACGCACCTCAACATGCAACATGTACGCACCCAGGCGCATACGCAGCCACGCAGACGCACATTCGTCTCATGGATTGCCTTCCTCGCTTCTTGCCTTTCACGGAAATCGGTGCGAGAATCTCGTCTTGGCCACGGCGCATTGTTTTGAAGCCCATTTTTTTTCCGGGGATACCCTATGTACCCCACATGTATGCCCAAGGTCCCATGTTCGTCGTCGCTGGCCGACTTCAGGAAAAGAGAGAAAACGTGGGTGGAGGGGCACGGCTGACGTTCACGTGCCAAGCAAAAAAAAAAGAGGTCATAGCGGCGCGTGGGCTGCTACATCTCGAATGCGCGCCAAGTCGAGAATCGACCCCAATGCCTATCACAGGAAGCGCCGCTGCATTGGCGAGCGGAAGCCGCTCATCATCATCGGTCTGTCTTAATCGAGACCGGTCAGAGGAAAGGCCATTCGGACTCCTTTCACCTGGCACTTGGGCAAACAATCAAACTCCTGGGATGTCGTTGGAGTAGCAGCAGTAGTAGCAGCAGCAGTAGCAGCAAAAGAGTTCGTAGCACCAGTTGCGGGAGTGGTTGCTTCTGTTGGGACCTTCTTTTGCTCTTCTTCCAGAAGCGCACCCAGGGCAAAATTGCGCGGAAGGGTCGTTGAAATGGAAAAAGTACAGCAGGCGAAGCCACGTTCGCTCTTGATTCATTGCATTCAAGGTGCAGTGAGCCAACAATGGCTTCTGCAACACCATGTACCATGTGAGCGACACCGTCAGCATCGAGCGTGGATCTTGACGCAAGTGGGACAGCGAACCGACCAGAGCTTCACACATGTCGAGCAAAAGGTGTGGGCACACGCAGCGCGGTTCCGAAGCAAGGCTAAGGCGCTCAAAACAGGCCCTTTAACAGCGGTCATATTGGGTTTAGGGAGAGGCGGTCCTCTTGGTTTTCGGTAGCGCGAGTCCTCAAGTCCTCTTTGTGGGAGGACTGAAACTGCTCGTTCCCACGCAAGCTTTTTCTCTTTTTCCTGGCTTCTCTGCTTGGGCTCATCTTCCACTTCCTCTCCTTCGCTCCCAACCTTGTCCTCACTGGTATACTCAAACACCCGTTCCTATTTGCCGTATTGGCGCGCCGCCGTTGCTAAGTGGCGCGCTGCTGACCCTTCCCCTTCCGTTGCTGCTCACTGTGCCAGTGTATTTCCACAGCCATCTTCTCTCGGTCCACGACTTTCTGCTGCATTGCCCATCCAGGGCTGGCGGTGGTGTTGGACATGGACACCGACTTTGGTCGGGGTGTTGGACCCGCACACTTTACCTGCGGTATTGAGGTGAATGGCACTGTGTTTTGTCTTCCTCTGAGCGCTTGCCGCCTCTTCGCCAGCATTGACAGCTCGCTCTGTTCAGTGAACCATTTGGATTACAAGCTAAAATGTATCCTGCCCGCGCGCACGGACATCAAGCGGTTGCGACTCCTGTTCGAGCTTGTACATGTATGGATGAGCTCCGAATCTGAAGAAGGCAAACAGGACGGGGGTGCCCCCGAACCCCGTGGCCAAGAAAGCGCGGGACAGATCGCCGCGACGGGGCACGAGGAAGCAGAAGTCCCGAGCGGTGTTATCGCGCAGGGTTCGGCGGGAGCGACGCGCGACTCTCGAACTGATATCACGGATATCACCGATAATATCACTTATGCGGGGTCAGCGCCTGACTCAAATCCCACTAGTGGTCTTGGCGTCTGTCGTGGATCTCGTAGTGATGTGAGTGCGGTTGAGAGAGCGATTGTGATGCAATCGCGACCGGAGACGGGGGCAGAAGCAGGCGAGAAGGTAGCCATGACGGACAACGGGGGCGGAGAGCCCACGGTGGAAGCAGTGAAAGCGACAGCGGTGGAAGCAGTGAAAGCGACGGCCGCGTCACCATTGGGCTTGGGTACAGCGGCATCCGTCCCTGGACAGCCCGAGGCGGAAGCGGTGAGCTCAGTGTCCTCATCGCTGCCACTGCAGCATATGTCCCAACCTGAAGTGCAGAAGCAAATCAAGCAAGTGGAAGCGGCTGTCCTGCGACTGTTCCAAGTTGCTGGCGTCCCTAAGGAGGCGGTGATCTGGCTGGACAAGTGCACTTCGACCGACTTGTTGCCATTGCACTATTTGGCACGCACGCTCGGCGCCCCGGTCCCGGTGCTTACCGCCTTCAGTGTTGAGAGCAGCCGGCGTCTGCGCATTTTTGGGCAACTTGGGCGTCGCCACAACCTGACGAGGATGATGCACAGTTTGCAACCCTGTCTGACCAGCGACTTGCCCTCCGACGGAATGTGATCATTTTGTTCCTTTCACTTGCCACTTTGCCCGGAAGATGGAGAGCTCTGACAAAGAAGAGCGAGGAGGCATGCATGGGTGAAGGGGAGAGATGGAGTGAGAAGGGGAGGAGGACTCGTGGGACACGCACACACACACTCACACTCACACACACACACACACACACACACAACACCGAGAGAGCACACACATCATAGACAGAGAGAGAGAGAAAGAGAGAGAGAGAAAGAGAGAGAGAGAAAGAGAGAGAGAGAGAGAGAGAGAGAGAGAGAGAGAGAGTCCGTGTGGGAGAGAAAGTGTGGGAGAGAGAGTGGGACAGGGAGTGGGACAGGGAGTGGGAGAGAGTGTGGGAGAGAGAGAGAGAGAGAGTGGGAGAGAGAGTGGGAGAGAGAGTGGGAGAGAAAGTGTGAGAGAAGTGCAGCTTCGATAATAAATAGCGACATTCCCGTCGGGCTTCCGTCATCGCAGCACCGCCGTCCACAAAACAGCCTTGATCATCCAGAGCCATGCTATCAGTCAGCTTGGCGAGCTCGGCATACTCGGTCATACTCGGCGCACGGGACTTCGTGCGGAGCCACTCGAGCACGGTCGATTTCATCTCCAGCGCACGGGAGGTACATAAAAAAAAAAAGAATCTCCGGAGCAATGACGGACCAAAAGAAGGAAAGCTGCGAAGAGGAAGAGATCGATTACGATCTTCGTTACCCTGATCATCTTCACCCGGGTGGGCTGCCATGTTGATCACTCCGTACACCAATTCGCGATCGCTTCGTTCAGATCGTGCCGGGTCTATAGTTGGCATCGCAACGAAAGGCAGCTGATCCTTTTGTCATTGCAGAACACGGTATTTCGCATATTCTTCATGTTGGCGTGCGTTGCACCGCCTATTCGCCCAGTCTTTGCCCACGTTTGCAAAGTCAACACAGTCTAGTCATGCAGGATGAGGATGTGGACATTCAAAAAGAGCTCCGTGAAGCAATCACGTGGATTCGGGCTGCATTGAACCCACCTTTCCTTCCTACTTCCGTGCCTGCTTCAAGTGCTGCAAGTTCATCCTCGTCGTCTTCCTGCTCGCATTCGTCCGTTGCCTCAGTTGTGCCAATCGATGATGAGGTGAAAAAGAACAAGATTCCGCGCATGCTCTCAGTGTTGACAGATGCGAACGACAGCAACATTCAAAGGAATGCACCGCGTGTCTTGGTGCACTGCGTGGCGGGCTCCAGCCGGAGTCCAACAGTAGTCGCGGCATATCTCTGCGCTACTAAGCATTTTCCGGACGCTGTCCACGCCTTCGCACACGTGAAGCGTCAAGCTTCCTGGATAATGCCGTCTGGTTTTTTCCAAAAGCAGGTTGAATTATTGTGTGCACACCGCGCTGGCTAGATAAACCGCCCTCACCGTAGGAGGCGTGTCATTCTACTTGGCCTTGGCTTCGTCCTGACCATAAAAACCCTGGTTTTTGAACTTTGTGTATTTCGAACACTGATACATCACAAGCAAATCCTCGCGGGGCAACATGGGACAACGATCCTCATCGCAAGGAAAGAAAGAGATCAGAGAGGAATGTGGCATCTCATCTTGGCTCTCCGATCTATTGGAAGGTCAGACGAATAACCCCATTGTGCGCAGTGACATGGAGAAGGCAACCACATCAACCTCTTTTATTGAAAATTGTGATGAGCAAATGAAAATCCCTTCAGAACCCGCGATAGTAGTGAATGCAGTATCGAGCAAGTGCCTGGTGATCCACCAGCGTGGACCGACCCAGTGGTCACATCCATTGTTGAAATGTGGCGTCAACAGCACGAGTTGTTGGCGTATGTCACCCAATATCCCACTGCCGATCATGTGTTTGCTTGCGGCAAAGATCCCGCCACAACGCATAAAGCATGCCGCATGTCACATCGAAATCAACTGTCGTCGTCTTCATCATTTCACAATATCTCACTGGCCCTTGCAACGCGCTAGAAAGAATCATCATTCTTTGGCTTCTGTCCGAGAGTGAGGAATGAGAGTGAGTGGAGAGTGGAGGATCAGAGCAGATGAAAGTTTTTTCTTCAACTTTTCAACGGGATGAGACACAGAAAGTTCGTCACAGTTCACGCCAAAAGACCAACATAAGAAACAGAAGAGAGAAGAGCAACTGCGCGCCGAATCTATCGAGACATCTGCCAAGACGCAGGAAGAAAGAGTTTGCGCACCTCGCGACACGTTCGACAAAAGCGCCAATCATGCGGTGCAAGGGGTCATTGTCGAGAATATCATCAACGCAACGATCTCCCATAGCGGCAAGCCGGTCTCGCTTGGCCCATGCGTATCCAAGCAACGCAACGTACAAGTAACGCTGCTTGCGACAGAGCAAACGCCAAAGAGATCGACTACGCTTCGCCACTGCGACAAGGCATCGACTGTCGACACTCATGTAGGCGCAATAACCGTCAGAACCGGTGAAGGCAACAGGATGGTCGTGATCAACAAAACGGTTGTAGAAGGAATACAAGGAAAAGATAGACATCGAGCAAAATCAGACAGGACCGTCGGCAGCAGTGTGTGAGGAAGCAAGGGAAGATTCATGTTCGATGTCAAAACTTTTCACGTGGGTTTCTGGTGTCCATCTCGCCTTTGCCAGGCATCGTGCCAATTGAAGTCTACTCACGTGCGCTCTCTTCTTCACGGGATCTCAAACGAAATTGTGCTCTCACCGAGTTACCGGAACATCGCTGTTATGCAGCTCCTTCTGGACGTCTAGTGCAACAGAAGCCGCACCAATTGTTCGCTACGAACCAGAGATTCCGCAGCAGCAACAACTGCAGGATCGCTAATGCCACTGACCGAGTTCTAGTCTTCGATTGAAAACCTCCATTCTGAATTGAAAAAGCTCCATACAGAGTGGGAGACAGAGGGAGAGGCAGTGAGAGAGAGCGAGAGAAAGTGGGAGAGAGAGAGAGAGAGAGAGAGTGAAGGGAGTGAGATAGACAAACCGAGGCTGAGCGAGACGAGACGAACCCACCGCAGCGTTCGTCAAAAGAGTCCTCCGCAGTGTGACAGCGTTGTTCAGCTTGCCGACCGAAGTTGATTGCCTGCCATGCACTGACTGCGTGACACGCGTGCCGTTCCGACGAGCAGTCTTAAAAAGGAGACGGCCCGTGCATGCGATGCGGTGGAGTCATGGCTGGCAGTGGAAAGCACAGCGCCGCACGAAAAAATTCTGGCTTTTGTCCCTGTTATTTTTTACAATTTTTTTTTTCACGCGCTCGCCGGGGCTCGGAAAAAAAAATGCGGCGAGAGCCACTGGCGGGGGGTGAAATAAATTTTTTTTGGCGCGCTGTCGGAGGCCGCCTCAGGTAAAAAAAAAACAAGAGTCATCGGTAGCGCCACAACACACAAAAGCCAAGGCAAAAAAAAACCATGGGCCGAAAGAACAAGTGTCAATTCAGCGTGAGCTCGTGCTCTTCGAGCTCGTCTTCAAGCTCGAGCTGCAGCTCCTCGTCATCATCCTCGAGCTCGTGCAGCTCGTCCTCGTCGGTCTCGTGCTGTGACGACAACTTTGTCGATCGCAAGGAGCGCATCATCGTGACCACGAAGCCGTGCATTCGCGTGCGCGACCTCGGCAAGTGTCGAAAGGAGGTGGAGATCCTCACACGCACGCACGTCGAGCGTGTCAAGGCACCCAAGTGCAAAGTCGGTCGCAGCTATGAAAAGGCCTGCTGCGACGAAAAGCCTCTGCGTCGCTACGGTCGGCGCCACGAGCGCTACGACCGCGGATATGACCGCGACTACGACTACGGCTACGACCGCCGATACGGCTACGGCGGAGATCGCCACGGTCGCGACGGCCGTCGCGGCGGTTACATCCACTCCATTAAATAGGGAAGGTCGGCAGCTCGCTCGCTAGCTGATGTCGTGGTGCTTGGAAGTGACGCTTGCGCGCACGCCCCTGCAGCGGCACCGCGGTGCCCGTGAGGCGTTTTTTCGGTGCTTTTGTTTTCTTCCCTTCTTTCATGCGTTTTCCTTCTTTCCGCTTTCGAAGCAAGGATAGGAAAACCGAACGGCCGTCCCGTCTTGCGCCGCGCCGCAGTGTGACTTGTCCTTTGCGTTCTGACCACATGCAGCGCCTGCGCGCGATTTTCGTTTGTCTTTTTTTTTCGCGCCTCACTTTGGTCGATCCATCTGGGCGTCAACTCGCATGCAGTCGCCGAACGAAGAAAAAGCGGCTTTTGGTCGGAGACGTGTCTCAGACTGCCAAACATGTGCCCTGCTCCTCCCGCTGTGTTTTACCGTTCCGATGCAAGGTAACTTCCCAGAGCAGATATCGAAGTGGAAACGCCTTCGCCAGATCTATTCTCTTGTGCGTGGCGAACCTCTTTTTCCCTCGACTTATCTGTGCACCTTTTTCCATAAGGTTTATTTTTTTTGAAAACAAGTAATATTGCTCGCGCGATTGCCAGCCTTTGTTTGGTCGGTTGACCTGAGCACATACGGCTTCCCATAAGAACGCGAGCGCCGGCGCCGGCAGCACTGTGGCGAGTTAGCGACGCAGAGTGCGCGCCACCAGCCTCTCTCGTCGCTGACCGGAGGCGTCCAACAATGGGCGTCCCGTAGCGGGGTCGACCGCGACTTGCTTGGCTGCCGGCACCCAAGCGCCCTCGTATCGCGCCAGCTCCGGCGCTTGTTCCACAGCAACAGCGAACCTGTCTGTGATTCGAGTGGGTCCAACGCGCCACGTGTTGACCCCTCGCTCAACCGCGTCCTCGTACGCCTGCTCAATTTCGTCGTTGAGATGCTTGGCGTACGGCGACCACGTCTTGCAAGAAGCCGGGATGCCGCCTTTTCCTTCGCCCGCGTCCGAACCGTCGCCGTAGCTGCGGGAAAAGTCGTCGTCGTCGCACCACTGCCACTGTGGCGCTCCGTCGGTCGTCCCTGTGCGCGGAAGGCGGCCGACCGAAACAGGCGAGCGCCCTGCGTTGCGTCCCCACCCGCGCACCAGCTCCACTCCGGCAGGCGTGTAGTCGCGAGCACCGGGTGTGGCCACCTCGGCGGCCTGCGGATCGTAGCCGTGAGACGGGTTGTCAATCACCCGATAGACGGCAGCTTCACCGCTTTTGCGCGGCGGAAGGCGCACCATGAGCTGAGTGGCATGCGCGCGCGTGCCCATGCCGCCGCCCTGGAGATTCGCCAGCCCATACACGGGACGTGTGGATGTACCGAGCCACAGTTTGTTCAAAAACGTTTGATAACGCTGCGTGGCGGTGGCGAAGCGCGCTCGAGCAGCTTGCACATTCGCCTCTGCCGCTTGAATGTCTCTCTCCGCCGCCTGAATCTCCTTCTCGTACCTGGCGCGGACAGAAGGAACAGAAACAGGAGAGGCGCCCTTTGCCTCACGTGAAGCCATTCTCGTTTCTTTTCCGCTTTGTTGCGGTTGTTTGTCCTCTTTTTTTCGCGCTTTGTCTCCTTTTTTTTCTTTGTGAAGCATGCATGCTTTCTCTGCGACAGCGCGCTTCTTTTTTTTTGGTCTGCTTCGACAGCTTTTCTGTCGCGACTGGGTGTGTAGCCATTATCTGCTACTTCCCCCTTCTTCTCCTCCCTTTTGCGATTCCATCTTCTTCCCCTTCTTCTTTTCCTTCATTCTCTTCTTCTTCCTCTTCTTCTTCGTCGTCGTCATCGTCGTACCTGCCCGTGATACCTCTGCGCTCACACTCAAGCGATTGCCCCTCTTACACGACAATCAACTCCGAAGACGGTGATGATGAAGCGAACGGCCTGTGACTTTTTACCTGTGACTTTTTACTTCTTTTTTTTTTTTTTTTGGAGGGTGGGTGGGCTAGTTTTTTGTTGGTTCGGGTAAAGACAGCTGAATGAAAACAAAGACAAAAGTAGAATCACAATACTTGACCGTCACACTTGGCAGCAATTTGAGGAAATGAACGCACCATCAGCTCGTGTCCAGCTTCCGCGCGATCTGCCGTATCGAGTGCCAATTTGAATCCCATACGTTTGTAAAGCTGCGCGGCTCGAAAATTCTCTTGACGGATCACAAGATAAATGGAACGCGACGACTCTGAAGACAATATCGCCTTGCCTATTGCTTGGTGCTGAGAATCTACAAAATCAAAAATTGCATTGTTCAGTGCTGTGCCGTGGCCCCGGGATCTATGCCCTAGCTCTGTAGCCAGCAAATATACAAGCAGTGCGCCGTCCAAAAGTGGATGGCTGAGCCTTAAAAACGCCATGGCGTGCAACTCTTCGCTTGTTCTGGTGGAGCTAAGGATATAAAATGCCACGTCGTTTTGCCTAAACCAAAAGAAACGGCCGAGGCACGCCCGAACTTGTCGCTACTTGCCAACCCCTGGTCGAATAACGAGAAGGCGGGCTTCGCGAAGCTGCTTTCTCGGACGATCGATCTTTCTCGGCGTTGCCAGTTCTGTCACATCACGCACAAACCATGCGAGCCGAGCCGGGAGGAGTGCACAAACCATGCTGACCGAGCACAGACTCTTCTTTCTTTTGCCTTCGGCGGTTCCTTCTCGGTTTCTTCCTTTCCTCGCCGTCGCATCTCTGTGCCTCTTTGATCTAGCCTTGCTGCTTCCGTCTGGTTTTCTTCGTTAAGTCTCGAGCGTGAGTGACGATTCCAGAACAGCAACAACAAAAAAAAATTTTGATTCCCAAGAAAAAAAGGGCGTCGCAGAGGGGAAAAAAAGAGCAGGACGAACGAGAGAAGGAAGAAAAAAGGGTAAAGACGAGCACAGGAAGCTCAACCAAGCGTCCCAAAGCAATATGGAAGCTGACGGCCAGGAACAGGCCGCCGACACGGGCACGGGTTCGGGGTTGGGTGCGGGTGCGCGCACTTTGGCCGGTGGCGAGGCCGGAATGCAGTCGGTCCTGGTGACGGGGGGCTGCGGCTTTATCGCTTCCAACTTTCTCAACATCATGGTGAACAAGTACCCGCTCGTGCAGTTTGTCAACGTTGATAGGCTCGACTACTGTGCTTCGCAAAACAATCTCGCCGTGCGGAATTGCGCCAATTACGTCTTCTATCAGCTCGACATTTGCGACCACAAGCCGCTCGCACAGGTGCTCGTCGACCACAAGATCGACACGGTGGTGCACTTTGCAGCGCAGACGCACGTGGATCTGTCGTTTGAAAATTCCGTCGAGTTCACCAAAACCAATGTGTTGGGCACGCATCACCTGCTCGAGGCGTGTCGTGGCTACGGGCGCGTGAACCGCTTCATTCAGGTGTCGACCGACGAAGTGTACGGCGAGGTGCTCGAGGGCAAGAGCACCACCCAGTCTCTGCTCAACCCCACGAACCCGTACGCGGCCTCCAAGGCCGCCGCCGAGCACATTGTCAACGCCTACTACAAGTCATTCAAGTTCCCGTCCATTATCGTCCGCTGCAACAACGTGTATGGGCCGCGCCAGTACCCGGACAAGCTGATTCCCAAGTTCATTGCTCATCTGCTGCGGGGCGAGCGCTGTCCGATCCATGGCGACGGTGCGGCCAAGCGCAATTTTATTCACGTGGACGACGTCGTGGCGGCCTTTGACGTGATTCTGCGAAGGGGCACGCTCAATCACGTGTACAACATTGGCACGGACGCCGAGTTCTCGGTTCTGGACATTCTCGATGTCCTCGTGCGCCGCTTGTGTCCTCCGACTGCGGATGTGGCGCAGCACGCGGCAGCTCTTGAGGCACATTCCATTCGTGTGGAAGACCGGAAGTTCAACGATAAGCGGTACGCGGTCGACGCCGACGCCATCAAGCAGCTCGGTTGGTCACCGATCGTCGATTTTCAGCAGGGACTCGAGGCGGCCATTGCTTGGTATCGGGTCGCCCTCGCACGAGGCCATTGGAAAGATCAGGTTTTGGGTTGAAGTGGAGCGTCGTTCGTTGTCGGCTTTGTGTCTGTTGTGTTCTTTCCCTTTTTCTTCGCGCTGTCTGCTCACCTAGCGCTTCCGGAAGGCCCTTTGGAGCGAGTGCCACCACTTCTCACCCCCATTATTTCTATCGAGATCTCGATACTAATCAAAGTGTGGGTGCTCGGCACACCGACTCGAGCGCTTGCGGGCGGCCCTTTGGAGCGAATGCCCCCACTTCTCACCCATTTTTATTGAGATCTCGATAATAATCAAAGTGTGGGCTGCTCCACACACCGAGTCGAGCGCTTCCGGGCGGCCCTTTGGAGCGAATGCCACCACACCACCTCTCACCCATTTTCATCGAGATCTCGATAGTAATCACCTCTCACCCATTTTTATCGAGATCTCGATAATAATCAAAGTGTGGGCTGCTCCACACACCGAGTCGAGCGCCTCCGGGCGGCCCTTTGGAGCGAATGCCACCGCACCACTTTCCTCACCCATTTTTATCGAGATCTCGATAATCAATCAAAGTGGGCTGCTCGAGCGCTTCCGGAAGGCCCCTAGGAGAGAATGCCACTACACCACCTCTCACCCATTTTTATCGAGATCTCGATAATGATCAAAGTGGGCTGCACGATACACCGAATCGAGCGCTTGCGGAAGGCCCTTTGGAGCGAATGCCAGCGCACCACTTTCCTCAACCATTTTTATCGAGATCTCGATAATAATCAAAGTGGGCTGCTCGACGCACCAAGAAGGCCCTTGAAGCCAAGGCCACCGCTTCTCCCCCATTTTTATCGAGATCTCGATAATAAATCTTCTCTTTCTTCGCGCTGTCTCCTCACCTAGCGTTTCCGGAAGTCCCTTGGAAGCGAGTGCCATCACCTCTCACCAATTACGGCTATCGGCGCATTGAGGAGAAAACCAAAGAGGAATAGAAATCCGGGGACAAGAAAGGAAGAGTCATAGCGGGTGCTTCACTCTTTTTTACATTATCGCATGCACAAAAACAACAGACAAGTGCGCTACTCGCGTCAAAGCACGTCGTGAAAACCCACGACGGGCCAGAATCCATTACGGACCAGAATCCATCCTGAATGGTCCTTTCAGATGGTCCATTCACCTTACGCTGGCGCTGGCCAGCTGACTCCTCCAAAGCAGATACCAGAACCATAACCATGCCCGCCCAGATACGTGATCGTACCATCGGGACTGACGGAAATGGCGGCCGCGTGACCGTCGCCGCCCACAACAGAAAATCGTTGCGCAAAGCTCAAACTCGGTCGATGGCCAGGATGACCAATCATTCCAATCGCTGTGTTGGCAACCGGAGCCGCTCCGGTTGCGGTTGCCTGCACGCGACCTTGCAAGAAAACACGACCGTGTGAACGCATGGACGTACAGGGCGTTACTTCCGTCCAGGTAGGAGCGACCAAGGCCACAGCGGCAACAGGCTTCGCCTTCTCGTCCACAGACTTGGCGGCCTTGTCGTCTGCGGCAACCAAGTATGCATCAAGAGGAGAAAAACCCTTCGCAACGTTGGCAGAGCAAGAAAGGAAAAAAAAAAAGAAAGCGAAAACGCAAGCCAGCCACCGGGTAAGAGAAAGCAACACAGGTGAAGCGGAACGCACCAGATGAGATCAGCTGAGTGAGCACACGGTCAATCTCAGTCAACCGGCCTGTGACGTTGGCGTGCTCGGTCTGCCCTCGTGCAACCTTGGATTCCACTTGTGCGATCTCGTTTGCGAGCTTTGCAAGCGTGCCGTCGATATCGGTGACCCGTTTCTTGGATTCCGACTGTGCAATAGACTGTGCAATAGGGCAGGTGAGCGTTGTAACCGTGCGGTCGATTTGAGTTAAGCGGCTCGTGGCGTTGCTCTGCTCGGTCTGCAGTCGACTAATCTTCAATTCCGCCTGCGCGATCACGTCAGTGAGCCTTGCCGAGATCTCGTCGGCCCATTCGTTCACTTTCTTGCATTCGGTCGCTTGTCGGGCAAGCTCCTTCTCGATTTCTACTCACTCGCGTTGCCCCCCCCCCCAAAAAAAAAACAAAACAAAACAAAACAAAACAAAACAAAACAAAAAACATTCAAAATATGTAACACGAGCGAGTGAGTCGTGCGGTTGAGCTGGAAGCAAATGGACATTCTTCTAGTTTGTTTGTTTTTCTGCTTCGTTCGTTTTCTGCTTTCGTTCGTACCTCGCTTGTCGCGCTTCAAACCATTGATGGCGGCTTGTTGTCCGGCGACTTGGTCCAACAGACCCTTGGCAATCCGGGCCTGATCGGCAATCACTTGGTCGTGACGGCGGATCTACAAACAACCAGTTCAAAAACAGGTCAGGGCCCAAGTTCAAGGCAAGGATGAGACACCGAGCACACCACGTCTTGGCGTCTTTGCTTCGCACCCGTAGAGGGCCGAACAAAGCAGATTCTATAAAGCAGATTCTGGGCACTTGACCTCGGAAGTGTTGTCGACCAAAGTAGCTGGTAACTCGAGCAGAATGTTCTCCACTTCCGGGAGATCTGGATGGCTCTCGGTCACATCCAGGTACAGGATGCCAGAGCCCAGCTGCGGCGTCATGACTATCGTGTGAGACGCTTTGATACTCGCTGCCTCAAGCTTGAGAAGGCACTGGTCCAGCGTCCCCAAGCGCTCCAGTTGTTTACGCGTCAAGATAGCCTGGTAAGTTGAATGCGAATGCTTGTTCTTAGCACGTATCAGTAATTTCTTCTTGGTCCCCTTGCGACCGTTGGCTTGATCCTTGGCGCTCGATATTGTCGGCGTCGGCGGCGGAGAAGGCAACGGTACAGATAACGACGACGACGACGACGACGACGACGACGACGACGACGGTGGTGCGCAACACACGGAACCCTCGAGAGAAGCATTCAGTGAAGCGTTCGGTGCAGACGAGGGTTCATCGTCCAGAATTAACTCGACCTCAACGACGTATTCAAGAATGTCTGCCTGGTCCGCGTCCGCTTGGCCGTCCTCTTCTCCTTCCTCGTCCTCCTCCTTTCCCTCCTCATCCTGTCCCTCCTCCTTCTCGTGTTTTCCCGCCTCTTCTGTGCGCTCCTTCCCTTTCAAGCTCGCCTCCACCTTGTTTTGCTCCCCCTTTTTCTCCGACATGAGATTCGCGAATCGATGGAATGAGACCGATTCCGACGACGGCGCCACGTCCCGTGCCCCAGTTTCGCTCGGGCCATGTTTCTCCTCTGCATTGTACTTTCCTGGTCAACCTGGTCGGCGTCCTCTTTCGCTTCTTCAGTATACGTCCCTACCTATTTCTTTCGTTTCTTGTGCTTGTGTTGTTCCTTTCTTTCCCTCTTGGCTTTTTGCGCCGCTTCCTCTGCGTGGCGCTGGTGCTTCAATATGACGTCGTTGACTGAGCCCAAGTTCGCCACGATGTTGCCTTTTCTGAAATCCTTGTGCTTCATTTTGCGACATATCTCGAACACGGGCGCGAGCTTGGCGTTCAGCGCAGCTTGTTGCCTGGGCGTCAGCTTTTCGACACCCTCAATCTCGACTCGCGGCATGGTCTTGTTCTTGCGTTTCTTTTTTTCTTTGCTCCTTTTCAATCTCGGAACTCGAGAGGATAGCCCCCCACACGTTCCGTCTTGTCCTCTTTTTTTTTTTTTTTTTTTTTTTTTTTTTTTTTTTTTTGGTCTTGCGGGAGCATTGAAGTAATCTCAGAATCCATCTTTCCCTGCGTGTCCATCGCCTCCTAATGATGTATCAGGTTGCAGACCAGACCATGCTCAACCACGGAAGGGCTCCTCTCTTTTTTCTTCTTTTTAGT
>Ga0206843_10238_pt1 | contig 14514 bp, 13 predicted proteins | sample Alteio_BWOrgCont_21_FD_152869 | JGI IMG/M metagenome (GOLD analysis project Ga0206843, IMG submission 152869) | Enriched cells from forest soil in Barre Woods Harvard Forest LTER site, Petersham, Massachusetts, United States -... | ecosystem: Environmental > Terrestrial > Soil > Temperate forest >...
GGCTTATGAAAAGTAATTCTTAATGATTAAATTGCGGATCATTTTAGAAAAACTCTTTAGGCTTTTCAATACTATGGGTATATGAGATCAAGCAACTATTTATCTTCTACTTTATCACTTACTAATCGTCTTAAAATTTACTTGCTTGGTTATATACGCTAGAAGTCGCTGCAGGATAATAATAATGCAAAAGCAAAAGAGAATTATATCTCCACTATTGATTTCACTAATGCTATCAACTAATGTTATCGTTTGCTTGTCGGCTAATGGACAGCCTGCTCCCTATAATCCTTATAATCCCTACAAGGGACAAAATAGCATACATAAATCTCAGACTGCCTCAAGGCGAGCTAGTCCGTATAGAACTACGTCCAAACAGGCAACGCAAAAGCCTCTTGCTGATGATTCGATTATTGTCTCGGTGCGCTCAGGGGCGGACATGGATAAGGTAAAAGAACTGCTCGATGATGTGAACGGCACAATCATCAAAACTTTGCATGTTAATGCAGACAATTACGACCTTTTATTAATAAAACCAGAGAGAGGAACGGAAGAAGCAACAATCAAGAAAATTACTGATAAAGATAAGCAAGACAAGAATTTTAAATTTATATCGCGCAATTATCGCAAACAGATCTTACAGTCTTCTCCGCCAAGCGATCCTCCCAGCGATCAATGGTACGCAAGTCAAGTTGATTTTCAACTTATGCACTATTCAGAAGCACGGGCTTTAGCAGCAAATTACTCGGAGCGCACTCCTATTGTATATGATCTCGACACCGGATGCAGCAGTGGATACCAAACTGATAATGAATTAGCAAACGTTATCATGTACGATTTCGTCAATGCCAACGGCACCAAGTGTAAGCCCTATGACGATAATGGACATGGCACTTGCACCTGTGGCATGATGGCTGAAAGGACTGACAATCAATATATGTGCGCCGGATTGGCCAGCCTCAGACAAGATGTTGTGCCGCATGTGGTGGAATTTAAATGTTTTGATTCGCAAGGAAGCGGCAGTGATTGGAGCGTTGCCGGTGCATTAACATTCCTTCTCAATAATCTCACACAACTTGGCGGTCCCGGTCCTATTAATTACAGTGCCCTGGGGGGATATGGCGATCCGACCATTGATTCCCTTATACCAACAATTTACAAAGAAGGCTGCATACTTGTGGCCGCTGCAGGCAATGACGATTGGGATATAACCAGTCAAGTGCCCTCCCCAATGACTCCTGGACTGGTCATCGTTCAAGCTGTGCAACCAGATGGCAAGTCAAAAGCTGGTTATTCCGATTATGCCAATGGTGATTCATGTATTGCTCCTGGTCATGCTACTGTATTAAATACTGACCTCACGGGAACTTCAACCGCCGCCCCATTGAGAGCAGGCTGCATAGCACTATTAATGAACATGTTTAACATTTCAGCACAGAATGCAGAAAATACACTGGAAGCCACCGGAACTAATGTCAATGTGCCACCAAATACTACGTGGGGAAGCCCTACGCCATACCCATACGCCACCAATCCAAAAATCCTGGCTAATATCTACAATGCTATAGCATATCTATCGCAAAAGGGAGTTCCAGCACCGGCGCCACCACCAGCGCCACCTCCACCACCACCGGCGCCACCTCCACCACCAGCGCCACCACCTCCACCGCCACCGAAACCTGCGCCGCCAGCACCTGCTCCTACCCCAGCTCCTGCTCCGCATCCCGCTCCGCCACCACCGACTCCTCCGGCACCTCCGCCGCCACCTCCGGCTGCTCCTCCAGCTCCTGCTCCGCATCCCGCTCCGCCACCACCGACTCCTCCGGCACCTCCGCCGCCACCTCCGGCTGCTCCTCCAGCCCCTGTACCGGCTCCGCCTCCAGGATCTACGCTGCCGCCTATTGCTCCAGTACCAACTCCGGCTCCGCATCCTGTACCTCCTCCGGCACCAGCTCCTGCTCCGGCTCCTCATCCTCCAGCACCTCCGGCTCCGCCTCCAGGATCTACGCTGCCGCCTATTGCTCCACCACCTGCTCCACATCCTGTACCTCCTCCAGCTCCGGCACCAGCTCCTGCTCCGGCTCCGCATCCTGTACCTCCTCCAGCCCCTGTACCGGCTCCGGCTCCACCTCCAGGATCTACGCTGCCGCCTATTGCTCCTGCTCCGGCTCCACATCCTGTACCTCCTCCGGCTCCTCCTCCGACTGCGCCGCCAGCTCCGGCTCCGGGTAAACCTGCTCCGGCTCCGATTCCTGTGCCTTCTAAGCCAACGCCAATTCCGGCCCCCAAACCACGTCCGCCGCTGCAACCTGTTTTACCACCAGTGATGACACCAGCATCGGGTCAATCTAGTGCAGCTCCAAGTCCAAGTCCGGTCTCAGTCCCTAATTCGGGTCTACCGCAGACGCCTGCTCCAGCTCCAGTATTAACACCTAGATCGGGTGGCTCTAGCGGCAGTGATGCCGGTTCCACCGAGAATGGAAGCTCTAATCTCTTGGCGCCGCGGGCTCAGTAGTTAGCTAGCACGACTACATAATCGCAAGGTAGCTGACAATGCGAAAGCGAAAGAAAGCAATATCTCCAATATTAATAGCATTAATATTATGGACCAATATCGTTTGCTTGTCGGCCGCTGCTCAGCCCGCTCCGTACAATCCTTATAATCGCTACAAGGGACAGAGTAGTCCGTATAAATCGCAAGCCAATTCATATAAACGGCAGTCTAGTCCTTATAGATCTATGCCTGGACGCACAATCCAACAGCCTCTTGCTGATGACACGATAATAATGTCATTGCGTTCTGGCGCAGACATGGATAAAGTGCAAGAAGTTCTTGATGATGTGAATGGCACAGTCATCAAAACTCTGCATGTTAATGCAGATAATTACGACATTTTATTAATCAAACCAGAAAAAGGCAAGGAAGAAGAGACAATCAAAAAAATTACCGACGAAGATAAAAAAGATAAGAACTTTAAAGTGATATCCCGTAATTATCGCAAATATCTCTTACAGCCTCCTCCAGTAAGCACCTCCTCCGGCTCCCGGTAAACCGGCTCCGCCGATTCCGGCACCAGCTCTTCCTACTGCTCCGATTCCTGTGCCTCCTAAGCCAACACCAATTCCAGTCCCCAAACCACGTCCGCCACTGCAACCTGTTTTACCACCAGTGATGATACCAGCATCGCACGCAGATCTTGCTTGCACTGCCGATATCGCGAACAAGCGGCTAAATGACATAATATAAAATCTCTTACTTTACAAAATCCAATTAGCATATAGGAGGTATTTTGTAAAATAGACTCTGTGTTGCTAGGGCAAGCGACGCCGCACAGTGCATGAAGAATCTATTCATTCATGAAAAAACGGCCTGAAGCCGGATCACAACCACAATTCTCCCAAGCGGACTTCGCCTCGAGCACTCCAATAAATGGTTTATTTAAGCCAGGTATTTTCATATTGAAAAAATTAATGAGAACTAGCGGACTAAATTCTGCGCGCACTGATAGTTTGATTTCATAAATACACGGTGATTTACCGCCTCCAGGCAACCAGGCTGGGGGAATGTATTTGTAATCATTAGTAACAAAAGATTCAAAAGGCGGTTGAGTCTGCGAGATGATTAAACAGCAATTAATTTGTTGAGGTTTAACTCCACCTAAATGAAGAAGTTGAGAAGTAATTGAATCGTCAGTATCCAACATTGTTAGAGTTTGACTGAATTTTTGGCATAGGGCTAATCGATGCGTATAATTGGTAACTATTTCCTGGCATAAAAGCCAATGAACCGGTATGATGCTAAAATTTACTAGAGGTAAAATAATAAAGGCTACTAATACAACCAAAGCAGCACCAAATTCAACCATCTGCGAACCTTTCGCAATTCTAAAACTGTACCTAACTGATCTGTTTCCACCAATTATGCCGAATAGCCTAATAGAGTTAAAGAGCTGCATAAATAAGTTCTCGATTGTTCTTAACTAAATATCTTCAATTGCGATTATACCCATTGTCTCACTTTCAGACTGTATGAAATTCAGAATACATTGAATTGATATTTATTAAAACCCTGCTAAATTGAGATAGTCTAGATATAGATACCGGCATTATACGATGAGAGAAACTTGGTTTGACGTGTTTGTGTTTGAGTATATAAGCGTGCAGAGTGTCAGCTAATTTTTCATTGGTATATTTAACATCAGTGGCTTTGGAGAAATCATAACCATCGCCGCCTTTGAAATTATAGTCATTGACAGCTATTTTATATGCACCTTTCTTTTCTAGAGGCAGCCAATCACCAGCCTTGTTTTGCACCAGAAGCGAAATAATGCGCTTACCGGGCAGACCTTTAGCATCATAGGTGATTTTCAATCCGTGCACATCAAAAAACGCTCCATAATGAGGTCCTGATAAACTATATTCAAGCAAAGAAAGAAGTATGGTACCAGATACGGTGGCACATACTATTTTATTGTCGAAAGGCAAAATCTCTTGAACTTTTTCTTCGCTTATCGGACCTTTTTCTAGCTTGGCTCTTATACCACCACGATTTTGAAAAGTTATTTGTACACCGCAATTCACCGTAGCTTCTGCCATTGCGTCGCAGATTAAATTACCGATAGCTGAGTCGGTTGGCATATTAGCAAAATGATTCCAAAAAGTTCCATCAGAAAAGCCAATAATGTTATTTGCTAAGGCAAGCAAAGGTTTTTCCTTTTCTTGCAAATAAGTTTCTAATTGAGGATCATCTTTTAGATTGCTATTAATGCTTATAAGTCTATATTCGGTTTTTGGTTTTATCAAATGGCCTAATTGATCAAACTTGAGATCTAGATCTCCTAAAGCCCTACCATAGCAACCTGTCTGAACAATGGCTGTGTAATTGCCGTCCGGGTGGGCGACCCAGAACGGCTTTTTCAAAATAGTGTGACTGTGTCCACCGACAATTAAATCGATTGACGGGATTGCATCGGCTAGAGCTTTGTCTAATTCCACACCACAATGGCTGACAACAATAATTTTATCGATACCCTGATTTTGATAATACTCTACTTCTTCCTTAACTGGTTGCATCCAATCGCCGGCAGGAGCTTTAACTTTCACACCCTCAAGTCCTAATGCCTTTTTCTCCAAGTCCGGTGTAATTACACCGATTAAAGCAATTTTTTTGCCATTGATTTCTTTTATCATGCCGGCTTTGATAAATGACCCTAAGGCCGGTAAGGCTGAGCAGTCTAAATTACACGCTAAAACTGGGAATTTAGCTTGCTTAAGTTGACTAGCTAAATACTGAGCTCCTTTATCAAACTCGTGATTGCCTAACTCAACAACGTCATAGCCTATTTCATTTAGAGCTTCGATTTCTACTGCACCACCATAGCGCTGAAACAAAGGAGTACCTTGAAAAAAATCTCCGGCATCTATAACAATCACATTGTTATGTGTCTCTTTTATGGATGATACTAAATATGCGATTTTAGATAAGCCACCAACAAGATGACCATTTTCGTTAAAAGGTAGGTCGTGTGAGTGAAGGTCATTTGTATGCAAAATGATCAGATCAAAATCTTTTGATTTTTTCTTTGTATAACTATGCCCTGGTGGCAAAGCACATGCCTGATTGAGGCTTAGACCTATTATAAGGACTACAGTGATGCTGAATAAATTAGGAAATTTACTGGACATTTTGTTTTGCCTCGATCGACTACTTTTATTATTAGGGACACAATCTCAAATAATTGCACCTTATTTTGTATTACGATATTGAGGCGAAAAAGTTCATTTCATAACAAGATTAGTCTAGTTTATTTCTTTATTTTCTTTGGAATATTTGATTGAAGGCGCCTTCTGTGAGTCATGTTTAGCAACCGTACCAGGCATATAAGAGTTATCAGGCACAATACCAAGATAACGTGCTGATTCAACGGCAATGGCATTAAAGACTGGACCGGCAACTGTATTGCCCCAACGTCCGTCAGTTTGAGGACCATCTATAACAACTAAACAAAGTAATTGTGGATCATTAGCTGGCAAGAATCCTATAAAAGAGGCTATGGTCTGTCCGGCTAAATAACCGTGTCTTCCCTGTCCGACTTTTTGTGCTGTGCCAGTTTTACCAGCTACTGAGTAACCTGGCACCTGTCCTGCTATTTGGCTGCCCCGAGCAATGTTCTCTGCTAAAAGCGTGCGTACAGTTTTAGCTGTAGTCGCGGATATCGCTTGTCTTTCTTTCGGTGCAGCCCAATTTTGGGTCACGCCCGAGAGGGGGTCATAAACCCGCCTTACCAAATGAGGCTCTATCCATACTCCATCATTAGCGATAGTTCCCACACTTGCTACTAATTGCAAGGGCGTTACTGCAATTGCTCCTTGCCCAAAGCCTGTTGTGGCAGTATCAATTGGCTTCCATTCTTTAGCAGGTAGCAATAGTCCTGCCGATTCGCCGGGTAAATCAATACCGGTTTGAGAGCCCAAACCGAACAATTGCAATTTGTCATGAAATTGCTTAGGGGTCATTGTCAAAGCTATTTGAGCTGCCACCACATTGCTAGAGTGAATGAATAAATGCAATAAATCTAATCGCCCATGCGCACCATCGTGATTATGAACTGTACGATTGCCGACCGTTAATGAGCCATTGTCATAGAAAGTGCTGTTAGGAGTGATACTGCCTAAATCCAGAGCGCTCGCCACAGTAAGAATTTTAAAAGTGGAACCAGGTTGATAAACATCTACCATCGACCAATTTTTCGTTACTACATATGGATACTTAGAATATTGATTAGGATCGAAAGAAGGATAATTTGCCCAAGCTAAGATTTCACCATTCTTTGGGTCAGTGATAATTGCTGCTCCTCTTTGAGCATTCGCATGTTGGCACATAGCAAATAATTCTTTTTCCGCTAAATGCTGCAAGTAATTATCTATCGTTAGCTCAATATATCTTCCCAATGGCGGGTTTATAGATGTTTTATTTGATTTTGATATAACTACTGGAATGGGACTACCATGACCATCAAGTTGTGGCTTAACTAGTTCACCGGTGTCTTTTAGTTTTTGCTCCAGTCCTTGCTCCACGCCGCCTTGCCCACGGCTGTCCACATTGACATAACCTAGCAAATGAGCAGCCAAATGTCCCTCTGGATAATGTCTAAAGGGCCTTGGCACAATGTCTATACCAAGCCAGTTAAGAGCTTGCAACTCTTCAACTGTGTCGCGATCCACATGTCTAGCTAACGTGATAACAGGATAACCAGCAAAGAACAACTTCTGTATCTTGTCCACTTCTTGATGCGTGATTTGAGCAAATTTATCTATTGCTTCAGTTAGACTGACTTTAAGCAAATCGGTGTGGACATAAACATCATACCTGGTGGTGTCGATAGCCAATGGCAGTCCATGTCTATCCGTAATCGTGCCACGATGTACCAATAAATTATTTTGTTGCCTTTGCACCATAGCCTTGTGACGGAGCTCATTTCCTTTAATGACTTGCAAATAATATAGGCGGCTAAGGACTATAATAAAACCCGCAAGCAGCAAAACTTGCCACATGCGCAAGCGCCAAAGTGGAGAACGGGGCTTATTTGCGCGCTTTTGTTTAAGACTATGCTCAGATTCTAAGACAGTAAGCAATTGAAAGCCTCCAGCTTAGATGAAGAGCTAGTAACCAGCCATTAAAGGCAAATGATGCTTGGCGGGAATAAAAGGTTCGCACTTCACTGGCGGCACTTCAGCAGCCACTAAAACTTCATCGGGAACTCGCAATTTAGATTGTCTAGCGCTATGCCCCAAGACGCTTTCTTGGATACCTTGAAAAGAAATTGATTTCAATAACTTGGCCGATAGTTCACAGTTATGCTCACTTAGTCTGCGGGCCTTCTCTTGATAGATAGTCAGGTTACGGGACATCATTACATCAATACTGTAAGCTGCAATGGCAGTGGCAGACAGAGCAATCAAAGCCACCTGCAGCGCCCGGTTAATGCGCATTAATAATGGCGCTTTAAAGCTAGGACGCTTAAGTGTATCAACAAGCGGCACCGAGCTTGGCAAACTAGGTAAAGATTTTTGCTGCACAAATACGGGTAAATTGATAGCTTGCACTTTTAGATTACCGCTAACATAATGATCGTCTATATTGGGATAATATAATTTATCAGTCGTATCTATTTGATTCATATAAGTTGCTTATCTATAATCTATAATTTGGTGCCAGTATTCTGGCCTAATATGTGCTTCTTCGGATAGCTATGCTTTAAGCCAATTTTTCTACTGCACGTAGTTTAGCACTCCGACTCCGTATATTGGTAAGTATTTCTTGCTCGCCTGCGATTAATGGCTTTGGAGTGATTATTAGAAGCTCTCTTTTTTTGTTGCAAGTACAGATTGGTTGGCGCGGTGGACATATGCAAGGACTTGCCATATGTGTAAAAAAACGCTTAACTATCCGATCTTCTAAACTGTGAAAAGTAATAATTACAAGCCTAGCGCCAGGAGTCAAAATCGAGTTTGCTTGTTCTAAAAATATTTCTAAATTCTCTAATTCATTATTGACAGCTATCCTTAACGCCTGAAATGTGCGTGTAGCAGGATGCAATTTGGATTTATGTCCTCTGTATCTAACTACCTTTTCAACAACGTTAGCTAATTCGCTAGTATTAGTGAAAGGACGATTTTTTATGATTGCCTTAGCGATTGCCCGACTACTACGCTCTTCACCGTATTTATAAATGATATTAGCCAGTTCAGTTTCATTCAAATCGTTTACCAAATCGCCAGCCGTAATCCGATTATTTGTGTTCATACGCATATCTAGAGGCCCTTGGCGCTGAAAACTAAAACCGCGTTGACTATCATCTAATTGATTAGAAGATATACCAAGATCAGCTATAATGCCACCATCTACAGTGTTTATATCTAGGTCAGATAATGCTGTTTTTAGATTAGCAAAATTGCTGTGAACAAATTTAATTTCATTAGCGAGCGGACCACTATTTACACTTAATTTATGCAAAGCCAAAGAATCTTGATCTATAGCTATTATGCCCTTGCCAGAACCAGCCTTTTGACAAATTCTTTTTAAGTGTCCGCCAGCACCAGCTGTAGCATCAATATATAAATGGTGAGGTCTGACGTTAAGCAGAGCAACAGCCTCTTCCAACATGACAGGCAAATGCCCGCCTGCCATGGAAGTTTCTTCATTTGTCTTTATGTCATCTGAATTCATCTATAGATAATAGTCTATAGAAAAATGTCATGCAATTAAGCAAATTAATATTTATATTGGCTGTTTTGCCGGACAGCGCGTTTTCTTCGTCCTTCGTGATCCCAGCACATTAAGTAACAAAGCTGAGCTAGAAAAAATCCAACGAGAAGATTAAGGAGAGAAAGGTTTAGCCAAAAGGCTTGTTTGGATGCTTGACCGATAGGATGTCCATGATTAACGTAAAAGACAATACCATCAAGCAACAAAAGGGGCATGACAAATATCACGGCTGTCCAAATAGTTTGTCTAATAGAGGCTGTTGTACCAGCTAAGTGCCAATGCAAACCATCCCACCAAAATACTGGGGCAATTTTTGTTTTCATCTGGTAAACAGGATAAAGGATCCGTCCAGCATTAATTGCTACGAAATTACGTGCGCAAGCAGTGCAAAAAAACGTCTCAGTTTCACCAAAGGGCTCTAGATTTCCGCATTTACAGCGCGGACATGGATAAGCTTGTCCTTGCAAAATTACTTGTTTCTCTAAATAGAGCTGTTGGTAGCTTTGATCAAACATATTAACTATCACCCTATTGCTTAATCAAGAAGGAAGGAATAATTCCTTTGCATGTTGCCAAGCATTAAACATTGGCGTCCTATATCTGATAAATACCCAAAACTAGGCATCAATCCGCTCGGATAAGGTAAATTTTTAGAAATTTAATAAGCAGCTATAATGCTACTGTCTACGTCGTACAGTCGATAATATATCAGTCGTCCCATTTGTTATTCCCCGGTGATATGTCTGATAGTTTGTTTATTAAGTCAGGAGAATCAGTCTAAATTGAGCCTATCCAACCCAATAATGCCCGCTTTTTATAGCCTGCCTTTTATTAAAATGCAGGCTTTGGGCAACGATCTAATCTTCTTGGATGGCGAAAAGCTTCTTGATTCTGCTGCACGGCCGCTTTTATCGCAATGGCAAAGCGTAGCTCCTGTATTAGCGAAAGAACTCTGCCATAGAAGACTGTCAATAGGGGCAGATGGCTTGATTCTTGCTATGGATTTAGCCGTACCTGAATTGTCCCAAATGGCGTCTGCTTTTTATGGACCCACCAGCCAAGACTGTCAATTATCCTGGACTTATCATAATAGCGATGGCTCAATTGCAGACATATGCGGCAATGGGCTTCGTTGTTTAGCTTTATGGGCAAGAGAAGAAAAGAATATGGACGGAGACTTTAAAGTAGCCACAGCACTAGGGCCGCTTAGTCTCAGCTATCAAGACAAAAGCCAGATAACAGTTATGTTGGGCGCACCAAAGCTTCTGGCAAATGAAATTCCCTTTTCAGCCAAGAAAATTGGCAGGGTAGTTCAAGAACTATTCGAGCTAGGCAAGGCAAAATTCCCTATTACTTGTGTCAATGTTGGCAATCCTCACTGCGTGATATTTGAGGCTGATTTTCTTAACCCCAATTTGTTTAGTCATTTAACTAACATAAAAGACAGACCCCAGGACCATTTCTTTCCTTCTGCTCTAAGACCCATTGCCGAAGCATTAGAAATTGACAGTCACTTTCCTGAACACACAAACATAGAATTTGTAAACGTTTTAGACCGCAATCATATTCAAGTTTTTGTCTGGGAAAGAGGTAGCAAAGCTACTTTAGCTTGCGGCAGTGCAGCCGCCGCGGCGGCTGTCGCTAGCATTTTAGAAAAGCGAACAGACAGCAAGGTAATGGTCACTCTTCCCGGTGGCACTTTATTAATTGATTGGTCAGATGAGAATGTAATTAAAATGACTGGAGGAGCTGATCTTAGCTTTTACGGACAAATAAATATATCCACTGAAAAATTGAAGAGCAAGAACCAAGGCAGTAAGCCTGGAAAGGTTACAGCGTCATGAGTTTACCTGTTGAAAAAAGACGGCAGTGGATTAAGAGTCGCCGGGAACAACGAAAATTAACTAAATATGCCCGGTTACGTCGACAATTTTTACGTTACTTTATTCTGCTCTCTTTACTTTCAATTGGCGTTCTTGCTTTTGAGCGCATAAACTGTCATTTATCTGAGAACAAAGATGGGCTGGTCATAAACGGCAATGTCGTTAGCAGTAATGAGCAGATTTATCACGTTTTACAGTCCGAAGTAATGAACACCCCTATATTTTTGCTCAATCCCAGCGAACTAGAAAACAGAATCAGAAAACTGAGTATAGTTAAACATGCTTTTGTCAGACGGTACGTATTGCCGCATCCGCTAATCAAAGTTGAAGTATTAGAAGAATTTCCTTGGGCAACCATATACTGTCCCGCACTTTTGCCAAATAATTCTAAATGCCTAAATGCGCCCAATTCAGGACCGGCTTCGAATTTTTCTAACACATTAGATACGACTGATACAAAAGCTCAATTTGTGATTTCCGAATCGGGGAGATTCATTTCAATTGCAGATTTTCCCAATATTTATCAACCATCACTAAAAATATATACAGAAAAAGCGGCACAGCTTCATTTAAATCAAGCTGAAATTGAACAATGGGCTAACTGGATATCATATATTAGCAAACAAATGCAATGTCCCGTGTTGTCCTTGGATATGCGCGAGCCACATAATGTAAAAGTCGAAACCAACAGATTCATGCTTGTATTAGGCAATCCAGACAGTGGCTTAACTAGGCGTTTATATAGACTGGCTTCCGTACTCGAAGTGTTAGCTGACCAACATAAAGAGCCAGCTTATGTAAACCTGGCTTTGAATAGTAATATCCCGGTTAAGCTAGCCAAAAAATCAGACAAGACTATAAGCGATGAAAAGGTATCTCGCTTATAGTGATTGGGGAAAGATCACCACATACGGTACCAAAGCTCAGCAAGTGCGCCGGTGCAATAGTGCAGAAGCATATAAGTTATGCTGGCGCACTATTGTGGCTTCGCGGAGCGGTGCTGGATACGCGCGTTGAGCCGAGCGCAGCGAGAGCGAGGCAGCGCGAAAACAGGATAGAGCTCAGCAAGTGCGCCGGTGAGGCGTACGCAGCTGAGCGCTGCTGGATACGCGCGTTGAGCCGAGCGCAGCGAGAGCGAGGCAGCGCGAAAACAGGATAGAGCTCAGCAAGTGCGCCGGTGAGGCGTACGCAGCTGAGCGCTGCTGGATACGCGCGTTGAGCCGAGCGCAGCGAGAGCGAGGCAGCGCGAAAACAGGATAGAGCTCAGCAAGTGCGCCGGTGAGGCGTACGCAGCTGAGCGCTGCTGGATACGCGCGTTGAGCCGAGCGCAGCGAGAGCGAGGCAGCGCCTATAAAACAGTCTTACGCAAATAGTAATCTAATTCTTCTGGATCTATGTAACCAATATGTTTAAATATCAAATTCCCTTGTCGATCGAAAACATAGGTAGCGGGAATGGATTTGACAGAAAATGAGCGCACCAAGTCTTTATTACCTTTATCATCGATGTCTATACTTTCGTAGTCAACCGATTGACTATAATTCATCATCACTTTTTTTAAGATAGGCTTAAATTGCTGGCAGGGCGCACACCATTTAGCGGTGAAGTTTACGACACGAGGACGCTTAACAGCCATGATAGTCTTTCTAAAAGGAGCCAAACTTTCTATTAGATTCTTATTTTCTTGGACAGATTGAAAATAAAAGAAAATGCCTATCGCCATAGCAATAAAAAGACAAATCATTATTTTGTCACGATTCATAGATTACTCTTTCCTTGATCCTTTTAGTAAACTGTTTTCTAAACGTCATTAGCGGCTTTAATATCTTCTTTGGCTTGCTTCCATAAGTCATCCCATTGGGTAAGCGTTAAATCTCTCAACGAACAATTTGTCTTTCTTTCCATTAATTGAAATCTTTTTTTGAATTTTTCGATGGTTAATAGCAGCGCCTCCTCTGGATCAATTTTATACCAACGCGCGATATTTACCATAGTAAATAGAATATCCCCCATTTCTAAATAAAGGTTCTCGTGGGCTATTGAAGACTCTTGTTTACTTTGATCATCTATATTTATTCTCTCATCGGCATGATGATCTGGTTTCTTTGCCTCTTGCCTGAATTCTTCTATTTCACTTTCTAATTGTTTCCATATATCATCTTCCTTTTCCCATTCAAAACCTCGATTTACTGCTCTTTCAGATATTTTTAAAGCTTTTAGCAAAGCCGGCATAGCATTAGGTATATTAGCTAATGCAGATTCTTGAACTTGATCATTGTTGTCACTCTTATGAGTAAGTACTAAGGCTTTTTCGGCTTCTTTTATTTGATTCCACTGGCTTAGCACTTCAGCGCTGGTCTTAAGTTCTTTGTCTAAAAAAACATGGGGATGCCTGGCGATCATTTTTTTATTTATTGCTTGAATAACATCTTCAATGTCAAAGTGTCCTTGCTCTGTGCCAAGTTGTGCTTGTAAGACTATCTGCAATAAAAGGTCGCCTAGTTCATCTTTAAGTTTGTCAAAATCATCAGTGTTAATAGCATCTAGAACTTCATATGTCTCTTCCAAGAGATACCGCGTAAGGCTCTTATAAGTTTGTTCACGATCCCATGGACAACCATCAGGACCGCGTAAAGTGGCAATAGTTTGACAAAATTGTTCAAATTGAGATGGCATGTAATAAGGATACCCCTAATGATTAAAGCTAAAGAGAAATATTTCACAGAATCAATACATAAATAAGCACAATCTGCTAACCTCTAATTAATCTAAAGAGATAGTTGGGGAGTAATCAAAGGTGGATGTTTGTGTCATTGGGGCAGGTTATGTCGGACTAGTCACTGGTGCCTGCTTGGCATATTTAGGTAATAAAGTTATTGTTGTTGATGTCAATGTTGCCCGGATTAATGAGCTAAAGCAAGGCAAAATACCGTTTTTTGAGCCTGGCTTGGCACAATTGGTGGAAAGCACAACTAATAGTCACTTGTTAGAATTTACTGAAAACTTGGCGCCTGCAGTTAAAAAGTCTAAAGTGATCTTTATTGCTGTAGGGACCCCATCTTTGGCTGGCGGTGAGCCAGATCTCTCTCAGGTCACTGCCGTGGCGTCAGAAATAGGCTCTGCTCTTGATACAACTCACAAGCGAGTAGTAGTAAATAAATCTACAGTTCCTGTTGGATCAGGTAATTGGGTTGAAATGTTAATAAACCAAGGAATTACAAGCAAAAAGGAACACAAATCATTGGCTGTTGTAGCAAGCAGAATGTCGGAAAAATTAGAAGGGGAAGAATTGCCTATTTTTTCCGTTGTGAGTAACCCTGAATTCTTACGTGAAGGCTCAGCGATAGCTGATTCGCTTTATCC
>Ga0206843_10239_pt1 | contig 14426 bp, 18 predicted proteins | sample Alteio_BWOrgCont_21_FD_152869 | JGI IMG/M metagenome (GOLD analysis project Ga0206843, IMG submission 152869) | Enriched cells from forest soil in Barre Woods Harvard Forest LTER site, Petersham, Massachusetts, United States -... | ecosystem: Environmental > Terrestrial > Soil > Temperate forest >...
AACACCTGTTGCACTTAGGCACGCTTTAGCAAAGCACGTCGTCGTTACAGCTTATGAGCAAGGTGGTCTCCATTAACAAACGGAGATCTGATTAAAAAAGCAGAAGCTGAGTTTGATGTATGCGTAACAACAGATAAAAACCTTTACCAGCAACAAAATCTTACCGGACTGCATTTAGCCATTCTGGTGCTGCCGTTTGCAAATTGGCCTAAACTCAAAAATTATCTTGAGATAATTGAGAAAGCTGTCAGCAACTTGAAAGCCGGTGATTACGTTGAACTTGTGCTGGATTAGAGCACGGGCAATCGCAAGTATTTTTAGGGAGTTTATTTAAATGCCAGAACCCAAACATGAAAAATTTGCTCTACGAGTAACTGCCAGACAAAAGGCATTAATCGAGCATGCTGCCCGACTACAACAAACCACTATGACTAGTTTCATTATAGACAAAGCTTATCAGGCAGCAGAAGAAGTAATTCTTGATCAACGTCATATTATTCTTAACGATAAGCAGTGGCAAGCATTTAATGATGCTCTTAATGCCCCGGCTAAAGATCTGTCGCAATTACGTCAACTCATTTGCCAAACCGACATTTGGGAGGACTAGGAAATGAAAAGCCCATGCCGTTTGGAAGCAGGGCATGATACACGAGCTTTCGATTGCGGCGACGAATTGCTCAATAGTTTTCTCAAAAAAAGCGCCTGGCCAAACCAGGTAAGTAAATCTACATTTACCTATGTCCTTATCGAAGAAAATCGTGTTATTGCCTATTATTCTCTTGCTGTGGGATCAGTCATACATGAAGAAGTGCTCGCCCCAGTTAGTAAAAGCGGAGTAGGCAAAAAAGACATAACTGTATTGCGCATAAGCAGACTGGCGGTCGATAGAACAAAACAGGGACAACAAATAGGCAGTCACATGCTTAAAGACGCGCTGTCCAGAGCTTGTGCAATTGCCCAAAACACCGGTATTAGATGTGTAGTTGTTGATGCCAAAAATGAACGCGCCGAAAAATTTTACCGGCAATACAATTTTGAGCCGTGGCCAATTGACAGCTTTTGCTTATATTTGCTTATGAAAGACGTGCGCAAAAGTCTTTCAAGCTAAAAGCCTGAGCGATCGATAAAAGATGCGCAAGCCGCATAGGCGCAAGCGTCAGCTTACTTCCCAAGTCGATATCTGGGAAGCTTAATATGGAATAGAAAGAGTAGATGTGCAAGAACAGTCGCTAAACTAAAGAGCACTTGCTTTTGATCTTAGCAATAAATTGTTTTGTATGTTATTATGACTATAGTCATGACCATAGTAATATAGAAAAATTCAGGCAATAGTGGAACTTTATTTTAGGAAATCACAATGGCTAAACGAAATTCGCAAACAAGCACTAAACACCCGCGCTACATTGGTGCCGGTGAGTTCAAATCCAAATGTCTTGGTCTAATGGACGAAGTTAGCGAGCGCAAAGAAGAAATCATAATAACCAAACATGGGCAGCCATTAGTGAAGCTAGTTCCTTTTGAAAATGAAATTCCAGATTTATCGGGTTATCTTAAAGGCTTGCTGGAAATAAAAGGCGATATTGTTCAAACGCCCGCCGTGCACTGGAATGCAGATGCCTGAGCAAGAGAAAATCATTTTAGATACCCATATTTGGATCTGGCTTTTAGAACAGCCTGGTATTTTATCCAACACAATTATTGCCAAAATCAATCAGGCCGGTAGGAACAAATTAGTGTTTATAGCAGCAATTTCTCTTTGGGAAGTTTCTTTGCTTGCTGATAAAAAACGCATTATCTTTAAAGAAGACATTTTGACCTGGTTAAACAAAGCTTTATTGCATCCGGGTGTTGTACTTTGCCCACTAACAGCAGATGTGGCCAGCCAAGCATACAAATTGCCGGGTCAGTTTCATGGGGATCCGGCTGACAGAATGATTGTTGCTACTGCTAAGACGGAGAGCGCTCTTCTATTAACCAGGGATGAAGAAATTCTGCGCTACGCTAAGACTGGGCATATAAAGGCAATACTTGCTTAACTTAGAAGCATTGGCTCATTTGCCAAACAATATCCAAAAGTCCCTACAAAAATAGATCTAAATCTCGTGCAACGCAGTTTTAATTTATGATGGTAGAAAAGAGCTTGTTTTTTATCGGCTAAATATGCTTGCGTTGAGATAGGTCGTCAATATGCACAGTTAGCAGCCAAGTGCTTGACAAGCTAAATATAGTTAGCGCGGGTTAGCGCAGGTTCAAATTTGCAAATTAATATTTGCATTGGAGATTAACTTTTTTAAGGCTTCGATACTCATTAGCCCATTCTATTGGGGCAAAAGTAGATGTAAAGCGGGCATTTTAAACATTTCAAGCGAATATCCACAGGCAAAATATACCAGTTAGACAGACTGATAAAAATTGATCTGCTCACTTGCTTCTGCTTTAGCTTTTCGGTTAATTAAACAGTACATATCCCATTTTCCCCAGTTTAGCCACCTCCCACCTCCCACAGCCCCAGTACCCATTTAATTCCAAAGAATATCTCTCTTACTTAAGGAGGCGCCATCGCACTAGCCCTTCGGTTATGAGTTAGCATGAGCATCGAAGAGTCTGGAAGCCATAAAGTTATGTCGTGAGATGTTCACGACTCAGTGGCAACCGGCACGAACACCAGCAACTAAGGGAGTCACCAATGCTGGTACTTTCGAGGTATCGCGGCGAACAGATCCTTTTCGGCGACGGCATTCTCGTAACTGTGATAGACATCCGGGGGAACATGGTCCGCCTGGCTATCAATGCGCCGTCCTTAATCGAAGTACACCGGCAGGAGGTCTGCGACAACATCCTCGATAAGAGGAGCATCGCTGCTGCGGTCGCGGTTAAGGGATGGTCCCTTCAACCCACCTTACAGCCGATCCCAATGAATTTCGGGCTCTGCCTCTGGCGCTATATAGATGAGTCCGTTACGGTCGGCAGCGACATCCTCATCACTGTCGTCGATATTCGAGGGGACAAGGTCCGCCTCGGTATCGCGGCACCTAGCGAAGTTTCGGTTCATCGCCGGGAAGTCTACGAGTCTATCCAGGCAGAACTGCAATTAGGCATAAGGAAGAAGGAGGTAGCTGCTAAACTTGCGCCCCACCAGCAGAATACCCGCCGTTCAGGGCACGGCGAATGTTCGGTTCCTCCGCAATGTCCTGAGGAAAGGTCGCAGTGAGTAATTTCACGAGATAAGGGCGATCAGGGACAGCAAACTTGGTCGCCTTTATCGACTTCTTTTTTATTTTTTTGGAAATCCCCGCTAATTGTAAAGAGTGATTTTAATAAAATGACAAGAATTGTAGTGTCCAATATTGACAAACAGTGGCATTTATATTAGCATTTATTAATCTAATTACTTTCGGCTGGATAATTCCAAATGAAAACTCATCTTCATGATTCGCGCAACACCTGTTTGTAAAAGCATGGATTCTTTTGATACCCACAACAAAACACACCCGTCCCAAATCGTTCCGGAAATAGATTTGCCTAATGATACTCAGTTAAATAGCAAATTATTTTTTGATTCATACGACTATCAGACAGAACGAAAAAACACTTCGCCAGCATTGGAGCAAATCCTGGTGAGACAAGCTATGGCTGAATTAGTCCAGAAACTATTGCTTGAAACAGCATATCTGGCAGCCCTAACCCGATATTATGAAAACCTTTGTAATTACCAGTGTAATTACCAGTCCAGATTTGCCTTACCTCCTTATTCTGAACAGTATCCGGAATATTATCCAGAACAATATCCAGAGGACTCTGTCCAATATCCTGAGTATTATTCTGAACAATATCCCCAATATTATTCAGGGCAAAATCTTCCCCAATCCTGGGCTAAAAGTTTTGCTCCTCGTTCTAACCATTTAAGACATCACTTTGTTCCATATTTAAGACACTGCTTTAGACATCCTTCTTCAAATAATTCTTTTAATCAGGCAGAAACTCTAATAACTAAGACAGGTTCCCATTATTTTGGCCAACAGTTAGGGCAATATCTTAGACATCCTATCTCAACTGATTCCTCTAATTATTCGGCGAATCCTTTAATTACTCTATCTGGTGAATCAGATCTCCATTCTTCTTTAACCCATAACGTCATTCACAACATCATCTCTATAGCCAGACATAATTTAGGTCGTCCTGTCTGGGCTTTTACTAAATTTGCTTCTGTTTGTCAGCGTGGCTATTTAGGTTGTGCTGCTACAGTTAGTGAATTACTACACGAGGCTGGTTTGAATATCAAGGGTTCGGCCAGCGTTGGTGCTCTGGTGGGCGAATTAGACAATTTAGGCTGGCACAAAATTAAAATCTCGGACAAAAATCAATTTCAAGTTGGCGATATCGTTTATGGATTAAACGGCAGCCATGCTCATATAGGTATTATCACTGCCGCCGACAATGACAAAATTTTAGTCTGTGACAATAGCTCAAGCAGCGGCACCTTAAAAGAGCGCTCCATCGAAAGCGGTGGCTCGTTTACACCCAACGGACGCTTTGCCGGCAGCCTTTATGTAATGCGAGCGGGCGGGACCTAATAAAATAAGCGCTTTGAATAAACAGGACTTGAAAAGAGTATCCAGATAGTATATACTAAAAGTCTATACTAAAGGAATACTATGAAAACAGCAAAATTATTTCGCAATGGTCAAAGTCAAGCCGTAAGGTTGCCACAAGAATTTCGATTTGAAGGTAGCGAAGTTTTTGTTAAACGTATGGGAAATGCTGTTGTGCTTATCCCCAAAAAGCATGGCTGGGACACTCTGCTGAACAGCTTGTCGCTTTTTTCAAAAGACCTTAAGTTAGAGCGTAATCAACCGAAGGATCAACAGGAGCGCCCAGGTATATTTGAATGAAATACCTGCTGGACACCAATATTTGCATATACATAATTAATTCTCAGTCCGAACAATTAGCTAAGAAATTAAAAACCTATGACATCGAACAATTCACTGTGTCATCAGTTTCTGTTGCTGAACTGAGATACGGCATTGCCAAAAGTCAGGCTACTGAAAAAAATAATTTGGCTCTAGATCAGTTTTTACTTCCCTTAGAGATTGTCAATTTCGATAATAATGCAGCAATGTCTTACGGAAAATTGCGCGCCCAGCTAGAAACAAAAGGTAAACCAATAGGACCCTTGGATACACTGATCGCAGCCCAAGCCTTAGCCCATGAACTTACTTTGATCACTAACAACACGCGCGAGTTTAGTCGAATTGACGGGCTCAAAATAGAAAACTGGACATGATTTTTGACTTGTAAACACATTCTGCCTAGAACGCTTTGACATCGAGCCCTTCTTTTTCCGGATGATAAATGGCATAGCCATTAAAACCTTCTGCTATAAGACTATCGATTTGTTTGCGCATGTCTTTTTTCTTGGGCAAAAGTGAAATGCACTTATCGTCTGCCCTTAAAGTATTAGCCTTTAAAAACACCTCTGTTAAGTGATCGCGATCCTGATCAAAAATAACAGCGATTTTGCTCAATTCTGTTTTTGTGCTTTGTTCTTTTTCCATAAGAATAGAAACAATACGCTCAAAACCAATAGAAAAACCACAAGCTGGCACGTCTCGCCCCGAATATTTGCCCACCATTTTGTCATAACGTCCACCACCAGCTACTGAATGCGCTGCACCGGCAGTAACTATTTCAAAAATTTGTCCTGTGTAATAGCCCATACCACGCACTAAAGTAGGATCGAAAACAATGGCATAGCGATCGGCGGCGGCTTTACTTATTGCCGTGATAACGTTATCGAGAGCCATAATTGCTTCTTTATCGCAATTAGCAGGCAAACGACTAAGCAGAGCAGTAGCTATCTCATTCTTATGTAGAGTCTTATCTGTGGCATTCTGCGCTAGATTGTCCAATAAAGAACAAATTTTTTCTACAGCTTCATTTGCATGACCATTGGCAAGTAATTCTTTTTTTACGCCTTGCAGGCCAATTTTGTCTAGCTTATCTATTTGAATAAAAACATTGTTGAATTGATCTTCGGCAAAATTACAACTAGCTACCAGTGCAGTCAATATGCGGCGGTCATTAATACGCACAGTAAATTTCTCAAAACCAAGATTGAGCAAAGCCTGAGCAGTAGCTTGAATAAGCTCCATTTCAGCAATTTCTGATTTGATACCAAAGACATCTATATCGCATTGTGTGAATTGACGATAGCGCCCAGCTTGAGGGCTCTCTGCCCGCCACACAGATCCTATTTGGATAGATTTAAAAGGATATGGCAATTGTGCTTGGTTATGGGCAAAGAAACGCACCAAAGGTACAGTTAAATCAAAACGTAAACCAAGATCACTCAACTCTGCTATAAGCTTCTTTTGATCTGTGCTGTTTTCACTTAAAGCTTTTTCTAACTTATCGCCACGTTTTAAAATCTCGAAGATCAAACTGAGATTCTCGCCCCCCTCAGATCCTTTTAACTGAGCGATATTTTCAATGGCCGGGGTATCAATGCGCGTAAAACCATATTGCTCATAAGTTTTTACCAGACTAATTATTGCCCAATCGCGCAAAGCAGTTTCTTTGGGCAGCAGATCACGCATGCCACGTGCTGGTGCGGTGCTAAAACTAGTGCTAGTGCTCATTTTTTCTCCTGCGAAGATCTAAGCTAAGGCTAGCATAACTGTGCTAATGATTGTACTAATAATGGTAACGGCACTGAGCAATATAAACTATTTTATTTTCTACCTTATATACCAAACGATGTTCTTGATTGATCCGTCTAGACCAATATCCCCTTCGATCAAACTTTAATGGTTCTGGTTTACCAATTCCACTATAAGGCTGGCGTTGAATGTCCCTGATAAGCTCGTTGATTCTTTGTAAAAGCTTAAAGTCATTTTGTTGCCAGTAAATATAATTTTCCCAAGCCTTGTCGCTGAAAGATAAGTCCAATTTATCAATCCCTATTTTATGCGTTGCTTAGGCTTTTCGATTAACTTTCTCTTTTTCGTTTTGCCCGCCTCAATTTCAGCAATAGATGCCATTAGATGGGCAGCATTTTTAGGACTGCGGAGAAGATACAGAGTTTCCATCAATGATTCATATTCATCCAAAGACAGCATCACCACGGGTTTGGCATTTTGTCTTGTAATGGTTACCGGATTATAGTCATCGCAAACTTGTTCCATGACTTTAGCAAAATTGCCGCGAGCTGAGCTATAAGATATGATGTCCATTGCTTTTATTTTATCCTCAACATTGTACATGTACATAATATTGTACAATCATATCATCCACAAGCCAGAATATCAAGAGCATTACAGCTTCCCGTATCAAGGTAATTTTAGCTGTCTTTTAGAATTATTTTCGCCGCTGCCGAAAAAAATCTTGCAGCAATTTTTGACATTCTTCTTTCATGATACCGCCTGTTACTGCGGGTACGGGATAAGGACGACCAGGAACAAATAAATTGAATTTAGAACCAACGGCCCCTGAATTTTCATCATAAGCGCCGAAAACAAGTCGGGAAACCCGAGCCTGCATTATTGTTTCGGCACATATCGGACAGGGCTCTAAAGTGGTGTATAACGTTGTTCCATCTAGTCGCCAACTTTTTTGCATTGAGCAGGCTCGGCGGATCGCTACTATTTCAGCGTGATCAGTAGGATCTTGTGTTTTTTCCTTTTGATTATTGCCTTTTGCTATCAATTCGTTATCGCGCACCAACACACAGCCCACCGGCACATCCTCTCCAGAGAGGCGCGCCTCATTCAAAGCTATTTCCATCCAATAAAAATCAGAATACTTTTCGTTGTTCAAAGCGTGTTCAAAGCGTTGTTCAAAAGAAATAAAATTACCCTCAGCTAGGCTAGCCGCCAAAAGAGCCGGGCTTTCCCGAGGAATTGGATCCGCGAGAAGAAAAAGCTTCTTCAACAATCAAAGCAGCCATCTTAGGAATCATTTTACTTAAAGCCTGTATTTGTTCCTCTGTAAATTTAGCACCTGTTTCTTCCATAGTTTTTCGGATAATGCGCTCTGCTTCAGATTTAAACATTAGTTTCTCCTATTCCTTACCCCGACCTTGCTAACCGTTAACTGATGATATTGATGCTACTGCATCACAATAGCTCGATCTTATTATAGCTTATGACTTCTTGCACTACCTGTAGTATCAGATCGTTGATTGGCCCAACGATCGTGCCTTCAAGCCCTCTTGATTTTTTCTCCACCAACCATTGCAAAAATAAAAGACGACTAAGGGCTTCCGCATAGGGCAATAGTGCGAGCACATCGCTCATGTGACGAGCCGACTCATCACAATATGCCTCAATTACCTCGTGCTTAAAGCGATTAAAGTTGCCATTCTTGGTGTGAGCGGACGTGATAGTTGCCAGGTCAAGCAAAGGAACACCGATAAACGTGAACCAGGACCAATCAATTACAGAGAGTCGTTCATTATGCAAAATAACATTTTCTGCATAATAGTCTCCATGAACGAGCGATATCGGTTCGCGAGCTAATTGTGAGGCTAGCTTGGAGGCTAGTTTCTGCAAAGCAATTTCATCCTTGTTTATTATCAATTGCCAGATTTTTAATTGTTTAATCAAAGCTGCTGTCAAGGTGGTGTAATCAATAGGTGTTATTGTTCTAAGAACATCTGCTCGCATGAGTTCGTCTACCCGGTAAATATAAGCACGATGCATTTTGGCTAGGTCTTTGCCTAAAATACCAGCAATTTTAGGGTTGCCGACATTAACAAGAGATTGGGTTCCTAAGTCCTCTAAAAACAAGGCGATCATTGGTCCATAATGAGCTGCTAGATAAAGCTGTGCAGAATTAGAAATAGAAGGGATTAAAACCCACTCAAGAATGTCTTTTTCTATATCCCATGGAGGAGCAACCAGCTTATAGATAATTGAGGAGGGCAAGCTATCCGCAATCCATATTCGTTCTACATAAGAGAGATCGCGATGCCTAAGCACCTCCCGCTTGACAATAGTGACCGGATGACCATAAAACTCTGTTAACCAGCGATCAAGACGTTCTTGTGGCACCGGTTCGAGTAGCTTGAGGCTAGAATTTTCTTGCGATCTCACGACACTCTCACAATCATCTACTAAACTTGTAACTTGAATAGCCCAAAACCATTGCCTGCCTATATACTAGCTCTTCCCAATTTATTGAATTTTGTGAGATAACTGTGAGATATTGAATGGGCAACAGTATACGTCTTTTCCTTACTAATTAGACGATTATATGCAGAGAGGTCATTAGACTATGAAATTACATAGCTGTTTGCGCAGCTCAGCTGGTGCAGCCCTAGGAATGGTGGCTGCTGCTCTCTTTATAATTTTGGCCATCGGTTTATTCTTTTATTATGCTGGTAGTTTATTTGGTGGCGGTAATGAATTAAACCGCGCGTCAGACGCAGGTATTTTAAGTGTTGCCAAACAAGCTTTAGTACAGCCAGCGGTGGCTTTAAACGATCCCCAATTATTAGCAACCAATAGTTGCGTGGTTGGTAACACCTTACAAACCTGTCCGGAAACACCGGTACCATATAATGACTTTGCTGTTGGATCAGTAGGACAAACTAATTGTCTTGCAGATCAAAATGTCAATGGCTATCCGGCTATTGATTTGATTACCTACAATAGATGTGCTGCACAGGCTGTTTTAGTGGGCTTGGAAGCTCAAAAAATTGGTACAACCACCGCTTACCAACATGCACAGGCTGTATGTTGGGCTGTATTAGGCATAGGGAAAGTACTTCAGCAACGTTTTGCCCAAGGTGGGCTCGATGGTTACTATGACAATGCGGCTAATTTAAATACTTTAGACATGCTTGGCCACGGTACTATTGTCAGTCGTAATGGAAATTTAAAACAAGGGTATGTAAATCCTGGAAGAGCAAGTAACATTTATTTTTATTCTGACGTTTCTTATCCAGGGCAAGCTGCTCCAATAGCCCAAATCCCTCAGAATACGGCGAGCGCAGATCCTAAACCTGATCAGACTACAGCTGCAAACTCAGATCCCGAGTTTCCTGCAGGCGAAACAGTATATTATGCTCAAGGGTATGAGCCTATAACGGTTATGCCTGGTACCCCGCAAGCTAGTTTAATTTCTTTTGTTCCTGATAATCCTCAAGCAACTCCGCACGCAATCGATTTAACACGTGTAGAAGCAGCAGCAAGTCCTCCTTTTAATAATCTCTTGGCTTGGGTGCCACCAAATGCCTTTCAAGCCAACTCTAAAGCTAATGTTGACATAACAGGATCAGGTAGAAGGCCAGACGGTACTTTTGTTAATGCCATCTCCTGTGCCATGATAGGCTGCGGCGATCCATTAGCAGGACTCAATGGACTTATAGGCGGTGGTGGTGGTCCACAAGATCAACCAGCTCGTATTCCCGGGGGCTTTTTACGTTTGTACAATCTGCCAGGTATGGAACAAATTAGCAATCTTCCTCTTGGTCCAGTACCTGGACAAGTAGGTGGCGACAGTGTAGCTTTTGATGCCAGCGGATTCATTTTAAATAAGGCTGAACTTGGTGGTCTTGCGACTGTATATTTTGCTACACCAATACAGTATTTACCTAATGGTGATGTAGACTTAAATCACACAATTTTTGGTTTTGATGCCAATGGTAAAGCAGCGATGCAGTTCTGGATTAGGTTCAATAAATCCCGTTCTTCTTCAACCGCTGATGTGATCCATGGACAACAACGTGATCCTGCTTTGGATGGCAATAGTTCGCCAAATAGTTCTCAGATACTAGCAGCAGGCAGAAATCCGCACGCTACTACTTTACGTGAAGGTCCTGTTCTTGGTCAAAAGGCTGTTTTGTCTGACATGGTCAAAATGACTGGATATGTCGAAGTGCATAGCTTAGTACTTAACGGCGTCACCCCAGTGAATGATTCTAATGGTCAGCCAATTGCTGCTAATGTTGCTATGACAATAACTACCGAGGTTGCTGGCTCTAACCTAGGTCAAGGCCCGCCTCATGGTGTAGATATAACAGTTCCATTCAACAACAGGACTTGGACATGGGTAGAATATCTCAAATACAAAGTAATCCAAAATTATGCTCATAATTTTAGTCTAGGACATTTTAGTTTAAACCAGATAAATGCTGCACAACAAATCCTTACCTCTGGTCAAAAATTCTTTAAGTGGTGGGACGCGCGGCACGTACATCGGGTTTACTGGTCATCTCCTAATAACTACTTGTTGCAAACAACAGGCAGTAACCGTGGTTTAGAAATACCAAGTTCCTCTCAATTCATGACCGTAGGCACCCCAGCTAATTTGTTTAGTATGATGGATGAACAGATTCAGGACAGAGGAGGTTATGTAGCCGGACAGACTACTTATGATCAGTTTATAGCTGATATTACAAATCGCGTGCGATTGATAAGACCGAGCTGGTCAGTCACAAATGTAATTAACGCTTTGAATTCTCAACAGTTAGCTCCAGGTAGTCTAATGTATTTACGTGATGACGGTAATGGAAATCTAATCATGACTAATACTTGCCCCCAAGATACGGGCGTAGCGCCTGAAGGTACTGGATCAGCTAATGCACAGGTTATCTACGCTACAATGCCCGGACCAAACGGCAGTCAAGGACAAACCTTGGAAATGGATAACTACGTTATTAATACTCAAATTGATGGGTCATTAACTGCTTACACAGCTGATGCTAACACAGAGCTACAACCTTGGAGAACGGAAAGTGGAAATATCTTCTATGAATCTGGAGCTGTACTCTATAACGCTACTGGTTACAATAATTTAGTTGGGCAAGTGAATTTCTTTTCACGGCCAGCACAAGATCTAAATGTAAGTTACGCTTATCCTAACTAAAAGTGCTAGACAAATTAGGGAAAATAGAAATGCGCAAGATTTTATTGGCTCTATCTCTCACTGTCACATATAGTGGAGTATTTGTGAATTGCGGTATGTCCCAATCTCAATATAATTATCCCTTACCTAATATCCAAGCTCCAAAAAACGCCAAGTTCAAAAAAGAGTTTCGCCAAGCAACGGGTAAAGAAGTAATCATACCTGATATTCCAAAATATCCCGGAAGCACATTTATTTCGGGGCAAGAATCTAAAAAGAAGGAAACTGGAAGCGTCGATTATTTGGTAACATACTCCATTTCTAAATCTAGCCAATCGCAAGTTATTCCCTTTTACGCGAATCTATTTAATGGTGGTGGATGGCATATTTCGCAGCAAACAGAGGCTGCAATCAGTGCTAGCAACGAAAGCAAACAGGCTACTTGCAGTGTTTTTGTAAGCAGTGATGGCGATACTTTTAGTTCTCTAAAAGTCGGTTATTCTGTCTTGCCGCTTGGGTCAGGGCAGCCATAATTTTATTTTGCTTTTTTGCCTATTCTTTAGGACTGACTTCAGCGTCGATTACATCTTCATTGCCAGCAGAACCGCTGCTTGCACCGCCATTAGCGCCATTAGGAGAAGCGCCGCTTCCTGGTGTGGCTTCGGCAGTTTGCCCTCTAGAAGCGAGTTCTTGTTGCAGAGTAACTAGAATGCCGCGCAAGTCATTCATCGAGCTTTTAATAGCTTCAGTTTCTGCCTTTTGCTCAATCTTCTGCCGCAATTCAGTTATTAATTGCTCAGCCCGAGACTTAGCCGTGGATGATGCTTCGCCCAGCTCTTTTATTTGTCGTTCAACTGTATAGCATAAACTATCTGCTTCATTGCGAGTATCTGCTGCTTCTTTGGCCAATTTATCTTGAGCAGCATGCGCTTCTGCTTCTTTAACTAGCCGCTCGATATCGTCTTTCTGCAAATTGGTAGAAGCAGTTATGGCTATTTTTTGTTCCTTGCCAGTAGCTTGGTCGCGTGCAGTGACATTTAAAATGCCATTAGCATCAATATCAAATGACACCTCGACGCGCGGCATACCTCGCGGCGCAGGTTGAATACCATCCAGGCGGAAATTACCCAAAAGCTTATTGTCGCGAGCCATCGGTCTTTCACCCTGATAAACCTGAATATCTACGCCAGGTTGATTATCTTCGGCGGTGGAGAATATTTCGGATTTATGCGTTGGTATAGTTGTATTGCGTTCCACTAATTTAGTAAACACTCCCCCCATTGTTTCGATACCAAGAGACAGTGGAGTGACATCCAACAATACAACATCGCTTACTTCACCAGCGAGCACACCTGCTTGAATAGCAGCACCAACGGCTACCACTTCATCTGGATTAACGCTTTGATTTGGCTCTTTGCCACCAGTTAAACTTTTAACTAGCACCTGCACAGCCGGAATACGTGTTGAACCACCAACTAAGACAACTTCATCTATTTGTCCGGTAGTGAGCTTGGCGTCTTTCAAGGCTTGTTCAACCGGGCCACGGCAGCGCTCGACTAAGTGTCTGGTTAATTCATCAAATTTGGCTCGGGTAAGACGCAAATCCAAATGTTTAGGACCGGTCTCGTTAGCGGTAATGAATGGCAAAGAAATATTGGTTTCAGTTACCGAAGAAAGTTCTATTTTTGCTTTTTCGGCTCCTTCTGTCAGTCTTTGCAGAGCCTGCGGATCTTTGCGTAAGTCTATACCTTCTAATTTCTTGAACTCATCGGCTGCCCAGTCGACAATTACATGATCGAAATCATCCCCGCCCAAGTGTGTATCGCCAGAGGTTGATTTGACTTCAAAAACGCCGTCGCCTACTTCTAGAACTGAGACATCGAAAGTACCACCGCCTAAGTCAAAAACAAGAATGGTTTCGTTGTGCTTTTTGTCGATACCATAAGCAAGCGCTGCTGCAGTTGGTTCGTTGATGATTCTAAGCACATCTAGTCCGGCAATTGTGCCAGCATTTTTGGTTGATTGGCGCTGTGAGTCATTAAAATAGGCGGGCACAGTAATAACTGCACTTGTCACCTTTTCGCCCAGATACTTCTCTGCGTCTTCTTTTAGCTTGCGCAAAATCATGGCCGAAATTTCTTCAGGAGTATAATCTTTGCCTTGAATAGAAACTTTGCAGCCACCATCCGAGCCTTCTTTCACTTTATAAGAAACGAGCCCACGTTCTTGGGCTGTTTCTTCAAAGCGTCGTCCGATAAATCGCTTAATGGAATAAACAGTGTTTTGTGGATTAACAACAGCTTGACGGCGAGCTAGCTGCCCAACCAAGCGTTCACCGGTTTTAGTAAAAGCCACAACTGAAGGGGTAGTGCGAGCACCTTCTGCATTAGCAATGACTACAGGTTTACCACCCTCCATCACAGCTACGACAGAGTTAGTAGTACCTAAATCTATTCCTAGTGATTTACCCATTTAAAATTCCTCACCTATGTTCAAAAACGATTAAGAGATGGCCGTCGGGCTGGGCTATCTTCTTACATGCAACTGTACAAAATACTAAGGCTAACTTGCCAAAA
>Ga0206843_10240_pt1 | contig 14420 bp, 10 predicted proteins | sample Alteio_BWOrgCont_21_FD_152869 | JGI IMG/M metagenome (GOLD analysis project Ga0206843, IMG submission 152869) | Enriched cells from forest soil in Barre Woods Harvard Forest LTER site, Petersham, Massachusetts, United States -... | ecosystem: Environmental > Terrestrial > Soil > Temperate forest >...
TATTAAATTCTGCGTTCCTGTCTTGTTTCGCAGTTCTTCTATGCTGATTTGCTTAATTTCTTTTTCGCTAATTTTTCTGATTGTGTCCTGCCCAGAAGAAGCTGCGATCTCATAAATTTGTTCATTACCTCCAATACCTAGACTATTCGTTCCAACCATGTGTTGAAAAAAAGCGTTTAACCTTCTAATAAATACCTCTGTTATGGAAAGAAGCGAATTGCCCGAAGATACGCCATCGCCATAAATTGTTATTTGTCCAAAAGGAGTTGCTAGATGACTGGGAGAGTGATCAATATACAAAGCAAACCCTTGCTTTGTTTGATAATAAAGCGGATTGGGGCCTGGCCATCCTTTACGACCTTCAGAATACTCAAATTTTAAGCCCGCATGTTTTGCTTCTTTAAGAACATCCGATGCTAGCTCATAGATCTCCTGAATGACTTGATAAGCTTTATCGTCCCCCTTTTTCTTGATGTAATTCCAGATCCATTGACGAGCGCCGGTCGTATTGAGCAACGCTGCTAAATGTTCGTTGGATTCACCATATTTATGAGATAATGATTCTAAAAATAGATCGGTCACATCAGGATGATGAACGTTAGAGGCCATTGTCTTGCTTGTGCAAGCTAAACTTCTTGCATACCTCATGACGACGGGGAGATCCGCGTCGTTGATAATTCCCTTGCTTCCCGTCACTCGATTTAATTGATCCAAAATATTGCCAATAATGTCTACAGGCACCAGTTCGAAAAGAGCTGTTTGATGATTTAAAGGAGTCATATGTCGCGAATTTATAGAATAATATTTAAAGCTGCTAATGTCTTTTCTAAATGATCTTTTCTAATCCATAAATAAAGGCCTGATGTTCCATCTTTCCAATCACGATAGCAAGAAATAGATGTAGATAAATCTAATGGATCGGCTAAAAATCTTATAAGAACATCTTCCTCGTACATCGTGCTTTCTTTTTTAACAAGCAGTACGTAGTCTTCTTCCGATTTTGCATGTAAAATAGCAGAATGGTCTTTTAGCGCCGATTTTACCCAATTTTGACCCATATCTTTGATGACGGAATCATAAGCGATCTTAAGAGCATCGATAGGACAGTGTGCATGTTCTTTGCGGATCCATAACTCCAATCCATTCCCTAAATCTTTTCCCTTTACAGATCGTCGATTGTCTCCACAGCCAAAAGCGTGAATATGCCATCCTGAATCCTCTGCTAAAAACTGCTTAGCTGCATCATTTAAGATTTCTATAATGCGTGCATCACTATAATATTTCAATACTAAAACTTTTGTTTCACCAGTTGCTTTTCTTTTTGGAAAGGTAGGTTGCTGCACGAGTTTTGTAACTAGTTTAATTCCCCATTCAGAAACTTCTGAACTATTGTTAAACAAAAACCTTTTGACAAATTTCGATTCAGGAACAACTTTTTCATTCTTTATCTCCTTTGCTATCGGATCGCGACCTAATCGATCCGCCTCCAACATTTCCCACATTCTTTTAATAAGCTCGTAACTACGTGTAGCTTCTTCTACATCGTACCATACGACATTGGGAACCTTTTCTCCCTTAACTTTTCCAATGTTATAAACTGTATAATTTCCACACGCGTCGTTTATAATGAGATTCTTCGTCCCCTTCTTGCTTTTCACCTCCTTTTCACTTATCTGCTTCTTTTCTTTTACTGCGCTAATTTTTCTGAGAATGCCTTGCTCAGAAGAAACTGCTATCTCAAACATGTGTCCTTTATCTCTACCCTCTAAGCTTCCCCCGTAATCTACGTGTTGAAATACAGCGTTTAATCTTTTGATAAATAGTTCTGCTACAGAAAGAGGAGAATCATCTGAAGATGAGCCACCACCATAAATTTTTACTTCTCCAAAAGGAGTTGCTAGATGACTGGGAGACCAATCAATATACAAAGCAAGACCTTGCTTTGTTTGATAATAAAATGGATTGGGGCTCGGCCATCCTTCACGGCCTTCAGAATACTCAAATTTTAAGCCCGCATGTTTTGCTTCTTTAAGAACATGGGAGGCTAGCTCATAAATCTCTTGAATACCTTGATAAACCTTATCATCTCCATTTTCCCTGATGTGATTCCACATCCATTTGCGAGCGCCGATTGTATTGAACAAAGCGGCAAAATGTGCGTTGGATTCATCATACTTATGGGATAATGACTCTAAAAACAGATGAGTTACGTAAGGATGATTAACATTAGCGGCCATTTTCTTGCTTGTGCAAGCTAAGCTTCTTGCATACCTGATGATGACGGGGATATCTGCCTCGTTGACGATTCCCTTGCTTCCCGTCACTCGATTCAATTGATCCAAAATATTGCCAATGACATCTACGGGTAACCGTTCGAAAAAAGCAACCGTTTGAAAATTTATAGGAGTCATATATTATTCCATTTTGTTTTCTAGTCACGTTGTTCCTTCAGAGTTTTGGAATCTCAAGAGCATAAACCTATATTTTTTTGTTTGTAAAGAGTTGTTTCGGTATAAGTGGAAGCAAGGCTGAACATTTCTCTTTGCAATTTTTATTTTATTTTATTAGAAGTAAATTAAAGTCCATTCATGGAGGAGATCGTGAGCGTTAAACGAATCATTGGCATTATTATTTTAATTATTGGTGTTATTGTTATTCTTTTTGCGAATTATGAAAAAGGCCGCATTGCTAAAGCTGAAGGCAATATCAAAAAAGGAACCAGCTTGTTTTCTGGACATTCTGCTGGTAGCGAAGCAGGAAGATCTGTTGGCGGAGCTATGGAGAACAAAGTCGCATCATACAGTACTCCTGTCATGATATTAAAGATTGGAGGCATTGTCCTTGTCGTTATCGGAGTGTGCATGGCACTATTTTGTCGAAAAAAATAAATCCTGCAGCCTCGACTTTAGCCACTAGACCTCTTGCGTAACTAAGGCTTCGTCGATTTTGGGGATTATTTTGACCGATTTTCGATTCTTTTTTCGGGGGTTGTATACGAAAGTTGATACAACCCCCGAAAAAAGAATCGAAAATCGGTCAAAATAACCCCAAAATCGACAGAAGCTTAGTTACGCAAGAGGTCTACTGGCTAAAGTCGAGGCAGATGAACCTAAAATCGATGCCTTCTTTTTGCAATAAAAGAATAGATTTGATCGATGCCAAGCGGAAAGAAGGCAAGCCATCCAACAAGTTTTCCCCATCCGCCAACTAACCAGAGGATTCTCATCACAGCCTTTCCTTTCATCCAAATTTTCGGATCATAGCTCGGATTATTTTCAACTAAAATCAAGGTATTTGCGTTTTTGAGCTTGTCATATTTTTTTCCTAAGGTTTGTTTTGCGACTTGCCCTCTGATCGGAAAATAATCAAATTGTTTCTTAAGATCCCAACTTCGAATGCGATTCACAGAACGCCAACATAAAGAACAGCGATCATCAAAGAAAATCAAATGTTTCATGCCATAGACCTCTTGCTAATGTTATTTTTTAACATCGATTCACTGGATCAGGCTGATACTTTACTGCTTGCATCCGATCGTCAAGTGATCACCTGAGGAACGCGTTTTTTAATCGCATCAAATTGGCGGGCTAATTCGAGCGCTTCCTCATCACTTAAAACCCTATTTTGAAGTTTGACGCGGATCTCCTCGCGCTCGTCCATCCACTCTCGAATGAGGATTTTGCGAACCGTCTCCTTAAAACCTTCTTCCGCTTTGACAAGATTGATTTTGCGCTGCATGATTTCGCTTAATAATTTCTGATCTTCTTCACTCTCAAGACTTGCTCCTAAAGTGAGAATATCGCAGGGGCGATTTTCTTCGTAGGCCTGTAAAAATTCGGCATAAAGACGGGCAGCTCCTGGAACAGATAAATGTTTCTCTGAAATGTTAGCTTTAGCAATCGTCATCAGTTGAGGATATTGCGGAAAAGCAAAGACAAGCCAACGGATAAAATCGCTCTCTAAAATCCGATGGGGATCGATTCTCTGAATTTCTACCGAAGAGCTCTTTTTAATGAATACGTTCGGCAATGAAATTTGTCCAATACCAAGGGCCGCCTCGGGAACTTGAGAAATTTCTGCAAGCTTCTTTAGGCTTTCATGGATCATCACAGGCATTTCCCACTGTTTAATTTTGGCAGCAATTTCACTAACGATTTCGTTTTTTTTCGAAGGCGAATTCAAATCCTTGCCCCTGGATAAATGAGAAAATAAAAAATGTAAATAACTGAGGCTATTTTTAAGAAGATCCTCAAAAAAATCAGGCCCGCGATCCACAAGAAGAGAATCAGGATCCATATCTTCAGGAAGAGAAACAACCCAAACCTCTACCCCCTTTTTTTGAAATAAATGCCCAATTTTTATCGCAGCAGAAAATCCCGCTTCATCGGAATCTAGAGCAAGGTAGATGCGCTTGACCCCAAGATGCAAGAGCTCTTTGACATGATCTTCGCCAAAGGCCGTGCCTTGTCCTGAAACAGTATAATTAAATCCTGCATGAATTAAACGCAGACAATCGATCTGTCCTTCGACAATAATGACCTGTCCTTCTTTAGCGATTCTACTGCGCGAGTCACTCAATCCGAAAAGAACGCGCGACTTTTTAAAAAGAATTGTTTCAGGAGTATTGATATATTTACCCCCAAAGGTTTCTTCTTTAAATTTGCGCGCGGAAAAACCAATCACTGACCCCAATGGGTCGCGAATAGGAAAAGTGATTCGATCGAAAAAGAAATCTCGTCTTCTTCCCTGTTGGGTAATCCGCATCAATCCCGCTTCTTCTTGAACGCTTTCCTCAATCTCCCTTTCTTTGAGATAGCGTATCAGGATATCCCCCTGCTTGGGCGCAAACCCAATTTGAAATCGTCGAATAAAATCGAGATCCAGACCCCTTTTATAAAGATATTGCAAACCGATTTGCCCCTCCGCAGAATGCACCAGCAAATAATGATAAAAACCGGATGCCAGTTCCAATGCTTGCCTGATTTGCGCCTTACTTGGCCCTTTTTCTCTTGAAGGGTCTTTCGTTTTTTCAAGGGTCACTTGAAATCTCTCCGCAAGACTTTCAACGGCGTCATAAAAACTCATTTTAACATGCGACATCAAAAAGGTGATCGCATCTCCATGAGCTCCGCATCCGAAACAATGGTAATGTGAGTCTCCTTTCTGAAGGATGAAAGAAGGAGTTTTTTCTTCATGAAAAGGACATAACGCCTTATAAGAGGAGCCAAACCTTTGCAAACTGAGATGGCCAGAAAGCACCTCTGCAAGATCAATACGCTGACGCAAAAGTTCTAAGCTATCTTTGGTAAACATGCGTGCACTGACTCGCGTTGGACAATCGGTTCATTTTCCTCAGACATTCACACTATACAGGATTACCGCAAGCAGATCAAATCGTTTGCTTTTTCCTTCATCCAGAAAGCCCATTTTCAGTATCATCCGTCGCTTCAACATCGTAAGAAATTTCTTTGGGATGAAAGAGAGGTACAGAATGATACATTATTTAACCGCTCTGGCTTGCTGCCTTTTAACGGCTTCAGTTTTTTCGAATGAGGAAGAAGAGTCACGGGAGGATCTTTTTCTTTCGACTCCAGAACAGGTCGCTACTCTGACGAGCGAGCCCAGCTATTTGGTAGGTGGTTTGATTAGTCCCTTAAGCGGACAACTTGCTTTGAGACAAACAGATCTCATTGTCAAGGGTGCTCAGAATATCGTCTTAAGTCGCACTCGGGTCTATCGTAAAAAGGGCTGGGCAACAAGAACTTCTTATTTATACCTCCTTGAAAAGGAGATTCTTTCGAATGGAAAGATCCTTAAGTATCATTACAATGAAAGAAATCAGCTGCATTACATTGAAAGCCTTGATCCGAAGGAAAGATATGTCTATTCGTCGCTTCGCATTGCAGGAACATCCTGGGATGGCAACTGCCATTTTACCTCTTCTTCAGGCCTTACTGTCGATTACAACTATCAAAAGAGACCTATTGAATGGAAGATTAAAGAGAAAGTCAACGGAAGGAAACAAAAAGAAAAGCACAGGGGCGTTTGTCCGCCTATTCTAACATCTGTCAGCAGTCCTTCTTACCGACATGAATCTTTAGACTATTGTGGATGTTTTCTCTTAAGTTCTTACTCTGGAAAAGAGCAGGTCTTTAATACTTTAAACGCCGGATTTAGCGAAGAAGCAAAGCACTACAAAGTGCATAAGCTCTTCCTGCCCGTAAGCCAAAATGATGCTTTTGTTCCTGTTTACGAACTCTCCTATCAACCACCTGTTGCAGGACAAAAAGGCGGGATAACAACTGTTAGAGACAGTGATGGAACATCGATTGTCTACCATTTTTCTAAAAATCTCCTAACAAATTCAATTCAATATTTTGGCCAGGATGGAAGTTTTAAAAAGGAGAAGATTCTCCTCTGGGATGATCAACACTGGCTCAAATCCGTTGAAATGAGGGACGGCCAGAAAAATCTCCTCTATAGGAGATCCTACGAATATGACCGTTTTGGCAACCCTGTTTTAGAGGTTTTTACTGGAGATCTAACAGGAGAGGGAAATCAGGAGACATTTACAACAAAAAGAGCGTTTTCTGAAGACGGAAGAAATCTCCTCTTACGAGAGGAAAGCGAAGATGGTAAAGTCTTTTGCTGTTCCTATCTTCCCAATACCAATCTTGTCACTTCCAGGTTGACAAAAGACGGCGATCAGATCATCTTACGAGAGTTTTCCGTCTATGACGATTGCAATAATCTCATTCAGAAGATCTCTGATGATGGCGCAAGTGAAGACAGGGATAATCTATCAAACGTTACGCAAAGGACCCTGATTACTTATACCCTACGCCAATCCTCCCCCTTTCTTCATATGCCCGAGTGGGTCGAAGAAACATACTGGGAAGCTGGCACTGAAAAATCTTTAAAAAAGAGCCATTTGGTTTACAACCAGCATGGGAATGTCGCTCAAGAGGAAGTGTATGATGCTGAAGAAAGACATGCCTACACTATCTGCAAAACCTACAACGAACGAGGAGATGTTCTTTCTGAGACCAATCGTTTAGGACAACAAGCTGTTTATACTTATGATACAAGGGGCCATTCTGAAACAACCACTAACTTTTCCAATAGAATCCAAAAAACCTTCCGTCACGATATAAAAGGGCGACTGCGTGAGCTAACAGAAAAAGGAGATGATGGAGTTGTCCATGTTGCTTCCTCAGACTATGATTTTCACGATCGACAAATCAGCAAACGAGATCTCTTTTCTAATAGTACATATTATACGTATGATCCTCTTGTAAGCGAAGTCATCAAGACAGATTTCCCCTTTATTGCTTCTGTGGATGGTCATACCACCTCTGTTACGACAGCTTCAAGATACGACCCTTTTGGGTGCGAGCTCACTAAAATAGACGCTAATGGGAATGTTACAACCTATCGGTATAACGCCTATGGATCACAGAGCGAAATTCTTCATCCCAATGGAGGGATAGAGCGGTTCAGATACGCAAAAAATGGAAAGCTCGTCAGCCACACAGATTCCGATGGTCTTACCATCCATTATAAAAATGACGTTTTGGGTAGAGTTCTTTCAAAAACCTATATCTCAGCCGATGGAACGACTGTTGCTGAAGAGACATTTACCTATAAGGGCATTAATCTTCTTACTGAGACTGATAAAGAAGGCAACCTAAAGCAATATTCTTATGATGGCTCTGGAAGAAAAATCCGAGAGGACTTCTGTGGTCATATCACCGACTTTAGTTACGATTCTTTAGGATGGCTTGCGACGATCTGCAAGCACAATGGGAACAATACCCTTCTCGTCCATTACAAGAGAGATCTGGAAGGACAGGTTCTCGAAGAACATAAGACAAATCTTTCTGGTCAGGTTCTCTATAAAATAAACTATTCTTATGACAGCGATGGAAATCGAGAGACCATCACCAAATATATCAATGGCAAAGAAGCTGTAGAGGCTTTCACCTATGATTCTTTCCGGAGGCTGATTGAAGAGAAGGATGCAATGGGCTATACCACTAGAACACTTTATGATGAAAATTACACGAATACACTCGGCCAAAAAGTGTTACAAAGGGCGATAACCGATCCTCGCCATATTACAATCCTTGAAACCAAAGATGCACTTTCCCGAACTGTAAAACAAGAGATCCTAAACCCTCAAAAAGCAACCATCGCGTGTCAGGAGATGGTTCATGATCCTCAAGGCAATCTCTTATGTCGCAGAGATCACGCTTATGAAAATGGTCATTTTTTAAATACCCAAACGATCAAATATACCTATACATCAGACAATCAGATAGCAAGCTTAACGAGGGCATTTGGGACTAAAGATGCAAGAACAACGATTTATACCTATTTACCCTCTGGAAAGACAGCCGCCAAAACTCTTCCAGATGGCGTGATACTTAACTTTAGTTACCACCCGCTTGGCTTTATGAGTCGCTTAGACTCCTCAGACGGTAAAATCCATCATGCGTTTGAACATGACCTAAGGGGGCATCTCAGATACGCATCCGACGAGAATCTGAATATTGTCATCAAGCGAAAAATCGACCCCTTTGGCAATGTGCTTCAAGAAATATTTCCTTATGGATTTGAGGTTAAAAAAGATTACGACGACCTGAATCGTCTTCTCTCTTTGAGGATGGGCAGCCAGGGAGAAGTTCTCTATACTTATGATCCTCTGTTTTTACGAACTGTCATAAGAACTTCTTCTAGAGGAGACCTGCTCTATGAGCATCGTTATGAAGAATACGATGAAGACGGTAATCTGGTTTCAGAAAACCTGATCGGAAATCTGGGCCAAATTACTCACGCGACTGATATTAGAGGACAAAAAGCGTTCATTTCCAGTCCCTGGTTTTCAGAAGAGTGCGAATATGATACGGTTGGGAATCTAGTCGGCAATATTGTCGACAGAGCAGAAAATCGTTACTCCTATGATGACCTCTCTCAACTTTCATCGGAAAATAGCTCTGGTCAATCTTGCATTTACGCTCACGATTCTCTTTATAATAGAACTCAAAAAAACGGCACAGTTCATGAGATCAATGAGCTAAACGAGCTTTTATCACTTGAGAATGGCCATTGTTTATACGATCTCAGTGGCAATCAAATCCTAAGGCAAACCCCCTCTGAGACTTTTCGTTTTACCTATGACCCTCTTCATCGATTGACAGAGGCGGCTTCGGAAAAACAAAAGATAAATTTCATCTATGATCCGCTTGGGAGACGTTTGAGCAAAATTGTCTTTATTAGGGCCGCTCATGGCTGGAAAGAGACGAGCCGCGAACATTATCTTTACCATGGACAAAATGAAATTGGAGCTTTTGCTTCCCCTAATGAACCCACAAATTTGAGAGTTTTGGGGCTGGCTAAAAACAAAGACAGCCCAACAACGGTAGGAGTCGAAATAGAAGGCCAAGTTGCCGCTCCTCTCATCGATGTTCAAGGCAATATACGACGCTTGATTGATTTAGATTCGAAAACAATTACAGGCCACTATGACTTTACGGCATTTGGCGAAAAGCGAAAAGCAAACTCTGATTCTACATTATTTAACCCATGGCGTTTTGCTTCAAAGCGTTTTGACCCAGAGCTTGGGCTTATTTATTTTGGGAAACGTTACTATGACCCTCTATTAGGACGATGGCTAACAGCCGATCCTGCAGGATTTGTGGATGGCGCTAACCCCTATCAATACGTTTTCAATAATCCCTTTCGATATAGAGATCCTGATGGACAATTTATTATAGTTCTTCCTTTATTGACATTAACGTGGAAGGTAGTCGCTGTTGCAGCAGTGACTGCATATGTAGCCTATGAACTTGAGCATCAACACCAACATTCAAACAGCGCATTTGCGAGAAGCTTTAACTCGGCTGTCCATCAAGTCGTTCAAAACATCGGAGGTGCTTCTCAGTACGCAGTGAATCAAAAACTGACTATGGAGAAAAAGGAAGTAAGGACAGAACCTAAAAATCTCGAAGAACAATTGGCTCTGGAAGAAGCTAAAGAAAACGGAGGCAAGCAGATTATGCAAGATAGGGTTAATGACCCCAAATATCCAAAAGAAGATTGGAAAAAAGTGCAGCATAATCATGAATCTTTAGATGGGACTAATATAGAAATTCATTATTGGGAAAACATAAAAACCGGTGAGAAAACAGGCTTTAAATTCAAAGATTACAACTAAAAAGACAGGGCGTTTTAACTAAAAAAGACTTGACAATCATGGACTCATAGGGGGAACATCTGAAAGTATGGCTAAAAACACGGCCCGATACCTAGACGTCCTGCGTTTGGTGCATTTTCGTAACAACCTGAAAATCAACGATGTCATTCTTTCAACTATTTTTAATTAAAATGCCCTGCTAAAAAGATACCACATGAAAATTAAATGTATTACAAATTTAGCAAAAAATATTCCACCTGAAATTCTTACTAATTACACGTCTCCTACCTCATCAATTCCATTAATATTGGATAAGCAATATATCGTGTATGCATTGAGCGAATATTATCAAAATACTTGGTATTGCATATGTGATGAATCATATACCTATCATCCGATGTGGATTCCTCAGCAGTTTTTTCAATTAGTAGATAATCGAATTTCTCGTTATTGGGTTTTTTCATTTAAAGAAGATTTAGATAAAAATCGATTCTTTTTTGGTTTTCCTGAATGGGCTATCCAACTCGATTTTTATGATAATTTAACAGATGGTGAGCAACAAGAAGTTCAAATTTTTAAATCTTACAAAGAATTAATGGATTTAGAGTTTCCAGATTCTTCTATTCCTGAAACAGCTCAAACTGGGGATAATGAATGGCTTATATGTCCTACATGTCTTGATGCTTGGCAATATAATGATGATAGAGATGCCTTAGTTAAATGTCCTAAATGTCTAAAAATCTTAAATAATCCCCGTTATAAAAATGAATACCCCCGCCTTATGAATAAATAATGGACAGCGATCCATCTCATCTATGTCCTTCATAAATTAAGGGAGCTTAATCAATGAATATAGAAAAATATACAGGTTATTTCCATGATGGAGGTCTCATCGGTGCGATAAGAAAAGAAAATAACATGGAGCTTTTTCTTCGAAGCTGTGAGATTTCATCGGGAGAACCCATAGATAGAAAAATTTTATCAGAAGATAACGCTTTAAAAGGCAAATTATGTCTGGAAGGTATTAAATGGATCAAAGTAGCCGGTAAAGAAAATGCGGAAATTCCCTGGAAAGATTATGATGACGGGGAAATTTTGGACCTTGAGATTGATAATAATAAAGTCTTTCTTCTTATCGAATGGAAAAACTTTCCCCCTAAATCTCGTATCGAGGATGTTGGTACGATCGAAATAGAGGCTGAAAAAGTATACTGGGAAAATATTCCAGATCTTTCTGATGATTACTTTAAAGAAGGTTAAGGGTCGAGGCATTTTCACTAAAAAGATTTGACAGAAGGTTTCTAGAAAAACAACAGGATTTTAGAACGATTTTTTAATTACGAATTAATAGTATTAATGATAAGATAATTCTAATTGTTAAAATTAAATAATAAGGAGAATATTTATATGAGTACTTTGTCCACTCTACCTGTGTATCAAGGATTTCTTTATCGAATCTTTGATGAAAAAAATACAGAAGTAGGGTACTTGGCGGGAACATGTCATGCATTTCTCCCATCCGATCAGGATTGCTCCTTTAACGATGAAATGAACACTGCAATACAGAAATCTGAAACTATTTATTTAGAAACTAACCCGTTTAATAACATTGAAAACACGAATATGACAGGCGTAAATAAAATAGAAGCATTAGAAGCATTGAATTTATTAAGTGGGATTGAAATAAGTGGGATTGAAAGAAAGATTTTAAATATTGTCCTAACGATTAAAAAGAAATTAAAAGGTTTAGAATCTATTGAACAACGTCAAGCAATTGAACTAAGAGTCCAGAAAGCGCATAACAATGTATCTGAAGATATCATGAAACTATCCCCAGAAAAACAAGAGAAAATGTATGAACTATTTCGCCTGACTTCTGCCAAAATCTGAATAACTTGCAATCTTCAAAAAAAACACGCTGAATTACAAGCGGTTACGTTTTTTCTTAGTGCAAAAAACCGCACTAAGTGCCATTTTTAATGGATGCGAGGAGATCTTTCTATCCGAAGAGTTCGCACTGCATCTGGTGCAATAGCTGTGCAGGTGATCCGATATAGTCGAGGCAAACGTATTATTGTTCGCCATATCGGTAGTTCCCACACTGATGAAGAGTTAACCGTACTTTGCCAAAAGGCTGAAATTGCGCGAGAACAGCTCTCTCTTCAACCATCCCTTTTTTCCACCACAGAAAAACCATCCAAACTTTTACATGAAGACCATTTGCAACTAACTTCGGTTACCCATCGTTTTGCTTATACAGCCTTGAAAAAATGCTCTCAGCTATGCGGATTGTCATTTCTTCATCCTCTATACCAAGATCTTGCCTTGATGCGGATTGTGGAACCTGCATCGAAACTTCGTACAATTGAATTGTTAGCAAATTATTTTGGAATATCTTATGCAGAACGCTCCGTCTATCGCTTGCTTCCTAAACTTTTAGAACACAAAAATACCATTGAAGATGCTGCATGTCATACGGCCAAAGTACACTTTGGAGAATCATTTGCTCTTGTCCTCTATGATGTGACGACCTTGTATTTCGAAAGCCACGAGCCTAATGATGAATTAAGGGCACGAGGATTTTCGAAAGATGACAAGTCAAAACAACCACAAATTGTCGTTGGCTTGTTAGTAACCCCTCAAGGTTTTCCTATAAGGCACGAAATCTACAAAGGAAACACTTTTGAAGGGCATACGATGCTTGATGTAGTCAAGGAGTTTCAAAAGCGCCATACCAATTCTAAACCGATTATTGTTGCTGATGCCGCCATGCTTTCTCAGGAAAACATGCTGCTCCTCGAAGCCGAAGGCTACCAATACATTGTAGGGGCTCGCTTGGCGAATGCACCAAGAGCTTTTATTGAATTAATCACATCTCGATTGAAAAGACAAGATGGGGATGTTATTCGTTTATCTTACCCTAACCGCTCTTATGATGTGATTTGTGCTTACTCTGAAAAACGGGCAAAAAAAGACCAGCGCGAATTTGACAAACACATTGCAAAAGCCCAAGAGATAATTTTTCAGCAGGAATCAGGGAAACGGGCCAAATTTGTTAAAAAATCAGCAGATCATAAAGATTCATTCACTCTAAATGAGGAGCTAAAGGAGAAAGCGGAAAAGCTTATTGGAATTAAAGGATACTGCACAAACATTCCTGGAAGCACTTTGTCAAACATTCAAGCTATTGAGTACTATCACGGACTTTGGCATGTAGAACAGGCATTCCGCATGTCGAAAACAGACCTTAGAACTCGTCCGATCTTTCATTATGTGCATGATGCTATTAGAGCTCATGTTTTGCTTTGCTTTATGGGGCTCATGATGGGAAAATTCCTGGAAATTAAAACAGGACTATCTTTACGAAGAGTACGCGATATCCTTTGGAATGTTCAAGAGGCTCATATTAAAGATGCGTTAACGGGAAAATGTATTATATTACAAACCAATATGAAGGACTTTAACGAAAGCGAACTTGCTCAAGTCCTAAAACCGCACTAAATGGCAGAAGTCAGGTGTACCTTTTGAAGCCTCTTTGGACTAGCCTTTTCAAAATTTACGAGTTACCTCCATAAAGAACCAGACTGGCGATATTTTCTTTGCCCCCCTTTTTCATCTACACCTTTTGAGCCTTTCTCGAACTATGCTTTTTAAAGTTTCTGGATCATCTCCCTAAGGCCGCAATGCTAACATTTGATGGAGAATCGCCCACCCAGGTGCTTCCGTGCCCATGCGAAGAGGGGGTAATTGAGATTCGTACGTTTTGCCCAAGATCATTCAAAAAGCGGAGAAGCCTTTCTAAGGAAAAATCCGTTAATCGGCCACGGAGAAGCAAGGAGACTTTTGGTTGGCTAATTTTGAGAATCCTGGCAGCCTTGGCTTGAGTCAGTTTCTTCTTTTTAATGATGTCGTGGATTTTCATGGCAATCTTTGCCTTTGCCAGAGCTTCCTCTGGATTAGGGACTCCTATATCAGCAAAGATGTTCTCAGATCCTTCGTGGTATTCTATGCCTTTGAAGTTCTTTTTTTTTAATTTTTTGGCTTTCATAGTTTTTTCCTATTCTGCATCCTCTCGAAAAGCGCTCTTGCCTCCTTTATTCGGCACTCGAGGGTCTCAAGATCCTGTTTAGGCGTTGCCTTACCAGACTTTGATTTTTTCTGGAAGGCGTGGAGTACAAACACATACCGCTCATAAAAATCTACGAAAATCTATGCACCTGGCATG
>Ga0206843_10052_pt3 | contig 14408 bp, 4 predicted proteins | sample Alteio_BWOrgCont_21_FD_152869 | JGI IMG/M metagenome (GOLD analysis project Ga0206843, IMG submission 152869) | Enriched cells from forest soil in Barre Woods Harvard Forest LTER site, Petersham, Massachusetts, United States -... | ecosystem: Environmental > Terrestrial > Soil > Temperate forest >...
ACAGTACTCTTTCCGCTCAAATGGATAGGTTGGGAGTTCCACCCGTCGGCGGATGTAGTCTCGGTCGAAACCAGGCCAATCAACTGCGGTGCCGCGAACGTAAAGATGTCCTAGGGTCTGCAACATTTGCTCCCAGTCGGCTCTGCCCGGATGCAAACTCGGTAACCAATCCGCTCCGTTTACGTCCGTCAGACATGACCGGCCCATCGCAATGAGAGTCCGCCCTGGACCGATTTCGAGAAAAACATCGCACCCTTGTTGGCGCATGCTTTTGATGCCGGTCACGAATCTTACCGGCCCTCGCAGGTGACGGTGCCAGTGCTTCGCGGTTGTCAATTCCTCCCCTGCTAGTGAACCCGTTGCAGTCGAGACCAATCCGATCCGCGGCGACACCAAGGACATTTTGGAGACGAAATCCTCAAACGCCCCGAGGATCGGTTCCACCAAAGGAGAGTGAAAAGCGCGTGGCACCTCGAGCTTCAAGGCTCCGACTCCTTCTCGCTCCATGGCGGCAACCACAGCTGCCACGGCTTGACTTCGCCCCGATATCACGGTTTGCTTGGGTCCGTTAATCGCGGCGATGGAAACATCCCCGACGTATGGTCGTATCGCGTCCTCCACTTGGCTCTCATCACCTAGCAAAACAACCATCTGACCCAGTTCGGGCATGGTTTCCAGCAGACGAGCCCGGACTGCGACAAGCCCCACGGCGTCCTCGAGCGTGAAGACGCCCGCGACACAAGCCGCGACGTATTCCCCAAAGCTATGCCCCATTACCAAAAATGGGTGGATACCCCAGGATTTCCATAACTCTGCCAGGGCGTACTCAACGGCGAATAGGGCGGCCTCGCTACAGCCCCGGTGCGCGAACTGACCGCCCCCGCCCCCGGGCGGGTACAGGCACGACGTTAAAGAGTGCCCCAAATCCTTTACAAACAACTCCGCGCACCGGTCAATCGCCGTCCGGAACGTTGGTTGGCTATCATATAGTTCGCGCCCCATTCCCACGCGTTGATCGCCCTGTCCAGTGAACAGAAAGCCCACTCGCGGCGCGCGCCCAGGAGCGATCACGCCATGAAGAAGTGGAAGTCGTGGATTCCCTTTAAGAAAGGCGGCGAGTTGTGCCTGCGCTTGATCAGGCGAAGAGGCAACACTGCAAACCCGATGCCGAAAGTGCGACCGGCCAGCAGCAGCCGAAAAACAGATATCGGAGAAAGACGCCATTGTCTTGCATTGCAATGAGGTACAGTAACGTCTAGCAAGTTCTCCGAGTGCGCCTTCGGTCTTCGCCGATAACGCGAGAATGTGAAGAGGACGTTCAACGGCGCTAATCTTCACCCGCGGCGGAGGGGCTTCTTCCAGAACAACATGCGCATTTGTTCCACTAAATCCAAACGCACTGATTCCAGCAACTTTTCGATTCGTGCACTTTGGCCACTGCGAAACGGATCTTGGGACAATGATGGAATATTGATTCCACGGGAAATGAGGGCTTGGTCTTTCAAAATGCAAGTTGGGCGGTATCATACCATGTTGAACGGACAGAACGACCTTGATTAAACCAGCGATGCCAGCCGCCGCTTCAAGATGGCCTATGTTTGTTTTTACCGAACCGACAACCAGACCTCCATCTGGTACCCGATTCTTCGCAAAGACGTTACCTAACGCTCGCAATTCAATGGGATCTCCGAGCGGCGTACCAGTCCCATGAGCTTCAATGTACCCAACTTCTTCCGGAGCGATTTCCGCCCGTGCCAATGCGTCTCGAATGACCTTCTCCTGCGCCTCCCCACTCGGTACAGTGAGCCCGCCACTTCGCCCGTCTTGATTCACCGCCGATCCGCGGATTACTGCATAAACGGTCTCGCCGCGTGAAATCGCTTCCGATAATCGCCTGAGAAGCACAACTCCACAGCCCTCGCCTCGGCCATATCCGTTTGCCGATGCATCGAATGATTTGCAACGTCCATCAGACGACAGCATACCTGCGTCAAAGAAGCAATTGGTAACTTCCGACCCGAGTATGACGTTTACTCCGGCCACGATAGCCAGATCGCATTCACGATCTCGTAGGCTTCGAGAGGCCAAGTGCGTAGCGACCAGCGCCGAGGAACAGGCAGTATCGACCGCCATTGTCGGTCCCGTTGTTCCCAGTGTATAGGCAAGCCGACCAGCGGCCGCACTCAAAAAGTTGCCGGTCCCAAAGTGCCGATCAATTGATTGGCCTTCACTGCGTTTCGACAGCATGCACGCATGGTCAAAGCCACTTATCCCAACAAAGACGCCGGCTGAGCTGCCCGCTAAGGTGTCCGCTGCTATATTGCCGTTTTCCAAAGCCTGCCAAGTAACCTCCAGAAGCAGGCGTTGTTGTGGGTCAAGACTCGATGCTTCGGCAGGAGAAATGCCGAAAAACCCGCTGTCGAAACCGGTGACGTCTCTTAAAAAGCCGCCAAACTTCCCGAAGTTAACTCTTTTCGAGTCCGCTTGTAATCCCATCGTGTCTGTTATTCCAACGCGTGCCGAAGGTATTTGCCCGATCGCATCTACACCTTTAAGCAGCAGCGACCAAAACGAGTTAGGGTCGTCTGCTTCTCCTGGAAACCGGCACCCGAGACCAACTACTGCGATTTTCTCGTTTTTCGTTGACTCCAAGTCGACAATTCTCGCTTGCATCTCCTCTAATCGAGTAAGGGCAGATGCCATTAGTTGACCATAGTCAGGTGCGGGCCGCTCAGAAATACTCATTTCATTTTTCCGTTATGATACGAAGTTTCTCGGTAAGCAAGGCCGCCAACTCATCTTCTGGAAGAGACGCATATGAATACGACATTCCAGCGTCTCTTGGTTTAAACCCTGATTTAACACCATCGGCAGTTGACAGAACGTTGGATGGCGCTAACTCCGTCCACACAAACAAAACAAGTGCATTTATAGATGGGTGTTCCAATACAACAGTCGATGGAAGCCGAAGCCCTAAAGACTCACTCAGACGATTCCTTAGCTCGACGGACATCAGCGAATCGAGTCCCAAGTCGACCAGATTGGCCCCAGGATCAATATCCATAGTTGCTGGCCAGCCGAGTGTCGATTTAGCCTCAGAACTAATGTGCTCAGCAAGTATGACCTTTTGTCCATCGATATGCGTCTCGTTTATTCGTGCAATTAACCTGTGTCGGTTGGCGAAGCTCGAGACGGAACTTTCCTTCAGGAGATCTTGAAAGAGAGACCGATCCGATGCGCCAGGAAACGTATTGAGGAAAGTGCCCAGGTTGATCGCGACGACCACGACCTGCCCCGAAGCGTAACTTAGAAGGCTCCCGAATGCCTTTAGCGCCACAACCGGAATCATGAAAGGGATACCAAAATGCTCAAATCGAGTTACCACCCCTGCTTTTGATCTGAAGGCCATGCCCGACGAATCCCAAGGTCCCCAATTAATTGTGAGAGCCGGTAGGCCAAGAGCGCGACGGTAATGAGCAAGTCCGTCCAGGAACGAATTTCCTGCGGCATAACTCGATTGGCCCGGCGATCCGATAACGGAACTGAGTGACGAGAAGCATACAAAAAAATCGAGAGGAAATCCGAGCGTCAGCTGATGCAGGTTCCATGCCCCAATCGTCTTCGGATGAAGAACAGTAACGAAGTGCTCCCAACTTTCGGAAAGCAAAGGTGCGTCATCGAGCACGCCGGCCAAATGTATGACGCCCCGGAGGGGCGGCATTTGTGTCCTTATCGAGTTGATTGCATCTTGGAGTTGTCCGCAATCGTTCACATCGGCTTGAAAGACGTGCAGAGATAACAATTTTTCGCGGAGATTCGCGACTCCGGGGTCAGACGTGTCAGGTTTCGCCCGACGCCCACAGACTGCAAGATGCTCAGCGCCTGCGGCGATTAACCATTCCGCAATTTGCAAGCCAATAGCCCCTAGACCGCCAGTAATAAGATAGGTTGCACCCTTATGGACACGCTCAACATGCGGCTTGCTCGATGGCATAATCTCAACCAAGCGTGACACGTACCGGTTACCGTTCCGAAGCGTCACCTCGTCTTCAGAGTCCGCGTTCATTAAAACATCTAGTAGAGCGTTTTCTTCGTCATTTTCAGGTATAGGGTCGAGATCAATAAGGGTACATTTCGACTCGGGAAATTCACTCGCAATAACTCTTCCGAATCCCCACAAAGTCCATTGCCACGGGTCTGCCGACCTAGCCATCCCGGCGATGGATTGCGTTCCTCTAGTTGAAATGAAGAGTCGCAGTGGGCCAATGGCTGGCCTACCGAAACAAACCTGTACAAGATTCATCAAACTGCGACACGTCAATTCTAGAGGCGGAGGATCTGTAATCGGTATGTCCGAGTGTTTTTCACTTTCTTCCATGCCCCACATATACACAATACGACACGGTTGCGAACTCCTGCGGCTGTCTCCTTCCGATTGCAAACTGTTCGTGAGTATATTTAGCACAGTCGCAATCTCTTCCTGCGAGTATCGATCGATTTCTAGCTCCGTAGCAGCGATTCGTCGGAAGGACGTGCCTGGTGATACTAGAGTCGCGTCGGCTCCCCGAGCAAGTAACAATTGCATCAAGCTGCGCCCGAGCCCGTGTTTGCTAGCAAAGACGATCCACGTCCCTTGTAACCGTCGATTTGAGGCTAATGGCACAAGCTTCTGTAACCAGTGGACTTCGAAAAACCGGTGTTGAGCGGCGCTTTGGCGCCCGGCGGAGAAAGTGTTGGCCGAGACTCGACGTGCTTCAAGGCCTGTGAACGTCGCAGCAATTGCGCCGGATTTGCTGAATAGGGTTAGATCGGTTGTTATCCTGTCAGCAGACCGATCCGGAATGGTTTTGAGCAATCCGTGGCACCAAAAATGCGTGGATGGCGGCACATCGAAAAATGACGCCTCTTTAATCGCTGTAGGAATGTAAACGTATTCGCCCCGCATTAGGGCCTCATCAATTGCCATGAGGAGGGCAAGCAGCGAATGAAATGCCGAGTCGTATACTCCAGGGTGAGGCTCGTTGCCGAACAAAGGAGACCCCGATGGACTGCTATCGATCTTGGCTAGCACTTCAATCTTATTGTGCCAGATAGCAGTGATTTTTGCAAAATTCGGACCCCAACCATAGCCGGAACGGCTAAAATAACGATAAAACTCAGTACCGAGCAATTGATTCGTGCATCGACCTTGAATCTGTTCCACTTCGACGTTATACATTTGATTTGTTGACCGCTCGTCGCGTGAGTAATGTAATCGACCCACGGCATGGCTGACCCAAGAAGCGTCCGGGTCGCCATTATTGCTTGGGCAATTGCTCCCGATATGGAAAGTCATTGTCGACAAGCCATCAGGTATAAGTGCAATCTGGATGTGCCATACAGTACCTACCGATAATTGCAGTGGATCCGGGAACGATATGTCTGAGAGCGCGAAGGAACCATCGCCAATTGCATGTTTTACTGCTGCACGCACAATCGAAAGATGCCATGCAGCTGGGACGGCAATTGTGCCGTATATTAGATGGGAAAAAAAGTCGATTTGGAGCATTGGCCCCAATCTCGATTGGAACCGAATCTCTTGTGACATGGGTAGCCACAGACGCCTACCTAGCAATGGGTGGTGCAAGCAATCATCCGGGACTGCCGCGGCCGTCGATCTTGCAGCGGGTCCAATCTGCGGCAAACAGTACTCTTTCCGCTCAAATGGATAGGTTGGGAGTTCCACCCGTCGGCGGATGTAGTCTCGGTCGAAACCAGGCCAATCAACTGCGGTGCCGCGAACGTAAAGATGTCCTAGGGTCTGCAACATTTGCTCCCAGTCGGCTCTGCCCGGATGCAAACTCGGTAACCAATCCGCTCCGTTTACGTCCGTCAGACATGACCGGCCCATCGCAATGAGAGTCCGCCCTGGACCGATTTCGAGAAAAACATCGCACCCTTGTTGGCGCATGCTTTTGATGCCGGTCACGAATCTTACCGGCCCTCGCAGGTGACGGTGCCAGTGCTTCGCGGTTGTCAATTCCTCCCCTGCTAGTGAACCCGTTGCAGTCGAGACCAATCCGATCCGCGGCGACACCAAGGACATTTTGGAGACGAAATCCTCAAACGCCCCGAGGATCGGTTCCACCAAAGGAGAGTGAAAAGCGCGTGGCACCTCGAGCTTCAAGGCTCCGACTCCTTCTCGCTCCATGGCGGCAACCACAGCTGCCACGGCTTGACTTCGCCCCGATATCACGGTTTGCTTGGGTCCGTTAATCGCGGCGATGGAAACATCCCCGACGTATGGTCGTATCGCGTCCTCCACTTGGCTCTCATCACCTAGCAAAACAACCATCTGACCCAGTTCGGGCATGGTTTCCAGCAGACGAGCCCGGACTGCGACAAGCCCCACGGCGTCCTCGAGCGTGAAGACGCCCGCGACACAAGCCGCGACGTATTCCCCAAAGCTATGCCCCATTACCAAAAATGGGTGGATACCCCAGGATTTCCATAACTCTGCCAGGGCGTACTCAACGGCGAATAGGGCGGCCTCGCTACAGCCCCGGTGCGCGAACTGACCGCCCCCGCCCCCGGGCGGGTACAGGCACGACGTTAAAGAGTGCCCCAAATCCTTTACAAACAACTCCGCGCACCGGTCAATCGCCGTCCGGAACGTTGGTTGGCTATCATATAGTTCGCGCCCCATTCCCACGCGTTGATCGCCCTGTCCAGTGAACAGAAAGCCCACTCGCGGCGCCGGACGTTCTACGCTAGACTCGGCGTGCGAACACTCATCAGCGCACCCAAGGTAATTGTTAAGGCCGTCAACGATCGTGGCCCCGGTAGACCCTGTAAGTGAAATGCGACAGCTATGATGAGCACGGCCCACATTGGCTGAAAAACAAACGTCTGGAATAGGATGCTCAGGATTCTTGAGTAAAAAGCCTTGATAACGCAAAGCCAATGATCTTAAGCTGCGAGGAGTCTTCGCTGAAAGTCCAAGGATGTGGCAAGGCCTATCGCGATGGCGCCCGGAATCAAAGCTGCCACGCACAATGGCATCCTTGCTCGGCGATTCCTGTACTATTAAATGAACATTTGTGCCACTCATGCCAAATGCGCTTACCCCTGCAATGCGTGGTCGCTCCGTAGTGGGCCAAGCGCTGAGTTTAGTCGGAACTGTGATCGCCGCGCACTCCCATGAAAAATGGGGGTTCGGTTTTTTAAAATGCAAATGCGGCGGCACAAGCCTGTTCCGGAGTGCAAGAACAACCTTAATCAAACCTGCGATCCCAGCAGCAGCTTCCAGGTGGCCAATATTCGTTTTAACGGATCCGACCAGTAACGCATTATCGGTAGACCGGCCTTCGCAATAGGCAGCGCGTAGCGCCTCAAGTTCGATTGGATCTCCCAAAGCAGTACCCGTACCATGACCTTCTACATACTGAACGTCAACCGGGGATACGTTGGAATTGAGTAGGGCCTGTTGGATTACCTCGGTTTGAGCAATTCCATTCGGGGCTGTCAATCCATTACTATGGCCGTCGTGGTTCACGGCACTACCGCGAATAACAGCGAGAACGTTGTCATTGGCCGCGATTGCATCGGAAAGACGTTTCAGGACAACTATACCACAGCCCTCTCCTCGAACATATCCATCAGCTGCAGCGTCAAACGATCTACATCGACCTGAAAGTGACAGAGCCTTTAACTTGGAAAAAAAAACGAATGGCGCAGACGAAAGAAGAACGTTTACACCACCGGCTAACGCCGTATCACACTCTAGCGCGTTCAAACTCTGACAAGCTAGGTGAACGGCTAGCAACGATGACGAGCAGGTAGTATCGATCTGCATTACCGGACCTCGCAATCCGAAAACATAGGCAATGCGACCGGCGGCGACCGCACGCGAGCAGCCCAATCCGCTGTATGCGTCGATCCGAGATAGATCTCCGGAGTTTAAGCTATTCTGGGAATAGTCATCTGTGCAAACTCCTAAAAAGACCCCTGTGTGACTTTTCTTCAATTCGTCGAATACCGCTCCAGAATTCTCAAACGCCTCCCAGCTCAGCTCCAGCAACATCCGCTGCTGGGGATCCATGCTTTCCGCTTCGCGCGGAGATATTCCAAAGAAATACGGATCGAAGTCGTAAATCTGCTCTAGAAATCCACCAAAAATAGATTTATTTGGCACCGATCGTTGTGGATTCGTCTGAGAGAATCCGTCGAGAATCTGACGCCCTTTCGGAGCGATCCCGATCGCATCGACCCCATTCTGCAGCATGTTCCAAAAAGACAACGGATCCGCCACGCCACCGGGAAATCTACATGACATTCCGATGACCGCAATCGGGTCTTTTCGATGACCACGAACGACACCGTCTGATCGCAGCTGAAGTAGCGCACCGTAGGCGTTGATCAGCAGCGATCTCTCTTTAATCTCAGCAGTCTTAACCATTGCAATTCCTTGTTTCCTCGCTCACTTTTAGAGCATTCTCGATTTCCTTTGTAAGCAGCATAGCGATCTCACCAGTCGTCAAGTTTGAAAGCCCAAGCTTGTTTTCTACGTCGGTCACTGGAGTCTTTAACATTGTTTCTTTCGGCACCCAACTTGTGCGGTTGCGTCTACTACACACCTTATCCGCAGACCCAGAACCAGCCCGTGCCCGGTCAATCGCCAGGTGATGGGCCAGCGATTGAATATTTGGAAAGTTCCAAGCAAGCGTAGGGGCCAAAATGGTTTGCAGTTTGTCCTCAAGCATCTTTGATAGTTCCACCGCCGCTAGGGAATCCAAACCAAAGTCAGCAAATGATTTTTGCGGATCGATGTGACTGGTGACAATACCCGCACGGCTTGCAACCCATGCCAAAATCTCTTCCGCAATCGCGGTCTCACTTAACGAATCGACGTTTCCCTCATCCCTTTCCTCGCTTCCTTCAGACACAGCGATTGGCAACGAGTCCGGTTCGTTTTTATCATCGCGTTCGACAGTAACTCCGCCATTTTCTGGAGAAACCCGACTGATATAAGGATCTAATGCCCAGCCGGCGCCAGGAAGATTTTCTTCAATGTCACCGATCGATCTCGCATATCCCGATATATGAACGGTAACACTTGTCTTATTTTCAATGTTCTTGCGCGCAATTGTTTGCGATGTCTTTGCTATGCATTGAACGATTCGACCTCGACACCACTGGATTGCTTGTTGGCCCGGCCAATCTACGCTCAAGGAGTTGTCGCACGCCGCAAACAAGATAATGAACGACGCAGCTTCTCCAGCTCGTAGCAATACAAGATCGGTAAGCGTGGCCCGGTTCTCATTTCCGTTGACTCGCACGTTGGTATGCGAATCCATTATCAAAATAAGCTCGTCGAGGTACTTGCACGCTTCGCGTGACCGAAAGCCGTCTGCCAAAAAAGCGTAAAGCTCTTTATTCGATCGCACCAAACGGGAACCCAGAAATACAGCCATGTTTTCCGTCGGCCCCTCGAAAATACGCAAAACGCGAGCGTCACGAAAAAGGCGAGCCACACCATTAGTCTCAATGTATCCGCGGCCGCCACATAATTGCATTAGCGCGTCTACTGAGTGCCAAAGCAACTCCGGACCCAATGTCTTGCATGCAGCGTAACCCTCAGGGAGTACTTGTTTCTCCGCATCGAGCAGTTCGGCGATTCGCATCACAAGGCACTCGACGCACATAATTGCGGACGTCATCTCCTCCAGCGCTTCACGTACAATTCCGTTATCAATTAGTCGTCCGCTGGAAATGTGCCGCCGCTGTCCGTATCGCAACAAGAGTTGGGCGCAGCGTTTCATGGCGCCTACGCTCATCGCGGCGAGGCAGAGCCGCGCATGCATCATGGCATCCCGAGCAACTGTCATTCCATTTCCCACCCCCCCCAACAAATCTTCGTGCCGAGCTCCGACGTCCTCCAGATAAATACTATTCTGGACCATTCCCCGCATCCCCATGGTCAGGGCTTCCTGGCCCATTCGTATCCCACTTCGATCGTGTGGTAATGTGAACCCAGTAATCCCCATCTGGCAACCTTGTTTGTCCAATAATTGCACGAAGACGTTGACATAACCGGCCCAAGATCCCGAACCCACCCATACCTTTTCGCCGGAAATACTCCATTTCCCTTCACTGTTAGGTACCGCCACGGACGTTATTGCATGCACGTATGAGCCGGCATTTGGCTCAGAGAGCGCGAACGCGACCAATTGCCGACCCTGAGCAATGATAGGCAGCACGTCTTCACGCCTACGCTTTTGAGCGAAGTTCAAAATAGGTCGAATTCCTAGACAGTTTTGAACTCCGACGAACGCAGCAAGGGTCAAATCAATCGCGGCGAGCTGTTCAAACACCTTCATTGTATTTGCGTTACTAAGCTGAAGCCCACCATATGCAGTTGGAACCTGCATGCCCAAAAGCCCCTTCAGTCCGAAATCCAGGATTACGTACGGAGGAATGCACCGCCGTTCGTCCGTGACTGTTGAATTCAATCGTTTTTCTGCATAGCCCCTAAGCCAGTCTAATAGCCGGTCAGTCTGCAAGTCTGATTGATTACAGCCCAATGGTTCATAACTATTTCCACTGGCATTTCGCTTCATTTGATGGCCTGGTTCTACAAGGGAATGTCCACACTTTGCGACATCGTAATTTTCTGTCGGAGCATTCAGTTTAACCTGGATCGGCGCACACCACCGCCATAGGCTCACTGAATCTAGTGCGCCAGCAAGAAATGCTTCTTTACACGCCGTTCGAGCCACTTTCCCGCTAGAGGTCTTCGGAAGGCCGCCAGTTTTCAGCAGCATTATGCAGTCTACCGTGAGGTCATGTTCTTCGGATAAAGCGCAGCGAATCAGAGTTGCCAGGCCTTCATAATCCACACAAGTCATCTTTGAACGCGCCACCTCTTTTAAAATGATGACTTTTTCACGGTCGACGTGTTCGGCTGAAAATGCGGCGCAAGCGCCAGTAGCAAAGTCGGGGTGACGGTGCTGAATAGTAAACTCGATGTCTTCAGGGTGGTGATTTCGACCTCGGATGATAATTAAATCCTTGATGCGCCCGGCCACAAATAGCTGATCGCCGATTTTAAAACCCAGGTCTCCTGTTCTTAAAAAAGGCCCGTCGTTCGTGTCGACAATGTAGCTTCCAAAGGTATTTAATGTTTCCGTTGGTTTGTCCCAATATCCTAAAGCCACCCCAGGGCCAGACACCCAGATCTCTCCAACTGATCCGGCTTGACACATTTTGCGAGTCGCCGGGTCAACTATTCGGACAGTTGTTCCATAACCCGCCACGCCGCAACCAACGAACTGAACGGCTCGACCCGCATGGCTAGCACGAACTAAATCCAACTCATCTCCTCGGCCACCGGAGGCAGTATTTACAATCGCGAAAGGATCTGAGTGTCGAACAGTGCTGACCTTCAGGGTTGCCTCAGCCAAACCGTAGCTCGGACAGAATGCAGCTCCGTTGAAGCCGTGGGGCGCATATGTCTTAGAAAAGCGGACCATGGTTTCACCACGGACAAGCTCGGACCCATTTAGGGCCACCCGCCACAATCGCAGGTCGAGGCCGGTTCGTTGTTGCGGGGTCGTCTTATAGACGCATAGGTCGTAGGCGAAGTTTGGAGCTGCCGTGTGCGTGGCTCGATACCGCGTCATAGCGTTGAGCCAGCGAATTGGTCTATGTGCAAAAGAAATGGGCGCCATCAGTACCGCTAGACACCCACTGTATAACGGCTGAAACACTGCGTAGACCAAACCAAGGTCATGAAACGTTGGCAGCCAGCTGACGATAACACTAGTTTGATCATGTTGAAAGTCTTGATCTAAGTAAGCCAAGTTGTACAACACGTTAGAATGGCTAATCATCACTCCTTTGGGTTGTCCCGTGGAGCCAGAACTGAATTGCAGATATGCCGTCTTTGACGGGTCTATCGGAGTTGCAGGAGTGATTGCCACATCCAGTGGAGACAATCTATCTGTGGCGACCCAGTCGTTATGCTGATCGCCCGCGTTATTGGCAAAGTCGGCGTGCAAAGAATCAAAGTATTTGCTGACGGTGAGTTTCAGTGCGGGGGCGGCGCTTTTTTCAATGGCTTGAAGAACTCTGTGCGATGACGGTCGCCTAGAAGAAGAAATTGGCATCGGTACCCAGTTGGCGTATAGACAGCCAAAGAGACCGACAACGAATTCGAGGCCCGGGGGATACTGCAAAACCGCTCTGCTGCCAGATTCACCAAGTCTTTGTAAATGGGCGGACAGGATCAAGGCACGCGATCGCAGCTCTCCATATGTTAGTCTGTCGCCCTCAGTTTCTCCGTCGTCAAGAAAAATGAACGCTGTTCTGTTGGGCTCAGTACGAGCCCTATAATCGAGCATATGCGTTAGACTGTCCCAGCGGCCGTCATACTGTATCATGCCCGTTTTTGACATCGGTTTTTTGCCGCATCATTCATTTTGCATCGGACTGAAAAAAGTAACCGGCTCTGTGAGTCCTTCATGCGACCATGCTACGATTGTCAGGCCTTTGTTGCAGTATTGATAAATCGGTTTTCAGACTGACTTCGAAGACGACTGCAAGCCTCCCGCATATATGAAGGCAACCAAAAGGAGGTCGTGCTAGTGTTGCTACCGGAGATGGCAGTCACTAACACGATTTGGCGGAGTATATGATCGACGGAGACTACTTGCTATTGCACATTCCGGGCCGCCAAAGTTATTGAAACCCTCGCATGGTTGGTGGCCAGTGGAGAATGCGATATCGGTTCAGTTATCCATTTATTTCTTGGGTTCGGGTTTGAACGTGAGATCCGTGCTGCTCCAGCGTATTACCGCGACTCCCTTTGCGATTCGCTCGATCACGAATTTCCCGTTGCCGGCGGCTTGGGACGTCCTTCCTTCTCCTCCTTTGAATTGGAAGGTGCCCTCAGATTCGGAGACTCGGCCCGATTTATCTCGGAATTTATCTGCTGCGATGATCCATTCAATTGTTATCACGTCCCCTTTATTCAATAGTGTTAAGAAACCCTTTGACGAAACCTTAGCGCCGTCTTTGTTCGCAGGATCGTCCTCGAACTGGATTGTACTTATTTCCGTCATGGTAACATGCGCACCGTCCATAAATGATTTTGTGCCACGGCTTAGGTTGGCTCCTTCGCTTAGTGCCACTACGCGCCCTGTGTTTGGTTTGTCGGCTATTACTTTCCAGTCCTTGTCGTTCTGGACGAGCACGATTTCGCCGGCGAACTCTTCGGCTCGCTGGTTTTGAGAGGACCCGGATGAGGCAGTGAGCAAAAGGCACATTGTTGCTGTGAGCGCAGTCTTCATTTTTCATCCTTTCATTTGACGGAGAATTTTGGAAGATCTTAGATGTCGCTGTAATCTATCCGACAATAGTGATTGTTCCGCTAACGGAGCATTTGGTGTTGGTTGCGGACCCTCGGAGACCAATCGAACAATAAACTCAAATGTTTCGACCGATCTGGTACATAACCGGTCGAAATTACGTTACAGGTTCCCCTCGTTGAATGGGGGATGGTTTTCTGTTGAAGTTCCAGAATCTTTTCCTTCCGGCGTTGTCGGGCTTCTGCCAGTTTTCGCCTCCTTTCCTCATGGCGGATTTTGGGATCGCCTCGATAGTACACCACCGGCGGCAGATTTCCCAAGGGACCGTGCAGCCGCTCTTCGTTATAAACAACTCACGACCTCCGCCAGTGCATCTCGATCGAGCTTGCAGTGAATTCCCCATCTCTTGCCCTTCGAGGCGCTCGCGCAAGGTTCCGGTTGGCCGGCTCCATGATTCAATTCTCGTCGGGGCAGTGTGGCTTGATCTGGTGCTGACGCAATCCCTTCTCCTTCAGCAGCACTAGAAACTTCCGCGCAATGTAGCCCCTGCCGTCGTCCGACTGGATCACCGGTCTCGCCACCGGCAACCCATGGACGCCCATCAGTAACTTCTCAATCGCAGCCAAGGCCGCCAACCTTACCGTCCGTACCCGTCAGCACCTCGTGACGCACGATGTACCGCGAATGCTCGCGCATGAAACAAACCAACGGAAAACCACCATCCGCTAGGACATATCCCAGTGCCGCGGTTCCGGATGCTCCGGGCATAGATCAACACCGCCTCTTTGTACCTCCGGCAAGGCATCCAACAATCGCACCGGACGTACCGGCTCGAAAGGGAACGCCTTTTCACTCCAGCCTGCATCCCCATCTGCACGATCCGCAGCTTCTCTTTCACCGTTCACTTCTTCGCTTACCGCTCATGTTTTTTTCGCGTTCTGAGATCTTAATCCCCCGGAGGAACTTGCATCTATGCCGCAGTGTACTTGTGCCATTTGAGATGAAACACTAAAACACTGGCTTGAGCACTGTTCGCGAAACTAATCATGTTGGCTTTGACCA
>Ga0206843_10241_pt1 | contig 14387 bp, 11 predicted proteins | sample Alteio_BWOrgCont_21_FD_152869 | JGI IMG/M metagenome (GOLD analysis project Ga0206843, IMG submission 152869) | Enriched cells from forest soil in Barre Woods Harvard Forest LTER site, Petersham, Massachusetts, United States -... | ecosystem: Environmental > Terrestrial > Soil > Temperate forest >...
TGCCGGCGGATGCGCGCTTGCTGGAGGGCGACGAGGTGTCGCTAGATCAGTCCGCGCTGACGGGAGAATCACTGCCCGCCACGCGCAAACCCGGCGATGCGGTGTTTTCCGGTTCGATCATGCGTCGGGGTGAAATCGGGGCTCTGGTCTATGCCACTGGCGGCAACACTTACTTCGGCAAGACGGCGCAACTGGTTCAGGAGGCGCACACCGTCAGCCATTTTCAACAGGCCGTCCTGAAGATCGGTAAGTATCTGATCGTCCTCGCGGTGGCACTGGTGGCGGTGATCATTACAGTCGGCATCATCCGCGGCGAACCAATGCTCTACGCGAAACCTCCCAAGGACCCTGTCCTCTTATTCGCCCTCATCCTTACGGTCGCGGCCATTCCAGTGGCCATGCCGACAGTGTTGTCGGTGACGATGGCGGTCGGCGCGCGGTTACTCGCGAAGAAACAAGCGATCGTGAGCAAGTTGGTGGCCATCGAGGAACTCGCCGGCGTGGACGTGCTGTGCGCCGACAAGACCGGCACCCTGACGCAGAACAAGCTGACGCTGGGCGATCCGTTCAGCGTGAATGGCATCCCCACCGATCAAGTCATCCTCAATGGCGCGCTGGCGTCGCGTTCGGACAACAACGACACCATTGATCTGGCCGTTCTGGGCGGTCTGAAAGACAAGGATGCGTTAACGGGCTTTGAGGTGGTTCATTTCGTGCCGTTCGACCCGGTGCACAAGCGCACCGAGGCCACCGTAAAAGGCAAGGACGGAAAACAGTTCAAGGTGACCAAGGGCGCGCCCCAGGTGATTGAGGCATTGTCGGCCAATGTCGGGCCGGTGAAAGCCGCCATCGACAAGGCAGTCGACGACTTCGCGGCGCGCGGTTTTCGCGCGTTAGGAGTGGCGCGGGCCGAGGGAGACGGGCCCTGGCAATTTCTCGGCGTGTTGCCTCTTTTCGATCCGCCGCGGGACGACGCCAAGGAAACCGTCGCGACCGCCGGCAAGATGGGCGTGAAAGTCAAGATGGTGACGGGCGATCAACTGGCCATCGCCAAGGAAACCGCGGCAAAGTTGGACATGGGCACAAACATCCTCGATGCCAGCAGTTTGGGCGACTCAAAAAAGCAAGAGACTGCCGAGGTGGCCGACTCCATCGAGAAGGCCGACGGTTTCGCCCAGGTGTTCCCCGAACACAAGTTCCACATTATCGACGTTCTGCAAAAACGCGGCCACATCGTCGGCATGACGGGCGACGGGGTGAATGACGCCCCCGCGCTGAAGAAGGCTGACTGCGGCATCGCCGTTTCCGGCGCTACGGACGCTGCCCGCGCGGCGGCGTCCATCGTGCTCGTGGCGCCCGGCCTGTCGGTGATTATCGACGCGATCAAGGAGAGCCGGAAGATTTTCCAGCGGATGAACAGCTACGCGATCTACCGCATCGCCGAGACGCTGCGCGTGTTGTTGTTAATGACGCTGGCGATCCTGATCTTTAAGTTTTATCCGGTGACCGCGGTAATGATCGTGATGATCGCGCTCCTCAACGACGGGGCCATCCTGTCCATCGCCTACGACAACGTTATTTACAGGAACAAACCCGAGGCCTGGAACATGCGCCTGGTGCTGGGGATTTCCACGGTGCTGGGCGTCATCGGGGTCGTGGCCGCGTTTGGGCTGTTTTATCTCGGTGAAGTGGTATTTCAACTCGACCGCGCGGTCATCCAGACTTTGATTTACCTGAAGCTTTCTGTGGCCGGACATCTGACGATCTTCCTGACACGTACACGCGGTCCGTTCTGGTCCATACGCCCCGCGCGTATCCTTTGGATAGCCGTGCTCGGCACGCAAATCGTGGCGACGACGATCGCGATTTTTGGCGTTTTTATGGAGCCACTCCCGTGGAAATGGGCCCTGTTCGTCTGGGGCTATGCTCTAGTTTGGTTCCTCGTCAACGACCGCGTGAAACTGCTCGCCTATCGGATTTTTGATCGGACGAGCACCCCATTATTGGCCAAGAAATCGCTCGACCTTAGGCCGCAGATCGCCGCAGCAGCCTATGAAATCTACGAGAAGGGAGATCACCGCGACGGCCACGCGGTTCAAGACTGGCTCCGGGCGGAGCAAAAGGTTCGAAAAGACGCCACTCCCAAATGAACCGGCGCCATATCCACTGTATCCCGGAGAGAACGGCGCTGGTTCTGTTGGCGGCCTAGCATTCTGATAGGAGGATCAAGATGAAATGCATTAATCGGTTCCGAGTGGCGCCTGGCAGCAAAATAAAACTCAAGGATATCGATCCGAGCTTCAAAGACCACCATGCGAACCACAAGGACGCGGCCAACGAGATCGAGCATGACCGCAAGAGACTTTGGAATCTCCAGGAATTGCTCTACGCCGATGGAAAGTGCTCTCTGCTCATCGTGTTGCAAGGGATGGACACGGGAGGCAAGGACGGGACGATCAGCCACATCCTGGGCGCAATGAATCCCCAGGGCTGTCGCGTGGTGGGGTTCAAGCAGCCTTCCGTCGAGGAACTGGCGCACGATTTCCTTTGGCGGATCCACCAAGCTGCCCCTCCAAGGGGAGCAGTAGCCATTTTCAACCGCTCCCACTATGAAGACGTGCTCGTCGTCCGTGTCCACAATCTGGTCCCGCACGCGGTCTGGTCGGGCAGATACGACCAGATTAATGCGTTCGAGAGTGATCTCGTCGCGAACAATACGCATATCCTCAAGTTTTACCTCCACATCTCCAAAAAGGAACAACTGAGTCGCTTCAAGGACCGACTCGACGATCCCGCCAAACAATGGAAGATCAGCGAGGCCGACTATAAGGAACGCAGGTTCTGGGACGAATACACGTCGGCTTACGAAGAGGCGCTGTCGCGCTGCAGCACCAAGGATGCGCCCTGGTTCATCATCCCGTCCGACCACAAGTGGTTCCGGAATCTTGCGATCGCACGGATCGTCGTGGAACACCTGGAAGCGCTAAACCTGAAATTCCCCCCACCCTCAGTTGATCTTGAGCATGTTCGCCGGGAATATCATGCGGCAAAGGACTCCTAAGGGAGGCTTCTTGCAAGGTAGCGAACGTCCATGCTGGCGACCCCCGCAAGCAACCGTCGAAATCGCAGCCGCGCCATCGCGTTTGCCGGCGCGACGACAATGGCATGCGCGGTCGCGGGCTGGTTCTTCCCTTCTATGCTTTTGTTGCTGGTCCTCTGTCCGTTTGTCTATTGGTTGATGCGGCGCCATTGTCTTCGAAGGTTAAGGATCATGAGGCAGCCCTTCCCCGCCTCCTGGGAACAGATCCTGCAATCTCATATCGCGTTTTTTCGAGCGCTGCCAGACCCTGAGAAGGAACGATTCCGGCAGATCGTTAAGGTTTTTCTCGACGAGGTCAGAATAACGGGCATCCGCACCGAGGTCTATGACACCGTTCGGGTTTTGGTTGCCGCCAGTGCGGCGATTCCCATATTCGGCTTCCACCACTGGGAATACCACGGATTGGGCGAAGTGCTCGTTTACCCGGGCTCGTTCGGGGAGAAATATCAGACGACCGGAAGCGCCGACGAGAACACGCTCGGCATGGTGGGACTGAAGCACCTCAGCGGTGTGATGATTCTTTCGAAGCCGTCTCTTCTTGGCGGTTTCGATAATCCGTCAGGTAAGGACAACGTGGGCGTCCATGAATTCGTACATTTCGTCGAGCAAGAAGAAGCCGAACACGGTATGCCGCCGGAGGTCCCTTGGCAGGCCGCCCAACATTGGGTGCGGTACGTGGCGAGAGAGCTTGCCAATCCTCGCAAGACCGGTTCGGAACATCAATAAGTACGCATACACAAACGAACACGAATTCTTGGCCGTTCTAGCTGAATATTTCTTTAAGTCACCGGATTTATTACAGAGAAAAGATCTTGAGCTTTACTTGCTGCTCCAGGAAATGTTCCACCAAGACACCAGATCGTTGCTCCACAAGTCATCCCCCGTTCGTCGACGCTACGGACGGAATGATCCCTGTCCGTGCGGAAGCGGCAAGAAGTACAAACATTGCTGTCTGTCGAAGCCTCTCAACACGAGAGAGAAAAAAAAGCCGCTTAAGAGCAAGTCGCCCAGTCAGCAAAGGAAAATGCCCGTCCGGCCCCCTGGCTTCCTGCAGGAAATTGGCCCTGCGTTCACTGTGAAGCAGGACGGTTTTTTGGGCCTTCCGAAACTGTTAAATCAAGCACAACTGACCGGAATCAGTTGGTCAACTGATGGAGAGAAAACGCGACGACGGCGATGTGTTAGAACGAACGTAAAGTGTTATCTATTAAATACTTAAGGAACTGGGGAACGTGGATTCGAACCACGACGAACTGATCCAGAGTCAGTTGTGCTACCGTTACACTATTCCCCAAAAAATCGGGAAACCGCTTCTTTCCCGCAGAAAACATCATATCAGACTGGGCACGGTTAGGCAGCGCCAGTCGAGAAAAGGCACCTCTGGGCAAAAAAATGGCCACAAAATGGCCACATCCATGTGGCCGTTTCACTTCCCTGCGATGACTGCTAGTGTCCTGACGATCATCAGCCCGGTGCTTGCGCGCAGGATCAGAGGATTGCCTCATCAAACCGCCCAGGACGGCATGTAGTCCTTGTCCCCGCAGCAAATTCGGGACTTCACGGGGCTGTAGTACAGCCACATCCCCGGATTGCCGATGGCTTCCAGGACGTTCGGCAAGTGCGGGTGTTGTTGAAACCTCATGTTTACAGCGCGATTAAACCATCGCCCCGCTTCGGCTGTTCGACCTAGCCGGTTACCGAAAATAGCCTGCAATTGCCGTCGTGCATCGCGAAAATTCATTGCCGTTTCTCCAATTCAGAATGTCTTGCTGTTTGAATTATTTTCGCCATGTTTGTCGGTTCCGTCAAGACCTTGGCGCCTTACGCAGCGGTATCCTGCCAAACTTCAAGCGCCTGGTCGTACGCGTCCTTGACACGCAGAAAGTTGTCATGAGAACCGCCCACATCGGGGTGATGGCGCTTTGCCAGGAACAGGAAGGCGCGCTTCGCGATCCGGGCATTCTCTTCTGTTGGGTCGCGACGCAACCGATGGAAGCTTTGCCAGTAAACCGCCTCCTCGGCCTGCTGCTCACGGTTGGCCCGCTCGGCTTCAGTACGAACCAGGGTCTGCATGTGCTCGGTGATCACGCTTATGCGTATCGTGGTCGCCTCGATGCGGCGACGAATTACCGGGCCGCGATCGCGTCCGGCGTTGCGAAGCTCTCTCTTGGCCTGCTCCCTCACCTGCTCCCAATGAGCTAACGCCTTGGCGAGCGTATCCGTGCCGTCCTGCTCGCGGCCGAGATAACAGATCGTTCGCCGGCGTGTTTTTCGTTGCTCGTCGCGGTAGCTCTCGACAAGGTAATAGCTGCGCGTGTTGCGGGATCTGCGAAGAACAATGAATGCCATGCCAGACCGATAGCACATGAGGCATGCGTCTGCAAGCATTTACAGACACCACAAAAACCCCGTTCTCTTGTCCCGTCCGAGAACCTCGCAAGAGTCCGGACGAACCATGATTGTGGTGTCTGTAATTCATCCTGAACAGAACGGCAGCTGGCCGGAGGTCGATCAATCGCAACGGTTGCCGGCATGTAGACTCGCCACGGTCGGTCAAGAAACGACTGGGAAATGTTCCGTGTTACTTTCCGACGATGATCGCCCGGTCAATCCGATTGGCACAGCAATTGTACAAGACACTCCCAGCGCACATTTTATAGGCTATATCCTGCCAAAATGGCGGGGAATGGACTCCGAAATGTCTGATTTGGCAGGTCCGATCATCGGAGCGGTCGTTTCCATCGGTGGCGGCATCTGGTCCGCCATCAACGCCTACCGTTCAAAGATCCAGCACCATCGATTAACCGTAAGCGCGATGATAAACACCAGTATCGAACTGGCGATGCAATATCCACACGTCGAGTCGGACGATAACTGCAAGAAGTGGCCTAACCCTTCTGCGGAAGATACTCCAAAGGAGTTTCAGGAAAAAAAAGAACGCTACGACAATTACTGTTGCTTCGTCTTCAACATGATTCACACCGCATGGGTTCTAGCAAAGAAACAGGAAGCGAAAATCGATGAGATGCTGGCGTTCCGGGAATACGTGATGCGACACGTTTGCTGGTGGCAGAATGAAGTCGCAAACCTTCATTTCTACGCTCAAGATTTTCGCTTGTTCATCCAGGCGATCATCGATGACCTGAAGCGGAAAGGACAATGCACATGAAGCGATTCGCCTTGATCATCGAAGCATCCGATATTCCTGGTGAAGGGAAGCTGCCAGGAGCTGCGGTGGATGCTGCGGCGTACCGCAATTGGATCTATTCCAAGAGCGGCGGTGACTGGTACGATGGGGAGATCGTGATATTGAGCAACCCGACAGTCAGCGAAGTGAAAAAAGCACTGGCGGTGGCCGGAAAGGTGGATTATGCATTCGTTACATTCTCCGGCCACGGTTATCATCAGAAAGAGCTTGATGAAACGAAAGTGTGTCTGAAATTCGGTACGATGACGGCTCGGGAACTCCGGCCTGATGGTGATCGATGCACGATCATTATCGACGCCTGCCGAAAGGTCATGGCGGAAGAGGATTTGCTAGAAATGTACCAGCTTTCGACAGCTGAGGCTCGCATAAAAGCAGCGAGAATGGTGGAGCGGAACTACCGGCAGGATTTCGAGACGCAGGTGGCAAGTGCAGAAAAGGGCGCCGTGTTCTTGTACTCATGCGATCTCAATGAAGCTGCTGGCGAATCATCGAGAGGAGGATACTTCAGCCGCTCAATGGTGCAGGTCGGCGAGAACTTCAAAAAGAAATACACTGATGGCACGAAATGGCTGTCAATGGATAAAGCGTTTCAAGGTGCGGCCGTGCTAACGACCGAAAAGGAACGAAGCCAACATCCAAAAGCGGAGTTCGGGCGACGCCTAGCGCATTTTCCTTTTGCGGTGTAAAGCCTTGACGCTATGCGGTGCGTCAATCTACAATTCTAAACGGACCGGCAGGCACGTTCTTCTCTGACTGGGCGACGGAGAGGAATGACCAGCCGGTTTTTTCATTTTTCTGTCATGCGGATCAAGCGTTACCGTTGACGGCCCCTTCTCTGTTCGATCGCCGCCGCGGCGTTCCGCGCCGTGCGCGATGCGTAAGCTTCTCCCTCCTCCTGGGCCTTGCCACTTTCCTGGAGCAATCGGGCAGAGGTCTCCTCAACGCTCCATCCCCAATCGATCGCCAGCAGGCAGAAGGTGAAATCTGCCCGGCTGATGTCAGGCCGGCCCCCTGCCCGCGCCTGCGGTGCGTTTTCGACGCAACGCTGATAGTTCGGCCACCCTTTGGCGCCCGGCCGGCGGCGCGGCATGCGGGCCGCCACTGGGCCTGCTCGCTCGCGTGGTGCGACTAAACCGAGGACCTCGAGGTCGCTCTGCGTTACCTGCCTGCCCGGGTTGGCAAAAACGGTTTCGACGGACGGGTAGTTCGGCGCGTATTTTTCCTTGAAGTTCAGGCTTCCGGTGACGCGAGTAGCTCCCGATGCATTCAGGTCTGCGCCGGTGCCTTTTCGCAGCCGCCGGGCAAACTCGGCGTCACCATCGGTTACCGCGATCCAGACTTGGTAATTTCCGGGGCTGGTGCGTACGATCAGGAATGATAACGGCTGCAATCGCTTGACTGCATCGTCGCCGAGGTCGTCCAACTGGATCAGCGTGGCTCCGGCTGCACGGGGCCGAACAATGACATTGTGTTTCCGGTCGGCGGCGCTGCTGAGGATTTCGGCTATCGCGGGCCGAAGCTGGGCGGCAGACCGGCAAGCGTAAAACCCAACCTTGCTGCCGTCGGCGTCGTTGAAGGTCATGTCGAACCGCTGCGCCCCGACGCTGCCGAAGGCATCGAGCATTTCCAGGGCTTGTTGGGAGGCGCTGGTCATCGCCCGGCCCGTGCTTCTCTCTCGGCAGTCGGCTGAGTGCGAAATCCGATAGGTGCAGTAGATTTGGCGGAATAGGTTACCAGTTTCATAATGTGTGGCTCGTCAACTCTGGTTCAGGCGGAACGCATCTGTGTCAATACGCCCATCGCTCATGTCGTACGGGTAGGCGGTTGAGCATTTCCCGATAAAACCGCCATTTTGGCATGAATTGATCCATCAGTGCTACAAACCGAGCGTTGTGTGAAGGCTCCAGCAGATGAACCATTTCGTGGACGGTAATGTATTCCAAACATTCAGTGGGCTTCTTGGCGAGCTCGGTATTGAGGCGGATGGTCTTGGCGCCGGGGCTGCATGATCCCCATTTCGTTTTCATTTTTCGTACGATGAAATGGTTCACGCTGACGCCGAGGAGTGGCTCCCATTTGGCGATCAGGGGCGGCACGGCGATTTTGATCTGTTCGCGATACCATTCGTCAAGGATGTCCTGCTTCCTTTCCTCTGGCGAATCGGGCCGAATCCGAAGTAGCATCTTGCGGTGCCTCAGTTCGACGACTGGCGCCGCGTCCTTCTCGATCACGTCAAGCAGGTAACGCTTTCCCCACACATAATGACTTTCGCGGTCGAGGAATTCGCGGGGTGCTTCGCGTTCTTGCTCCCGCAATTTCCGCTGCTGTTGCTTGATCCAATCGAGCTTCGAGATGGCGAACAGTCGGATGGTTTCGACTTTCATCCGTGCCGGCGCAGATATTCGCACTTTGCCCGTGGGTGGATAGACGCTCAAATGGATGTTCTTGATGTCCTTGAGCACGACATCAACGGCAATACTTCCGAGCGTAATTGTTGTGTCCATTAGTATTCCGCCTGCGCTTTGATGATGAGAAAGATGCGTTCTACCTCAGCGACATCCTTCAGCACGCTATACAGCGCCGCCTTGATTACTTGCTCGCGTGCCTGGACTCCTCGCCAACCGTCCGGTCGCACTTTCTTTACAGCTTCATCGATCCGTAGCGCCACATCCTCGTTGTGGCTCAGATTGTTGTAAAGGGCTCGCTTGCCGGGTGTGTCGAGTTTCTCCGGGGTTTCTTCCGCATGGCCGGTGTCAACTTTCTTCGCCAGATCGGCGATGCGTTTCAGGTATTCCTCATACTGGATAGCCTTGGCTTTTCGTGCGGCGATGATCTCATCAAGCAGTTTCGACATTTTCTCGTAGTAGGCAGGATCGTTCAGATGTTCCTTGATTATCTTCCGGCGGACGTTGTTTTCGATGGTCTCGGCAATCGCGTTCTTGTTACCCTTCAGTCCACCGAGCTGATTGGCGATGGCGGCGGCAATGCCGGTGTTCACAATCAAATCGAGCAGCCCCATATTGTCGAATGGGGAAATCTTACGCGGTTCATCGGCCTCGATGTAGGTGTCGATGAGATGGCGCATGTCGGCTTCGTAAGCTTTCAGGTCGAGCGTCTCGCCGGCGGCCTTCCGGATAATCTCGCGAACGTTCAGGTAATGGTCAAGCTTCTGTTTGATGCGGGCAATGTCGGCAGTGCTGTAGCCTGCCGGCTCCAGCTCGTCGGCGATGTTGGCATAGGCGCGCAACAGGGCGACGGTTGCCTTGTAGAGCGCGGACCGCTGCGGTTCGCGTTCCTTCAGGTCAGTCGCGATCTCGGTATTGCCGCAAAAATAATGGATGTGCTCAAGCTCGCCCTGGGGCGGCTCGACCGGCTCACAAAGCAGGGCGATAGTTTCGATGGCATTGTCGAGGCGCTCCCTTCCCGTGGTCAAACGATCTTGCAGCAACACCTCGGGACTGGCGCCGCCGGCGCTTTGGTCGAGTTCGGACGTGTAAACTGCGATTGCGTTCTCGACTTTCTTGAACAGATCCTTGTAGTCGACGATGTAGCCGAAATCCTTGTCTTCTCCATCCAGACGGTTGGTGCGGCAAATGGCCTGAAACAAGCCGTGGTCCTGCATCGACTTGTCGATGTAAAGGTAGGTGCAGGGCGGCGCGTCGAAGCCGGTAAGCAGCTTGTCTACCACGACCAGCAGCTTCATATTTGCCGGCTCCTTGGTGAACAACGTTTTGGCGCGGTCCTCATAGGTTTCGGTTTTGGTCATGCCAGGTTTTGCTTGCACTTCCTTCAGGAGTTCCGTGTACGTGTTAAAAATGAACTGTTTGTCGGTCTCGGTGTTTGCGCCAACTTCCTCCTTCGTCACGTCCTTTGCCAGTAGGTTATAGGATGTCACTACCGCGCACTTGCCCTTGAACGGGGTCTTCTGGAACAGGGCGAAATACTTGCATGCCTCATAAATGCTCGACGCTACCAGGATCGCGTTGCCGCGCTCGCTGGAAAGACGGGGCTTGGCGCTAAAATCGAAGACGATATCCGCGACTACGCGGTCCATCCGCGAACGCGAACTGAGCACGTGCTGCATCGTGCCCCATTTGTGCTTCAATTCATCTTTTTGCCAGTCGTTGAGTCCTTTGGTCTTGGCATCGAACCAGGCGTCGATCTTGTCCTCGGAGCCGAGCCGTTGATCGATGTCACGCGCTTCATAGACAAGGTCGAGGACTACCTCATCCTCAACCGCTTCGCTGAACTTGTAGGTGTGGATGTAGCCGCCGAATACTTCGAGGCTTGTGGCCTTGTCCTTCTTCAGGAGCGGCGTGCCGGTGAAACCGATGAAGATTGCATTCGGCATCATCGCCTTCATCACGCGGTGCAGTTTGCCTGTTTGAGTGCGGTGGCACTCGTCCACGAAGACGTATACCTCGCCGACGGTTGGACTGGGTTTGGCTTCCAGTTCCTTGATGAAGGCGTCGAAATCGTCGACGTCCTTGCGGCCGAACTTATGCACCAGCGAACAAAGCAATCGTGGTTTCGCCTGGCCGAGCTGCATCATCAAGTCTTGGCCGCTGCTGGTTCGCTTGATCGTTTCGCCTACTTCGGTGAATACCCGTTCGATTTGCTTATCCAGTTCGTCGCGGTCGGTGATGATAGCGACGCGAGCGTTCGGGTTGTTCTCCAGAATCCATCTGGCGAGCAACACCATCACGATGCTTTTGCCGCTGCCCTGAGTGTGCCAGATGATGCCGCCCTTCTTCTGCCGCACCTGCTCCTGAGCTGCCTTGATCGCGAAATACTGATGCGTGCGTGGCAGTTTCTTCACCCCGCCGTCGAAGAGCACAAAGTCATGCATGAGCTCGATAAGTCGCGGCTTATCGCATAGCTTGAGCAGGTACTTGTCGAGTTTGAAGCGGGTGTCGTCCTGTTCGTCTTCTTTCCACTTCAGGAAATACTTCTCCGGGGTGCCGATCGTGCCGTATTGCAGCCCCTCCGAATCATTGCCAGCGAAGATGAACAGCACCGTCGGGAAGAACCATGCGTGGAATTCGGGTTGCTGGTTCGATAGGTTCTGGCGGATGCCGTCGCCGATGGTAACGCGACTATTCTTCAATTCGAGTACGCCGATGGCGATGCCATTCACATAAAGAACGATGTCCGGGCGCCGCTCATGGTTGCCGTGGAGCGTCACTTCCTCGGCAGTGGCAAAGTCGTTATTCTGCGGTTGCTGCCAGTCGATGAGATGGACGGTTTCCGTTACCTTGCCGGCCTCAATTTTGACTGGCACTCCGTACCGAAGCAGGTTGTAAACGGCTTGGTTGTTGCCGTAAAGCGTGCGGTTGTGGTTGTCCGCTTCGCTGTGCAGCTTGTAGATGGCGACGCTAATCTGCGCCGGAGTATATCCGCGTTTTGTCAGCCACGCCGACAGAATGGTTTCCTCGACATTGCTGTTGCCATCGCGGTCGGTCCAGTCGCCGAGATAGCGATATTTCAGATCGTCGCGAAACAAGGCGACGACGCGGTCCTGCGTCGCACGTTCCGGTTGGCCGATGGTGCTCATATGAGGCGAATCCTCCCGGTCAGCAGTTCCTGCATCATGCCTTGTTTGATTTGCCGAGCCTTGGCCAGTTTGGCCTCCAGTCTGGCGATCTCGGCATCCATGTCAGAGAGAATGGCAGCGATGGCGGTTTGTTCATCTTTACTTGTCGGGCAGCAGAGGGTGAATGCAAGTAGCCGTTGTTTTTGTATGTTAGGAAGGCCTGAACCGACTCGAAGCCTCATGATTGAAGACTGCTGGCTTTTGAGGGCGTGGAAAAGGAATCGGTTGTCTATGGTGCGCGCTGTGATGGCATAACAATGGCCGCCACACCAGAAAGGTTCAAACATGAATTGCACGTAGCCACAGGAATTGCCTCCCTCACTAATGGATATCGTGTTTCCCGGCGTGTTTGATTTATCCGTGTAACCGGAGGGGGTGATGCCCCCGTTAAGATACTCGAATCGACCGTATTCACTTATGGTTGCAGTATTCAGCTGATGGCCTTTAGTTGCCGATGCGATGTCACCGAGCAACTTCACTTCCCACTCCCCGGTGAACCCTGGCAATCGCTTCTTGCCGGAAAGCAATACCTGCATGGTGGCTTGTTTAAGGTCAAGTTTCTTTGCGACGACTTGCTCGAGAGATTCGATGAGGTCATGTGCATCGCTTAATCCCTCGGCGATGGCACGTTGTTCGGCGAGCGGTGGCAACGCCACCCGGAACTCTTCTAGATTCTTGAGATTCAAGCCAGGTTTACTCTGGCCCGTTTGGCTTGCCCAGATCTGCCAGTTACCTGGTGAACCGGGAGCGAGAAACAGACATATGTACTCGGCAAAAGACGGTCGTGAGAGCCGCACAAGCCCGACGTGCTGACTAATGTAAGCCTCTCCAAGATCCCGCTCTACCCAGGCAACGTTTCCGACGCTGTTTCCGGTCATGGTGATTAGTAAGTCACTGTGACTCAGTCGGGTTCGACTACCCTCGGACCCCGCTGGAGGAATCACACACTGGCGGTCTGTGAAATCGAGGTGGCCATCGCGTATGTTCTGGCTTCGGACAAATAGTGCGCCTGAATCGGAATAGTGTGTTGCCCATCCACGCGAACCGCTTGTTATGAATTCTGATAGTTGCCCGAGAGCCTTCACGTCCCAATCCTTTGGAATCACCCCGATCTCGGTTTGTTGGTAGCCCGGCTTCATTTCCATGAGAAACCCATCCTTTCCAGGTGGCGATTCACCTTCGCTTCCAGGTCAGCTGTGTGACGCACGATCTGTGGGATTGGGGTTTCGTAGCGTTCGGCCAGCTCCTTAACGCGCTGAGTGAGTTGCTGGCTAACGCGATCCATTTCTCCATCGATGGCGGACTCAAGTTCGGCAAGCCATTTGTTGTCGACGACCAGCGTCTTTATTTCAACCTCAGTGAGTGTGGGGTATTTGGCATAAGCCTTTGCATCAAGTTCAGCCTCGGCCTCTTTGAGGCGCTTGGTGATGCCGGCCTCTTCGCTGTTGAGCTTCAGCCAGTGGTTGAGAACCGCGATTTCGTCCTTCGCGTCCTTGTCGCCCTTAATATCCTTTAGCCGGGCGGCGACGTTGGCCTTGTTCACTTTGTCGAGTTCGGACAAAGCTCCTTCATCGCCGGAGTGCTCTTCCTCCAGTTCCGCGAGTTTGGCGACTATGCTATCCAGTTCGGCAGCGAGTGCCTCGATGGCTGCCTGCTCTTTAGCAAAATAGCAGGCGACGATTAAGGGTTTGGGGATCAAGTCGCAAGTCCAGCCCTTATCCTTTTCCTTGCCCTTTTTGTCTTTCTCGATGATGCGGTACGTCTCGGCCTTCCAGCCTTCGGCGGCGATCAGGTAGCAGTCGTCCTGCATCGTTTCCGCCCAGTAGTCCAGGAAATGCTGGTAGATGTCGTACGGGTCGATCAGCGGTTGGCCGGAGTAATGTGTGAGTAGGCTTTCCGAGAATTCGACAATTAACTGTTTGGGATGGCAGCCGTGTTTCAACGCTTTGAGCGATTTGGCACTTTTTTGGCGCCACGCGGCGAAGTGGGCATTCATCGTGTCGATGAAGGCGGCGAACTCGGGGTGCTCGTAGATGGCTGTCTTAATGGCTGGCTTCTCCACGGCGAGATCGAGATAGCCAGGGCGGTTCGCCGTGAAAAGACGTTTTCGCAGTTTAGGGCAAACTTCCCAGTAACGTTGCAGTGCATCTATGTCGGCGCCGGGGATGCCACCTTTCAAGTGACCTTCGATGTTCTGCATATCCTCGGCCTGTTGGCTGTCGATGTAGCGCGACAGGTTGAGGTTGAAATCGTTTTTCTCGATCTCCTCGACGCTGACCATACGCGAGTATTTCGAGAGTTCGAGCCACTTGGTGAACGCGTCGACGATCTTGTGAAGGTCCTGGGCACGCAGACGATTCTTGGGGCCGTCCTTCATAAATCCGCCGCTGGCGTCGATCATGAAGATTCCCTTGCGGGTGTGAGCGTCATTCTTGTCAACGAAGATGATGCAGGCAGGAATGCTAGTGCCGTAAAAGAGGTTGGGG
>Ga0206843_10242_pt1 | contig 14298 bp, 2 predicted proteins | sample Alteio_BWOrgCont_21_FD_152869 | JGI IMG/M metagenome (GOLD analysis project Ga0206843, IMG submission 152869) | Enriched cells from forest soil in Barre Woods Harvard Forest LTER site, Petersham, Massachusetts, United States -... | ecosystem: Environmental > Terrestrial > Soil > Temperate forest >...
AAAACACTTAGCAGTTTCTTAGATAGTGCTTTAGGTAATGTAGATACCAGTAATTGCCACGTAACTTGCGCCACCTGTGTGCAGAAATTAGGAGACAGAGATGCCTATGTGGCTGCCGGTAAAGGCAGCTATATACAGTACGATGCTTTATATGATGCTTGCTTAGAGCCCTGCAAGCCAAAATCTTTATGTTATGTCTCCTATACACAAATGTTAGCCGATGTATCGCCAAGTGGGCAGTATGGGCAATATCAGGATAGTGTGGCGGGACAAGCCGGCATCAATACATCTATATACCCCCTTTCTGTATTTAATGATAATAACCTTCTTCCACGAAATGTTGGTTCGGGTAATGGAAACTGGCATCACCCGTATCTTATTCTAAATAACAATGTATATAACCATTATGCAGATGATAATGGCAATATTGCTACCATTAATTTAAGTGATTCAGCGGGTATTTTTGTACCACAAGTGCTTAATAGCTCTGCGCCCAATGTGTTGTTTGATTCAACTACCAATTCATATTATACGTACCCCGAAAATCTGGCTAACTTTAAGGATTTCTTAGCTTTTTGGTATCCTTCTTGGTCGAACTCACTTGTTTATTATCACCCTGAATATGATTATTATCAGCATTGCTCTGCTTTTGGTGTTCAGCAAAGTGGAGAAACAACAACTAGTGATGCTTTTGATGCCTTATTGCAAAATACGACAACCTTTGCAGGGGCAGTGGCATCAGGGCTTATAAAGCTACAATATCAGACGTTACCTTATGCACAGCGGGTTGCAGATTTTACCCAAGTGAGCACAAGCCATCCTTACGATCCGTTTTTATTACACTACGGTATCTATAGTACACAGCTTGCAAACGCCTTGAATAACTATCAACCAAACTATACAGATACTTCAACACTAACCATGGCGGAAATGGCTGCTTATATGGTACGTTGTGGCAATTTATTTGGCAGCAATTCGCATGCAGGTTGTATTTCTTTCGGGGATAATAGTGCGCCGGATTCTATATTAAATAATGAATGGAAAACCTTTGTTGGGCTTTATATTTCCATAAAAGAAAAACTTCAGAAGAGTTATTTAGACAGCATTGTTAAAAAAGGTCCTGGTCTTAATAATTATGGATATAATGGTTGTTTTAGTGATTCAAACAGTACATACAATGGTTATGCTTCATTAGGCTCTCAATGGTTTAGTCCTTATCAACCTTGTGGATATAATACATACACATATTATGTAAGTAAAATTCCGCGCTATGGAAATGCACCTTTGCCAAACACGGTGAATGGAATACAATACCAAAATTATTTGGCAACCGGGCAATGCCCTATTGCAAACAATTTGCAAAACCTGTTAAACCAGTTTGCAGGTTCGGGGAAAATTAAATCAGCACATTTACAACCCCTAAGAAACTATCCTGTTTTTGCACCTGACCTTTATTTGGCTTTAGGTGGTGATACAACCAAAAGCTATCAAAATTTTTATTGGAGCAGTGCTATATTGGGAGATTCGCTTAATATGAATTTTACTGATTCGGTAGGTGATACTACATGCTCATTAGTAATTAACCCTTTTATAACAGGAATTACTAATCTTGGCAAATACCGTATTGTAGCAGTCAGCGGTCTTGCCGATACTACGTATGGAAATTTCAATAATGCTTTTAGGTTGTTTTTAGCTATGCAGGATACAACAGTATCTCCACCTATTACAGTGTATAAAAAAGTGTTAGGGCATTCGAGTTGTTTTGATATTGATAACTGCAAGTTTCAAGAACAATGTCAGCCTAATGATTTTGCTATTGCATTACAAAACCTGATGAATGCATTAACCATAAACGGCGATATATTTGGTACTAATGTTGACTTAGGGCACACAAAATACCACCCTTTTGTTACCTCACAATTGAAAAATCAATTAGGACAAACTACTTCAGATAGTTTGATATGGAATTATACAACCACTGCCGCCGGCATAGGTGGTAACCCACCTGCTAAAGGTATATTTAATTTATACGACAATCTTGGAAGTGGAACCCTTCAATTTATTATACCAGGAAATATACCTAACCAAGGAAATGTAAAAGGATTTAGCCACATCAATTCTAACTACTACAATAACTTTGTAATAACAGTAATAGATAGTACAGATGGAGACACTACTTTAAGTGGTTATGCACAAAGTGGCGGCCTAAGCACCAATGGAATTAGCATGGGAACTTGTGGTTACCCAACTAGTTTTGCCTGCCAAGGAATCCAGTATCAATTACAAAACGATTTACAACTTTTAATACATGATGCAGTAACCTCTATTGGTTTTAATGCAACAACGGATACAAGCAAGAATCCATTAAAATTAAGCGCCGACTCTTTTAACGTTGACCTTACTAAACTGCCAAGTTATAGTACATTATTAGCAACTTATTTTCCGCAAGGGCTTGATACAACAAGTAGTAAAGTAAAATATCGTACCTCGGGTTTTGGAGGCAAGTACACAACCGAACTTTTATTTACCATAAAATCAGCCTTAGACTCTTGTTATTTTAGCTTATATGCTGATTCTTTATACGGTTTTAGACACATCAGCAATTTTTATAGTTTACAAGCGGTAGGATCTCCCGACCCGAATAACAATTACCATGAATTTAAAGGGATTGTAAAATACACCATTGGCACATCTATTATAGTAGATACTTTGTATGGTAAAAGTTGTTTAGGAATACAAACTTGTTGTGCTTGTGGAACAGATACGATTACTAATCCTTACTCTTATTCAAACACCGGTAGCGATAGCACCATTACCGGTAACACCGTTACTCCTTCTAACCCTTGTCAGGGGGCTTATAACCAATACATAGCAGCCATAGACAGTTTTATGGCACATAAAATTATTGGCGTTTTGCCAATTAACTTTACACCACTTACGCTTCAGCAAATGGTAGATGGTGGTTTCTGCTCTTGCATAAGTAATTATGTAGCTTATGTTCATGCATTTCAAACAGACTCTATGCTTAATCCGGATAATCACCTTGTTCTTGAAAACATTAATACATTTAAATGCTATGGCGCTGATACTTGCCAAATACTTTATAACAAATACTTTACTCTTTTGGAAAATCAGGGTTATAGGCCTATGTTTTATTCAGATATATTAGCAGGGGGATATTGTGGATGTATTAGTGATTATATAGCATATTTTAATGATAGAATAAAGGAGGGAGGCAATACTTTTATAAGCATTGCAGGATATAATTGCTATAATACAGATACCTGCCTGCCTAAGTATAACCAATATGTAAACACCATAGAAAATTATGTATGCAATGGTCCTTGTACAAGTGCTTATTACGATAGTATCGGACTTGACAGTAACTACATTAAAAACAACATTACCACTTATTATGATATATTATCTTCTAACAAATGTGAATGTCTTAATCCTTTTATAGAATACGTACAATCTTTACCTGCGTATATTCCTTTAAGGTTTGATACAACTTTTGTAGTAACCTCATCAGGAAATGATAGCGCTGTTATTACCAAAACTTTAAACCTTCCGCAAATCCCCAATATAACAACTTTTAACTGCACCTTTGCCGATACCTGTAGCATAGCTACCTATAACCAGTATGTTAATTCGCTTTCTGCTTATCTTTGTAATGGTCCTTGTCGGGCAGGTTTTTTGGACAGTACCGGTTTTAGTGGGTATATCTTACCTTACGGAAATGTAATCTCAAGAGGGTTTTGCAGTTGCCTAAATCCATACATCACCTATATAAATTCACAACCACCTTACGTATTTTCTACAGTGAACGATACGACCCAAACTATTGCACCTGACGGACACGATACTCTTCTTATAACATCTCAAATTGTAAACCCAAGCATTTTAATCCTTTCTGAATTTAATTGTCCGGTAGATTCTTTAATTAAACAACTTAATACGTGCGAAAGATCTTACTCTGCATTTGCCGCTGCCGTAAAAAATTATCAAGGCACTCATGATGCACCTTCTGGCCTTACTCCATCATATTATTCTTTAAGTTATATCGAGTCAAATAACTACTGCTCTTGTATAGGTGCTTACACCGAGTATTTAAATACTTTTCAATCAGTTATTGAGTTAAATGGAAAAAGAGTAACTCAATATCCAGTGTCTCTTGCTGATTTTAACTGTTCGCCTGCAACAGATTCTTGCTCTACTTTATATGCCCAATATGCAAGTGTGTTAAAAAGTTATTGCAACAATCATGGTTGTGGAGAATATGAAACCCAAGTTACATCTTATCTGCAAAGTATAACGCTACCTTTTGATAGTGTTTTTTCAGATGGTTATTGCGGTTGTTTAAGAAGCTATATAAACTATATAGATACTGTAACTATGTTGCATTATGGTTCAGGTAAACAACTTATTGGTGGTATAAATTATCCTAAAAGTCTTTTAAATTATAATTGTTATCCAGCCCCTGATACCTGCCAAACTGTATATAACAACTACGTTGTGGCTTTAAATAATACTATAAGTCACTATATGGCTACACATGTGCTAAGAGACGAGGAGCAAGTAATCATTAAACAGTTACAGGGTGATATTGCGGCAGTTACTTTATCTTACGACTCTCTTTCATCAGGCGGTTATTGTAATTGCATTAGGAGCTATATAAATTACCTTGATACTTTTAAATTCATTTACTCAGATTCAAAGGAGAACTTTAATTCTCCTTTGAGTATCAACAATTTTAATTGTAAGTCAATATCGCCTAATGATACTTGCCAAACTGCCTATAATAGCCAATATACAACAGCTTTAAATAATACAATAACTAATTATTTAAATGCACACCATATAAATCCTACAACTGATATTGGACAATCAATCACTAAACAACTCCAGGCTAATATTGCAGCAGTTACTCTATCTTATGATTCTTTATCAGCGGGTGGTTATTGCAATTGTATAAGCAGTTATATAAATTACCTCAACACTTTTACTTTCCAATACTCAAATGAAACTTTCAACTCTCCTTTAAGTATCAATAATTTTAACTGTTCGGGTAATAATGGAAGCCTTAGCCCTACCTGCCAGCAAAGCTATACAAACTACTTAAGTGCGGTAACCAACTATAATGCTGTATACGGACCAGGGGCACCTCCTAACAAACTGCCAATAGCACTACCTGCCATAACTACTCTTTATTCTGAAAGCGATTTTACCGAGCATGGGCTTTGCTATTGCGTTCCTGCTTATGATGCTTATTTGATGGCTCTTACAAATCAAAGCATTGCACCAAACCAAATAGATACCGGTATGCTGAATATTTTTAATTACTGCAATGCCAATTACCATCCGCCTTGTAAAACTTATGTAACACCGGATACAGGCAACGGTGGAGGAAATGGTTTCCCTCAGGACACCTTGCCACATCCTCCGCAAGATAATTCTTGTGCACAGTACCAGGTAAACTTAGCGGTTGAAAATGGGACAAATGCTTACAATCAGTATTACGATAGTATTACAAGTGTTATTGCAGCAAAATATACACAACACTGTTTGGGTGCTATTGAAACCTTAACCGATCGTTATAAAGACAAAGAGTTTCATTATACGCTATACTATTATGATCAGGGTGGTAACCTCGTGCGAACTGTTCCACCTCAAGGTGTACATTTAGTAAATATGACGGCATCACCTAATACTCCTTTCAGCACACCAACCAATGCAGCTGATTCGATATGCTATGACCAGACCTATGATACACATTTGTTCTATACTGGTCATACTATGCCAACTACGTATCTGTACAACACCTTGAACCAACTTGTAAAACAAAGTCTACCCGATCATGACCCTATCGACATTTGGCAATATGCCTTACCTAATGGAATTGATAGCAGGTTGAACGTAACAGGAGTACAGTTTGTAAATAATAATACAGGGTATTTGAGTGGTTATATGAACTTACCAACACCTATTTTACCTGGCATTAATAAGCGTGGTTTCATATACACAACCATTGATGGAGGTATGTCGTGGGTTCCGATGTCAGGTTTAGTTTCTGGTAATTTTAATAAGGTGCAGATGGTAACTGCTTATACCGGTTATGCGGTCGGCAATCAGGGAATGTTCCTAAAAACACAGGATGGGGGACAAAGCTGGGATATTATTCCAAGTTTTGGATGGTACACAGGAGGTTGGAAATCAGCACCTGACTGGAACGATGTATTCTTTAAAGATTCTCTGCACGGTATTTTAGTGGGAAGTACAGGCAAATCTATGCTGATTGATTTTTCACAAAGTGGGCCAGCTAATTATGCTGATACAGTTTCGTTACCTAAGAGCGCTGCAGATGCTTTAACAGGTATAACCTACGACGGCTCTACAGCTTATGCCAGTGCGATAGCAGCAGATGGAACCGGAAGGTTGTGGCATTCTATTGGAGACCCTTTTGGAAGTGGCTCACTAAAATGGAGAATAGTAACAGGAACACCTTCTAATAATTTACTTGGTGTGCAGTTTTTAAATGCTACTCCGGCTACTAATTTGAATAAAGGATTTATAAGCGGAGTGAATGGTACATTAATAAAAACAAATGACGGTGGTGTGTCTTGGACTACCATTAAATCAGGTGTATCAAATAATATCGAGGACATTTATTTTAGAAATGACAGTGTAGGCGTTGCTATTATAGATAGTTCAGCCGGAGCTTGGCAAATGTATACAACAGGTACAGGAGGAACTTCATGGAATTTGTTAAGTACGCCTGGACAGCACTACACCTCTATGGCATTTTACCCATGCAGCAATTCGCTAACCCTTGATAAAGCTTTTGCAGCCGGAAAATCAGGTGTACTTAGCCGTGTAATTGCAAGCACAAATAACACAGCACCATATTACGGAAACGGACCACATTATTTTGGTATGGCTAATTTGAATAGCCCGAATACACATATAGATTATAACGCTGTAGCAGCAGCAACTTATACAGTTTCGGGAACAGCAAGACCTAAAGTAGTTTTGGGTGCATCCAATGGTAAAGTTTATTTTTCTGCCAATGCAGATAGTTCTTTCTTAACTTGGGATTCTGTAAATGTTTCTTCTAATTCGTTAGTAAAAGCAGCTGTGATGCTGAATACAGGCAGTAGTAATGTTATGCAAGCAGCAGTTATTGATAATGCAGGTACTATTTATGGCATAGATGCAACAACTCATAACGTAAGTGCAGTAACAGGTAGTTATCATTTTTCGGATATAAGTGTGCAAGGAGGCAAATTCTATGCCTTTGATAATACCGGCAAACAAGTTGTTTCCCTTGCATTTGTGGGGTCTCCCCCTGTTCTATCAGCTACGGTGCTTAACAGTAATACAGCCATTAATAATGGCAAGGCTATAGGCTTTATTGGTACAAGTTTAGTAGTAGCAGGCGACAGCGGCGATATTTACAAAGATTCGTTAATTGCTGCAACCAGCGGAAGCCCGCAGTGGATTGATTACTCTACCTCCTTAAAATTTGCAGCAATGAACGATGTGCAGGCTGATAATAATACAGGAAGTCAGGCAGTATATGCTGTAGGTGATAATGGTACCTTATTGTTGAAAAAACCAAACGATACCACTTGGAAAAAAATAAGCATCCCATACCACACCAACCTGAATGCTATTAAATTTTATAACGGAACCAATGGTGTTACAGTAGGTAGTGGAGCAAAGATGTATGCTGTTACTACTGACGCTACTTACAATGTGAGTTTAAGTCCGGCAACCACAAGTCCGGCAGGGCTTAGCGCCAACTTAAACGATGTTGTAATAAACAGTAACAAAGCCGCTTATGCGGTGGGTAATGGAGTGCTTGCTATTGGCATATCAGATGTTACAGCTACGCTTCCTTTAAGTGCTACGCAATTAAGCTTGGGGGCTAACACAGGTAATTTAAGAGGTGCTGCTATATGGCCTGATGGAACTTTATTAGCCGCAGGTACAAACAACAGCCTGTATAATGTAACTCCATTATATATACAAAGCATTACTGCTATATACCCGCCTGCTATTAAGAAAACACATTTTGCGTCTTTACAGGATGGTTATGCGGTAGGTGACAATGGATTTATACGACACACAACTGACGGTGTAAACTGGCAAATAGTAATGCCTGATTTAACCCGCAACAGTTTAGATACATTTAACAATGTATATACTTATCAAAATGACAAAGCTGTTATTATTGGTCAAAATGGTTATATGGCTACAGTAAATAATACTACAAGCCCTTTAAGAATAAACACAAGCACTTCCCTTGGAGGTACACCTGATTTAAATGGCATTTCCTTTGGCGGAAACTCGCCTAATTCAGGATACATAGTGGGAGATAATCAAACGGCTTTTAAATTTACCTTATCACCTCCATCCATAAGTACATTAGGTACTTTACCAACTATTGGCAGCGGTTACGATTTACATGCGGTATATGTGTTTTTAGATAATTCACTAATGGCAGTTGGAAGCAACGGAGCCAGTGTGTTTTATAATGCACAAAGCCATAATTGGTATGAACATGATGCACCTTCACCTTATGCCGGAACGGCAAACTATAATGACGTGTATTTTAATGACGACCGCAATGGTTACGTGGTAGGCGATAAAGGTGTGGCATTACGCTGGAGTAGTCTCACCAACATACAGCAAATAAATCATAACACAACGGCAGCACAAACTTTATTTAGAGCTAAGCCAACTAAGGATATATATGGTGCAACCGATTCTACTAAATTTAATATAACCAGCATAGCCTTTAGTAATGGTAACAATGGTTTTATGGCTGGTTATTATCCAGACAGTGTGAACAATGCTTTATACGCACGTTACTTAACAGATGAGAGTTTAGATTTTTCAACCTTCTTTTGGTACGACCAATTAGGCAGGCTGGTAGCAAGTCAAAATAGTAGACAGTATGCAAAATCTCCACATGCATATTCTTATACGCTTTATGACGCTTTGGGAAGAATTAGCGAAGTAGGAGAAAAACCTGAGAACAGTTTGGGCTTACAATTCAGTAATTTATTTACCGGACAGGCAGGTAGCGGCAATGTATTAAGTAATGCACCTACCACCGGACAAATAAATTATAACAAACTTGTAATCTGGGCTACGTTGATTGGTACACGCCATGAAGTAACCAAAACGTTTTACGATACGGTTGTGTTTAACCAACCACCTCTTATACAGCAAAACTTGCGCAAGCGCGTAGCAGATGCAGCTTATTATGATACATTACATATAGGCGATAGCTTAAACAGTTACAACCACGCTACACATTATAGTTACGACGTGCATGGTAATGTTAGCACGCTATTGCAAGACAACCCTTCTTTAACAAGTTTGAAACAACAATACAAACGAGTTGATTACGATTATGATTTAATAAGCGGTAAGGTAAATGATGTGTATTACGAAAAAGATAGCTTAGATCAGTTTACACACAAGTATAATTATGATGCTGATAATCGTCTTACGGATGTATATACCAGCCATGATGGACTAATATGGGATCACGATGCTAAATATTTTTATTATGCACACGGACCACTTGCACGTGTTGAATATGGTACCAACCAGGTACAGGGGCTCGACTATGCTTATACCATACAAGGATGGATTAAAGGTGTAAACAGTGAAGCCTTAGTGCCAAGCCACGATATGGGGAAAGATGGGTTGAACGTTGCTGGTAACCCAAATAAAAACTTTGCACGCGATGCATTTGGGTATAGCTTAACATACTTTAAGAAGGATTATGATGCCATAAATCCGACATGGACAAACGATAGCGCAAACAACTTTATAGCCAGCCAATATTTTGACCCAAGTGATCCTATACCAAGCGATTTGATTGGTTACCGATCTGATTTATACAATGGCAACATTGGTACTATGGTAAGTAGTATAACTAACCCGCAACTAAAAACAGCTATGCCGTTGGGTAGTTCATACAAATACGATCAGTTAAACCGTTTAATACAGTCTGCATCGTTTGATGAAATGTTGCCTGGAGTAAATGTATGGAATAATGAAAACCAATATTATGCATGGGAAAGTTTCGCCTACCTTAACAAGTTTAGTTACGATGCCAATGGTAATATACAAAGTCAGTTAAGACAGGATATAAATGGTAGAACATTTGATAGCCTTACCTATAGATACAATGTGCAGAACGGAAACTTAGTACAAAACAGGTTATACCTTGTAAACGACACCATACCAGCCAGTGTAATGAGTGATGATATAGATAACCAGGGCGTGTTTAACCCCAATGTAACTGCTATGAACCAGGCAAACAATTACAGTTACGACCAAATAGGTAATTTGGTGCGAGACAGTGCAGAGGGTATAGTTAAGATAGATTGGACAGTGTACGGCAAAATAAAAAGCATAACCCACCGAAACGGTTTTATGCGCATAACAAATACTGATACCACTTACCCACCCGATTTAGTTTTTAATTACGATGCAGCAGGAAACCGAATAAGTAAAGTAATAAAACCAAGAACAGTTGCGGGTGTAAAAACCAATATGTATTGGGCTACCCAATATTATGTGAGAGATGCGCAAGGCAATGTACTATCTACCTACAAACAGCGCGATAGCACAGAGATAAGCAAGTTATACTTTACGCAAACTGAGAAACATATTTATGGTTCATCGAGACTGGGTATAGATGAAACCCAATTACAGCTATTAGGCTTAACAGCCAATGCCGATACAAGCCACCACTATACAGGCTACAAACTATATGAAATGACAAACCACCTGGGCAACGTGCTTACAACCATAAGCGACCGTAAAATACCGGTTAACCCACAAACACCGGTGTTTATATACAGCACCCCCGATGTAGTACGTACAAGTATAGATAGTTTAGGCGGAATGAAAATACAGCCTATGAGCCAGTTTGCCGGAAACCATTTTACCTTCCAGACAACCGTTGGTACAAATTATAAGGTTGACTTTTACTTTAATTTAGCTAATACAAATCCTGATAGTGTTAATGGCGACTGGCCTGTTATATCCTACAGTGCCAACAATGCAAACGGCTACTCGTATAACGACCTTACCCACACAGGACATTATAGCTTTACCATACCCGCACCTGATACTTTGTTCGATTTTAAAATACTGTACTACGGTATAGGTAACATACCACACGATTATATGTTGTTTGATAGTTTACAGATACTTGAAGTAGGCAGCATAAAAGATACCATTATTGCTTACACAGCAGATATAAGAAGTGTTGCCGATGTAAGCCCTTTTGGAGCACCACTGGCAGGCAGAACCTGGAGCAGCGGAAGCTACCGTTACGGCTTCAACGGTAAAGAGAAGGATGACGAGACCTTTGGAGGTGGTAATGAGTATGATTATGGTAGTAGGATATACGACCCTCGTTTGGGTAGGTGGTTTAGTGTTGACCCATTAGTAAGGCAATATCCTTTTAATAGCCCTTACGCAGCTTTTGAAAATAATCCCATTTATTTTAAAGACAATGATGGTATGGATGCTATCGGTCAAGTTAAAGATAATACGATTACTATTACCACAAAGATTTATATTACTGGTGCAAATGGTACTGCCGATAAAGCAAAGGATATGCAAAATCAAATTAATGGTTATTATAAAAAAGGTGGTACTTTTACTGATGAAAAAGGCAATGTGTATAATGTCAAATTTAACATAAGCGTAGAGGTTTTTGACCCTAAAACTTCAACCATAGGGGAAGGAGAAAATCTTGCAGTTATTAACTCGCAAGGAGGAAAAGATTTTAGGTCTCATGTTATTAATAATAAATTGGGAGTCTTTGCAAAAGATGAAAGTGCAAGAACTTATGCTCACGAAACAGGACATTTTCTTGGATTAGATGACCAGTATGTTGATTTAGTACCTGACTATGACACTCCAAATAGTGCTATTTATGGTAAAAGAACCACACATTCTGAAGAGTATCCAGATACTCCACAAGATGAATTGATGGGGGCAGGAAATTCACTTTCTAAAAAAGATGTTAATGCTTTAGCTAAGTATGTACTTGATAATAAAGATAAAAATGGGAAAACGGTAATTAGTAATAGTAATATGAATAAAAATGGTAAACCAAATGGTTTAGCTGGACCAACACCTGAACAGCAAGGAGCTAAAATTAAAGAAGCAGAAGGTAAGGGATATAATAGCAAAGACACCGAATAAACATGAAAACAACAAGAATAATAATTGGCTTTATCATTTTGGTATTTTGTATTCCGTCCTGTGATAAACCTCTTAAAACAAATAATGTAATGAATGAATACGATTTTTATAGCATTACATTATTTCAAATGGATGAATCTCAAATTTATCTGAGGCTAAAAAGTAATACGGATAGTTTATTTATAATCAAAGACAAGGGCAGTATCAGCGAGCAAAAAAAAAGTTTTTTTAAGTGATGATGCACGCCAAAAGTTTAAAAGAATTGTATTAGGAAACCTTTCTGAGAAAAATGCTCCTGACACGAATATTAATATTTATGGGGGGATAGGAGTTAAGTTTAATGTAGAAAAAAACAACTGGAGTTTATCTTCTCGATTCTCAAAATTAGTAGGTTTTTATTCCGTATCACAAGAGTTTGACAACTTTCTAAAAGAATTACACACGTCAATTCCTGAAATATTTATATATGATGATAGAAATCAAATAGATTCTTTGAAAAGTTTTATAAAAAATAATTAGCTCTGCACCCTCCACTCCCAACTTTTGTAAAATCTAAAAAATAATAAAGATTTAGAAACTATAAAAAAACCTTTTGTAAGCGTGGGTAAAACTTTGGGGTGTTTAGGATGCTATAACAAGATTGTTTAAAAGCGAGCCAGTTCGAATTTTATAAATCCAATATTTTCTCGTTTTTTTTGAATTCTAAATTAAGGAATATTCTATTAGTAGCATATAAATAATTATTCTGCTATAACAGGCTTTCTAAAACTATTCCTTTACAAATTTCAATATTTAATTTTTAATACAAGGTAATTTTTGTTGCGAGCATTAGCTAAAACGATACATTAGTAAAACTACCATTAGTTATGTTAACCGTTGGTGTACCAGCGCTGCCTATTGTTGAATTGAAACCATTAAAACTAAATTTTCCGGAAACCTTTCTATTAATAGTATCACATTGAGTTACGCTGACTGTTCCTGTATGTGTGGCATCTGTTTGATAATTTTGAAAATTATTATTATTATCTGTATAAACGTAATCAGCACTTAAACCAAGATTTAATGTGTAAGTTCCCACTGATTTTGGCATGTTTAAAGTTACCTCAATGTTATTAGATGTGCTGGTTCCACCATTAACTGTTAGTTGATTTGTAAAGACTGCATCTGTTGTAGCAGTATATGTGGTGCCACCATTTACTGTAAATATCATTTGATTAACTACAGTAGTCGGAGGCGGTGGAGTTGTATTTGTTGTTGTGGTAGTTGTTTTCTTTTTGCAACCTAATATTAAAATTATGGCTAAAGCCGTGATAAAAATTATTTTTTTCATGGTGTTTGGTTTTTATTCTTTAATAATTTTTAATGTTTCTGTTTTTTGTTGGCTTGATATCTGTAAAAAATATATCCCTTTCTCCAATTGCCTTTTTAAAAACAGCGAAAGAAATAACCCAAGTCATGCGTAATAATAAAAAGATGAGCGATAGCAAAACAGATAGTAGCAAACACGAACTGATAAAAGTATTCTTCCAATCCTGCAAAACAGGTATCAGAAGTTTTAAAGCCATTCAGCCAAAAAAGTGGTTGGAAGCCAAAGGACTGAACTATGATGATGTGCAGATTGGTTTTAGCAGTGGGCAATTCAGCCACAGAAAAAGCGATGCGTTTAAACAAAGCTATGTACCTGTTGGCATACTAACTCCATCAAAAGCACCAGTACGTGAACCACACCTGAAAGCCTATACCTGTTTTGGTACGTATGCGATTGTGTTTCCATTGAAAGATGAACAAGGCTGTATCGTAAACCTTTATGCTATTGGTTTAAAAGCAAAACAAAAAGAAGAATACCTTAATTCAGCAGGACTATACCCATGCTATCCGCATCCATTTACTAAACGGCTTTATATCACAAACGATGTGTTAAGCAGTGCAACACTATTACAGGCAAAAGTGCTTAAAAACGAAGATGCTGTTTTAGCCTTATTTAATGGAGAGCTAAAGCCACAACATTTGGAAGCCATCAGTAAACTAAGTCATTTACAAGAAATCATTTTTATT
>Ga0206843_10025_pt2 | contig 14155 bp, 8 predicted proteins | sample Alteio_BWOrgCont_21_FD_152869 | JGI IMG/M metagenome (GOLD analysis project Ga0206843, IMG submission 152869) | Enriched cells from forest soil in Barre Woods Harvard Forest LTER site, Petersham, Massachusetts, United States -... | ecosystem: Environmental > Terrestrial > Soil > Temperate forest >...
TTCAGAGGACCTGTATTAACTGATGAGAATTCCATAGTTTGTTCCTTTATAGTTATTGAATTAATGTTTTTTAATACTTGATGTTTTTACAATATCTACTTTATATTTGTTTATCATTTATATCAATAATAAAGTTGTACTTGTTATATCTAAAATTAATGCTATATTTGAATTAAAAAGACATAAATATCATCGGCACGGCATACAATGTTTTTAAGTTCTCAAAACCTCATGGCATAGCCGGTTAGATGTTCAATGTTAAAAATTGCAATTTTGACTGATTGTTTTAGAGTTTGCGATGCAGTCATTGACAGAAACGCCCAGGTAATTGCCATGAACAGTGACGAAAGGCAATTGATGTGAAATTTCGCGGTTTAATGCATTCAACTTTCTTTGATGGCCCACTAAAAATTGAGGAATGGCAGAACACGCCAGTTTGACCGCGGCTGCTGCGGGTGGTGTCTTTATGTTCATTTGTTTTGCAAGAACATCAAGAGCTTTTTGGAGTAAAGTCTGTTTATCAAAAGTTTCTATTTCCGTATTGTGCATTCCTCCTAACATCACAGTCAAACAAGTATGCTTTTGCCCTTGTTGTTGAGGAAAAACGCAAGAGTCCCACACAACACCTAAAACCTCTTCTTTTTCTTTGGATGGGATTAAATAACCAAATCCGGATTTATCTAAGACATTTTCTTTATAACCAAGATTGACTACTGCAATTGATGCATGAGGAATGGATTGGAGAATGTCGGTTGCAAAAGGAGAAGGCTTCATTAACAGTTTACTTAATGCTGAAGCAGGCAGGGTTGAAAAAATAAAGTCAGCCTCACAAGATGAGTTATTGGCCAAATTGATTTCCATCTTATTTTTATCCATATTAAGAGAAATCACTTCGGAATTGAGGATGACATCGGCCTGTATTTGTTTTGCAAGTTCGATGGGCAATGTTTCCATGCCATTCTTTAATGTAAAAATCGAATGTTTTTTGATGCTTTGAATAAATGGGCTTAGGGTCTGCTCCTCTTTTTTGTTATTAGACAAAATGGCTCGGACAATGCCTCCATGGGTTTGTTCCCAATTAAAAAGATCGGGAAAACAAGAAAGGATGGATAAATTTCTAATATCCCCTGCATAAATTCCAGTTGTCAATGGATCGATAAAATCTTCAGCAATTTCGGGGCTAAAACGGCGGCTGATAAAATTGTAAATACTTTCATCTTCACCGGAACCTTTAGGAGTATTCCAATCATGCCAGGCAGCTCGCGCAATTTCCTTAAAAAAGGGAGAAAAGAATAAACTTATGAATCCACTCGGCAAAGGAACCAATCGATGGTCCCTATAAAGATAACGCTTGCTGGCAGAAGGATCTGCTGCAATCACTTCATCCTCTAAATGCAGTTCTTCGATGAGCTTTAAGGTTTCAAGTCCATTTCCCCGAGTCCTACAACTGCGAGGCCCTTGTTCAAAGAGAAATCCATCCATTTTTTGAGTTTGAATCCATCCGCCTACCCTGGAAGATTTTTCGATAATCTTAATGTCAATTCTGTTGCCATACTTTCGTTTCAAAAACCAGCTTAAACTCAGTCCACTGATTCCAGCCCCTAAAACGATGATATTTTTTTTCATTGAGTTGTTTGAAAATTTTGCACAGTTTCAACTAGCGTTTTGACAGAATCCATTGGGATGTCGGGATGAATGCCATGGCCCAGATTGAATATGTAGCCTGGATCTCCTTGCATGCTTTTTAACAAGTGGTTGATTTCTTTTTTGAGGAGTTTGCGGGGAGCGTAAAGAATATCAGGATCGAGATTTCCTTGTAGGGCAATTGTAGCAGGAATCCGAGTCCTTATTGTTGCCAGGTCGGCATTCCAGTCAACGCTGATCGCCGCGGGACCGATTTCAGCCATCTGAGAGGCAAAAACGGAGGAACCTCGACAAAAGAGGATGATGGGAAGTTTAGTGGATTTAAAACCTTGGATCAGGCGATGGAGATATTGCAAAGAAAATTCCCTGAATTGCACATGTCCCAAAACATTTGCCCATGAGTCAAAAACTTGAAAGGCATGGATGCCAGCATTTGCCTGGAGATGCATATAATCTAATGTATAGTCTGTGATTAACTGCAACAAACGATGGAAACTCTCAGGATCCTTCAAAAGCCATTGCTTGGTTTTTTTTAAATCGCGACTGCTTCCTCCTTCTATCATGTAGCTGGCAATTGTAAAAGGAGCTCCGCAAAAACCTATCAGAGGAACCTTCAGGCGGGGAATAAGTAACTTAATCGTTTTTTCTACAAATGCTAGGCTTTTCTTAATATCGATGACTGGCAGGGATTGGATATCCGCAGGAGTTTGCAAAGGCCTTTCGATGATCGGACCAATTTTATCTTCGAAACGGAGTCCCACCTGAAGAGCTTCCGGAATAACTAAAATATCTGAAAACAAAATAGCAGCATCCATATTGAAAGCCCTGACCGGCAACAAGGTGACTTCTGCAGCCAGTTCAGGATCATGACAGACTTCCAAAAATGAATGCTTCGCCCTAATTTTCCGAAACTCAGGCATATACCGGCCCGCTTGCCGCATAAGCCAGACAGGGGGGCGCGAGAAGTTGCAGCAATTCAAAGCTTTTAAAAGCAGCATATTAGAGAATTCTTTCGAGGATTGATTCAACGGTAAATCCAAATTCTATTGCTAAATCTTTATAAGGGGCCGAAGCTCCAAAAGTTTCCATGCAGATGGCAATCCCATCGGTTCCAATGTATTTATGCCATCCTTGATAGACTCCGGCTTCAATGCTGACGCGTTTACCCAAATCGCCGCCAAAAATTTTGTTTTTATAATCCTGGTTTTGAATTTCAAAAAGCTCCCAGCAAGGCATTGAGATGACGCGGACCGATTTTCCAATCTTTTCCAATTCAACACTGACATCGACAGCAAGATGAAGTTCCGACCCGGTCGCCACAAGTGTGAAATCAGGAGGACTGCCTTCTTTCTCTTTTTTTATAATATAAGCCCCGCGGCCAACGCCTTCGTCATAAGGTATACTTGTATAAGGCAGCTCGGGCAAATTTTGGCGGGATAAAATAAGCGCTGTGGGCCCTTCATATCGCAAGGCAGCAATCCAAGCCCCTTTAACTTCGTTAGAATCTCCTGGCCGAATGACTTGTAAGTTAGGGATAGCCCTTAGGGTCGCATAATGTTCGATAGGTTGATGGGTAGGTCCATCTTCTCCCAAAAATATTGAATCATGTGTAAATTGATAAATCACATGTTCTTTCATCAAAGAGCAAAGCCTGATCGCATTGCGCATATAGTCGGAAAAAGTCAAAAATGTGCCTATGAATGGGAGGATCATCCCTGTTTCAGTCAATCCGGTTGCAATCGTTGCCATTCCAAACTCCCGCACGCCGAATTTAATATTACGGCCTGTGAAGTTTTCCCTGCTGACAATTGAAAAATTTTTCATCATGGTAAAATCCGAACCTGACAAATCAGCAGAACCTCCATAAAGGAATGGCAGCATATCCCCCAGGACATTAATTACATCTTGAGATGCCTTGCGGCCACCCACAGGAGATTTGATCTGGATGGATTGCACCTTTTGTTCAATATCTTCAGGGTAGCGGCGATGGGACATAATCTCAAATTCACGAAATAGATCTGAGTTTGCTTTAGCCCAGGCGTCAAAAACCTTATGCCATTCTGCTTCATTTGCAGCGTCCTGAACACGCTTTTTCTTAAAAAATTCATAAACGGCTGGAGGGACAAAGAAAGGTTCATCGGGAATGCCGAGATTTAATTTGGAAGCTTTGACCTCTTCCGGACCCAATGGAGAGCCATGTGCTTTGTGAGTGCCTGCTTTATTAGGAGAACCTTTTCCGATGATGGTCGTTGCAATGATCAAGCGTGGCCTTTCCTGATTGATCCTAGCGCGGGAAATAACTTCATGGACGGCGTCAATGTCATTGCCGTTGACTTCAAAAACTTCCCATCCATAAGCTTCATAGCGTGCTTTGGTGTTCTCCGAAAATGATTCGCTGAGAGGGCCATCCAAGCAGATGTGATTTGAATCATAGATGGCAATGATATTATCAAGCCTCCAATGTGCTGCCAAGGCTGAAGTTTCAGAGGAAACCCCTTCCATTACATCTCCGTCGCTGATTAAACAAAAAATTTTGTTATCGATGATTTTGTGTGCCGGCGTATTCAAACGAGCTGCCAAAAGCTTAAAGCCTAAGGCCATCCCGATAGCATTTCCGATCCCTTGTCCTAAGGGCCCTGTCGTTGTCTCAACCCCTTCAGTATCGCGGTTTTCAGGATGTCCCGGAGTTCGAGAATGCAATTGTCTGAAACTTTTGATATCCTCCATTGTGAGGTTATAACCTGCTAAGTGAAGGCAGGAGTACAGCAACATGGATCCATGGCCTGCAGATAAAACAAAGCGGTCGCGGTTCATCCATTTAGGATTTTTCGGATTTTGCCTAAGGGCAACGCCATAAAGATAAGCTCCGATTTCAGCACATCCCATCGGCAAGCCGGGATGTCCGGAATCAGCTTTTTGCACTGCATCCATCGATAAGCCGCGGATTGTATTAGCGATTTTACTCAAAATTTGTTTAAGTTCTGCATCCATCGGTTTGATTTTAATTTCTTTTTCCAAATCCTTTTCAGAAACGAATTGATTTAATTCCATGGTATATCCATTGATTTTGTTTTATTTACCTTGAATGTAGCTTATTGAAGCAAGTCCCTGCAAGAGAAAAGAATGGATTGCCTAGAATAATAGACGGATTTATCATAGCATGACGATCCGTCTCTAATGTTAACACAATAGGAATTGGTAATTATGTATCCGACCGACGTAGCCGTAACAGTCCACACATTATCCATCCAAGGTTTAAGCTATCCTACAGCAATATGGACCGGAGCTGCAGCCTTAAAGCGTGTGCATTCCATATGGCAAATCTTCACGAAAGGGAATCTCTATTTAAATCCCGACAATTTTTTTGGATTGATTTCCGGAATGACCTTGGAAAAGCTGGTTCGAAATAATCTAATCCTTGAATCACCGACAGTAGCATTTTTCATCACTGCTCGTTTTTTAGACCTCTTCGAACAAGAGGATTGTTGGAATCGCTCCAAAATCAAATGGATAGAGGCGTTCAAGTTCATACAACCTATTTATCTCGAAAACCCAATTATATCCGAAGGGATTCCCCTCGCGTACTGTCATCCTTTCGTTTGGATCAAGGTAAACTCTAAATGCCTCGTCATCCGCGTTCAGCGCATTGCCTTTGGCACATTAGATCTCACCTTCAATAGTTTCAAGTTGATTATGCGAGTAATGGATATTGTGGATATTATGAACATGGAATGGACAAATTTAGCAAATCAAAGCGTACGTGAAAGTGGAATACATGTTCCGAGAGTCCTTCCCGTCCTACTCAATTCTATGAATAGAAAAATGATTATCCATAGACTTGAAGTCGAAAAAATAGGTCTTGCCAGTATGGGAGAAATATTTGGAGAAGACAAAATGAAGGCTGGCGAGACAGCAAAAAACATCTTCGCATTTCTCGACTTAGGCTTAAGATACTATGAAAAAGCTTCAGGTGTTTGCAGCGATGTCAGCAAAGCCATCTCGTCGCTATTGAAAAGAGGCTTTTACGATTGCTCGCCTAAATTCCTTAAACAATTCCTTCAAGAATATCGCAAAAATGATTGGCTTAAGGAAAAAAATCTGGCCGGCGTCCCTGTCGTTCGATTACCTCCTTTAGATGTCCTGTCTTTTGAAATTTCCGATGTAAGGGGCGAACGTACTCACGTTCAAAAACCTATTTCAAAGAAAAATAAACGATTGTTTAAAGAGAAAAATCTTCCTCCGCGCAATGTATATGGAACAAATGCAATTAAAAATAGTCATTCATCACCTCCGAAGCAATTAACTTTTACACTTGAAGAATAATAACTTTAATGTTCCAAATAAATGACAATTATCCGCTTAAGGTGTATAGTTTGTTACAATCGAAAATATTATACGCATTCTATAATTTAGGTTTTTTATGTTATCTCAAAAAGTTCGCCGGCAGTTTTTACAATATTTTAAAGATAAACAGCATGCTGTGATATCCTCATCGCCCGTTGTGCCTCATGACGATCCCACCCTTCTCTTTACAAATGCCGGAATGAATCAATTCAAAGATGTCTTTCTTGGTAATGCCGTACGTGATTACAAAAGAGCAGCAACGAGCCAAAAGTGCATACGGGTTGGTGGAAAGCACAATGACCTTGAAAATGTCGGGCATACGCGGCGGCATCTCACCTTTTTTGAAATGCTAGGCAATTTTTCTTTCGGCGACTATTTCAAGGCAGAAGCTATTCGATTAGCCTGGGAAGTTTCCACACAAGTTTTTGAATTTGACCCAAACTTTATTTGGCCGACCGTTTATACAGAAGACCAGGAAGCTTTTGAAATCTGGCGCCAGTATGTCCCTGCAGAACGCATTACCCGCATGGGGGAAAAGGATAATTTTTGGGCGATGGGCGATACAGGCCCTTGCGGACCTTGTTCTGAATTATACTATGACAGAGGAAATGCGTATGGAGACGCCCGCAATCCCGGCGAAGATATTGAAGGAGAGCGTTACCTGGAATATTGGAACCTGGTTTTCATGCAGTACAACCGTTTAATAGACGATAATTTACAGCCTTTGCCTAAGCCTTCCATAGATACAGGAGCGGGACTTGAAAGGATTATCAGCCTTAAATTAAATGTGGATAGTGTTTTTGAAACAGATGTTTTAAGCAGCCTCATTAAAAGTATTGAGGAGGTTTCAGGCGTCCCCTACGATTATCATAACCAAAAGCTCGGCCCGGCTTTTAGAGTCATTGCAGACCACTTGCGCTGCCTAGCCTTTGCAATTGCGGATGGCGCCCAGCCAAGCAATGTCGAGCGAGGATATGTCCTTAGAAAAGTGCTGCGGCGCGCTGTGCGCTATGGCCGCATGCTTGGCATCGAAGAGCCTTTCCTGGCAAAAATCCTTCCCCGCCTCGTCGAAGCCATGGGCAGCGATTATGTTGAATTGGAAAAGGGAAAACATAGGATTTCAGAAATCCTCACAATGGAAGAAGAAGCATTCTTCCGCACATTGCACCGGGGCGGAAATATCCTCAATCAAATCATTGAACGGGCCCAATCCCATCAAAAGCTTATCAGCGGAGAAGACGCCTTTAAATTGAAAGACACCTACGGGCTGCCGATAGAAGAAATATTACTGATAGCCAAAGATAATGCCCTTACAGTTGATCAAAAGCGTTACGCCGTCTTAGAGAATGAGGCCAAAGAACGTTCGCGAAGTACTCAAAAAAATGTCCAACAGGTAGTCGCGGAAAACTTGTTTGCAGATTATATTCAAAAGCTCGGCCCTTGCCAGTTTTTAGGATATGTTCAGCACAACGCAACAGGACGCGTGACGGCGATAGTTGTCGATGGCAGGAATGTCGATGAAATGAAAGAAGGCCAAGAAGGGATGGTAGTCCTCGATGCGACTCCCTTTTATGCTGAGATGGGAGGTCAAATTGGGGACATAGGCACTTTAAAGGGAGACCATCTCCTGTTTCAGGTGAAAGATTGCATTGCTCCCTATAATGGCATCATTGCCCATGTGGGAAAATTAGAAAAAGGAATGTTAAAATTAGGAATGCCTATTCTAGCTGAAATCGACAAGGTCCGCCGGCAAAAAATAGCCAATAATCACACAGCGACGCATCTCATGCATTGGGCTTTGCATAAGGTGCTTGGTGAACACATCAAGCAAGCGGGATCTGTCGTCGATGAGAAGAGGCTGCGTTTTGACTTTAGCCATCACAAAGCTCTAACGCAGCAAGAAATTAATAAAATCGAGGATCTCGTCAATGAGAAAATACGGGATAACCAGCCTGTACGTTGGTACGAAATCCCTTATGAAGAAGCTCAAAAGCAGACAGAGATCAAACAATTTTTCGGAGAGAAATATAGCTCCTTAGTCCGCGTGATCGATATTGACTATTCCAAAGAATTATGTGGAGGAACTCATACAAAGGCTACAGGAGACCTTGGACTTTTTCGAATTGCAAAAGAAAGCAGCATTGCCGCAGGCGTTCGCCGTATCGAAGCGGTGACAGGTTCAGAAGCAGAAGCTCTCACACGCGAAAGCGACGGGATCATTGCCACTTGCGCTGCCGCTTTAAAAACACAGCCTCAAAAACTGTTGGAAAGACTTGAGAAGTTGCTAGAAGAAAACAAACATCAGGCGCAAGAACTTAAATCCGTCAAAAAATCGCAACTGGGAGGCTTAGCGACCGACCTCCTAGCCAAAGTGGAAATGATCAACGAAACTCCGTTTCTTGCCGCAGAGCTTGTTTTGACAACTGAGGAGCTGCGTTCATGCGCAGATGATATCATGAATCGCATGTCTTCTTTAATCCTTGTTTTAGCTTCTCCTTCAGATAGTAAATGCCAGATTATCGTTAGAGTGAGCGAAGATCTCGTCAATAAAGGCTTTAAAGCTCAAGATATCGTCAAAACCATTGCTCCGATTATCGAAGGGAGCGGAGGCGGCAAACCTAACAGCGCCCAAGCTGGAGGAACTGCCGTCCATAAGGTCAAAGAAGCATTGATGAAAGCAAAAGAAATGATTGCGAAAGGTTCCTAGTGCTTAAGTTACTGTTAGAAAGTCCAAAAATACAGGCTTTGCACGAAGCCTTGCAAAAGGGAGAATCAGTTCTTATCGAAGAACTTTGGAATTCGCCCAAAGCGCTTATTGCAGCTATTGCGCAAAAGGCTGCCGGAAAACATATCTTAATTCTGACAGGAGCAAACCAGGAAGAGATCAAACTTTTCCACGATTTTCCCTTATTTACCGAACAAATAGTCGTCGATTTTCCCGCCTGGGAGACTCTGCCATCGGAAAACATTGCCCCCAGTCCGGATATCGTTGGAGACCGCTATAAAGTTTTGAAGGAAGTAGCTGAAAGCTCTCAGCCCTACATCATCATCAGTAATCTGCAAGCTTGTTTGCAAAAACTTATTCCGCCTCAACAATTTTCTCATCTTTATTTATCTTTAAAGTTAGGCGATACGATTTCCTTTGAACGCTTGACCCTTCAATTGAGTGAAATGGGATATGCAAGAATGCCTACTGCCGGAGAAAAGGGAGAATTCGCAGTCCGCGGGGGCATCATAGACATTTTTCCAGTTTCCTCTCCTGACCCTTACCGTTTGGAATTTTGGGGGGATGAAATAGAGTCGCTTCGCATTTATGATCCCATCGGCCAAAAATCTGTGAAGTCCATTGACCACATAGACATTACCCCAGCTCAAGAACTGGAATTAATTAGGAACTCGCCGCAACTTAGCACCATCCTTGATTATTTAGGCTCCAATACGCTTGTCATTTTTGATGATCTCTTATCTTTAGAAGATCGGTATGCCTCATTGATTAACATTTGCGGCTCCCCTACAAAGTCGTTTAGCAGCATTGAACAATTCCTTGATCAACTTGAGCCATTACAGAAGATCTTTTGGGCCCAACAGCCCATCGACGAGTTGAGCCAAGTCCATCTGACAGAAAAACTGCAAACAAGTTATTATTCAGAAAGCGCTTCCCTCCATGGCATCTCCTTTCAAATGTTTAACAGAAACCTTTCAGCTAAGCGATGGACCCACTCATTTATGCAAGTTGCTGCATTTCTTATGCCCGAGGTTTCCGACGATCAAAGCATCACCGGACAAGAACTTTTTTCCGCTCTCGAAAAATTGTCCGGAAGCGACAGTCAATTGCATTTTCTATGCTCCACAGAATTGGAAGAAGTATCTCTTCATAAAAAAATTCTGGATTCCAAACTTTCATTGCCTAAACACACCTACTTTCATCTTGGATACTTGTCTAGCGGGTTAGTGATGAGCGATATCAAAATGATCTTATTTCCAATGACGGAACTGACCCACCGTTACAAAATAAGAAGGCAAAAACAGCGCAGTACTTATCACACCTTGCCGACAGAAGTTTACGACCTTGCACCCGGAGAAATGGTCGTCCATCTCAACCATGGCATTGGAAAACTTTTAGGGATTGAGAAGCGTACAAACAACTTGGGAATCTTAAGTGAATTCTTAATGCTGGAATATGCAGAGAATTCAAAACTATACGTCCCTCTGAACCAATCCCATTTAATCAGTAAATACATTGGATCGAATGAAGATATCCCCAAGATGCACACACTGGGAAGCAATCGCTGGAAAAAATCTAAAGAGCAAACAGAGCGCGCCATCTTGGCATATGCGGCAGATTTGCTGCAGCTTTATGCCAAAAGGGAAATGATTGGGGGCTTTAGCTATCCTGAAGACAGCTCCGATATCAAAGCTTTCGAAGAGGATTTTCCTTATGTCGAAACCGAAGATCAATTGTCTGCGATCGCCAGCTTCAAGGAAGATATGCAATCGAAAAAAGCCATGGACAGGCTTGTTTGCGGAGATGTAGGCTATGGGAAAACAGAGGTTGCCATGCGCGCAGCCTTTAAAGCTGTTATAGATGGACAAAAGCAGGTCGCTGTCCTTGTTCCCACAACAGTGCTCGCGATGCAGCATTTTGAAAATTTTGTCGAACGCATGAACCATTTCCCCATTAATATCGCTGTTTTGTCCCGTTTTAGGACTCCAAAACAAATTAAGGAAAGCCTTAAAGGGATCGCTGAAGGGTCGGTGGATATCGTTATAGGAACGCACCGCATTGTCAGCGAAGATGTTGTCTTTAAGGACCTCGGACTCATCATCATCGATGAAGAGCAAAGGTTTGGGGTCAAGGTGAAGGAACATCTCAAAAAAATTAAAGCGGGAGTCGACTGCCTTACTTTATCAGCGACTCCCATCCCGCGCACTCTTTATATGTCCTTGATAGGCGCAAGGGACATGTCTGTCATCAACACGCCGCCGCAAGACCGTTTACCTATCACGACCATTATTACCGAACCTAATGATCAGACCATTAGGAATGCCCTCCAAAGAGAACTCGCAAGGGATGGTCAAGCCTATGTCATTCATAATAGAGTAGACAGCATCTTTGATATGGCCGATTACATCAAAAAATTGCTTCCGCAAGCCAGAATTGTCGTAGGTCATGGACAGATGAGCTCAGATGAAATCGACAGCGTTTTCCATGCATTCAAAAGCGGCAGAGCGGACATCCTCATAGCTACGACTATCGTGGAGAACGGTATTGATATTCCGTATGCCAACACTATCCTTATCGACCGTGCAGATCAATTCGGCCTGGCAGACCTTTATCAGCTCAGGGGCAGAGTCGGCCGGTGGAACCGCCGCGCATATGCCTATTTTTTGATCCCAAAATCAAGGTCGCTGCCAGAAATCACTCGGAAACGACTGAATGCCCTTATGGAATCTTCAGGATATGGCGGTGGGATGAAAATTGCCATGCGGGATTTAGAGATCAGGGGCGCCGGAAATATATTAGGGTTGGAGCAATCGGGCCACGTTTCTGCCATCGGTTTCCATCTCTATTGTAAATTGCTCAAGCGTACAATCCAAACACTGCAAGGCAAAATACCGAGCTTCATAACAGAAACTAAGATTGAGTTTCCTTTTGACGCAAGGCTTCCCGAAGAATATGTCAATGAGGTAAGTCTGCGTATGGAGATGTATCAAAGGTTTGGCGAAGTTCTTTCATTAGAAGATGCAGAAATCCTTTGGGCTGAACTCCAGGATCGTTTTGGACCACCTCCTCTGCCTGCCCAATGGTTATATTATATCTCGCGTATTAGAATTTATGCTTCCCGGTTAGGGTGCACCCTGCTCAAGCTGGAGAAAATGTCGCTGACGATTGAATGGCAAAAAGGGAAGCAATCAACGCTGCGGAAAGTGTTGATCAGCCCTCCCAAAACACCGCAAGATCTCGAAGCTAAAATCATCAAAATTCTGAATGAAAAATTTTAATTGGGGCTCTGCCCCAAACCCAGCCAAAGGGTTTTTACCCTTTGGAATCCCATTCCCTAATTGTTAGCCTGCTTATCCTGTTTTTACATCTTTGCTAGAAACTGAAGTTGAATTAAAAACATAGAAATTGCAGAATAACACTCCATTAATGCTAATAGGCAAAAGTATGTTGTCATTCTTTGTTTTGCTGGGAGCTATTTTAAGCTTCGGGTCAATAGAGGCGGCCTCGAGTGCCGACAATGAACCCATTCATGTGCAATTAGAGACAGACGTAAAATTGCTGCCTTTATACATGCCTCAATTTTCCCAAGATCATTCAGCCTTTGAAACTGAATATCTTCAAGAGTTAGAGAAAATCTTAAATTTTGATCTAAGCCATAATGGGATGGTGGCATTAGTCAAACGAACAAAGCAAATGGACGATTTGGCAAGTCGAAATGACATTGCCTTCCCATGGAAATCCCACCATGTTGCCTATGTTCTTAAGGTATGCGGCAATGACAAATCCCTTTCAGCTCAAATATTATCCATTAATACACAAATGATTAAAACTATCGATTCAGTCCCATTATCAGGTGATTTGAGATTTGACCGCAGGCAAATTCACTTGCTTGCCGATAGTGTATATCGTTCTTTATTTGGACAGGATGGCATCGCTTCAACACATATCCTCTATACGATTAAAACTAAGGGAACAATTCCAAACCTTTGGATTTCTGAAGTTTATGAATCCGATTATGATGGAGGGAACCTTCGCCGGATCACACAGGAAGGAGGCTATTGCATCACGCCATGCTACATTCCTCCAAAAGCAGGATCAGCCAGCGGAGGCTTTTTCTATGTTTCTTATAAGAACGGACAACCAAAAATCTTCGTGGCATCACTCAAAGACGGCATTGGTAGGCGCTTTTCTTTCATGAGGGGCAATCAATTAATGCCTGTTATCTCATCCCAAAGGGACAAGGTAGCATTCATCAATGACATTACAGGGAACCCCGACCTTTTTTTACAGCCTTTCAGTCCAGATGTAGGAGCCATGGGAAAGCCCCACCAAATATTCTCCCATGCCCAAGCGACCCAAGGAACCCCTGCATTTAGTCCGGATGGCAAACGCATTGCATTTGTCTCTAATAAAGATGGTTCCCCAAAGGTATATGTCATGGATATTCCTTTACCGGGGGCTAATTTGAAACATCTCAAGGTTAAACTGGTTTCAAAAACCAATCGAGAAAGTTCAGCCCCATCTTGGTCTCCGGATGGAACAAAGCTCGCTTATTGTTCCATGACGGACGGTGTGAGGCAGATCTGGATTTATGATTTTGAAAAAAATATGGAAAGACAGTTGACTTTAGGTCCGGGAAATAAAGAAAATCCTGCATGGGCACCCAATAGCCTCCATTTGGTTTTTAATTCAACAGGTAAGTCAGGCAGTGAATTGTATTTAGTGAATCTCAATCAGCCTGAAGCAGTTAAGATCACAAACGGCCCAGGTGAAAAAAGATTTCCAAATTGGGAACCAAGCAAGAATTCTGCCGCAAGGTGAAGCTCCCCTAAGCTAAAGACTTAGGGGCTTCTGGGAAACTGGAAGCCTACTTCACCAGAGCACAAACAGAAGGATTTAAAATGTTTGTAAACGATACAGCAGAAATAGGCACTTCGGAATGCCGACTCAGTTCCGAACCCTGCGGATTACAGTTAAATAGTTGTGAGGGAAGCAACAGTGCTATAATCGTTAAACCTGTTTATATCAGCTCGAGAGTAAGTCGGATTGGTAAATTGATCCTTACAGTTTATCATACGCATGACTCGTGTTCAGCGAGGTACACTTTATGTTAGTGTATGTTCTGAATTCAGATGGAGTCCCTCTGATGCCGTGCTCGCCAGGCAAGGCAAGAAGACTTTTAAATAGCGGGAGTGCCAAAGTGATGAGCCGCACTCCGCTCGTGATTAAGTTATTGCATGGCTCATCCGGATACAAACAGCCGATAACTTTGAGCGTCGATTCCGGTGCCAAAGTGATTGGAGTTGCAGCGACGGGAAATGGAAAAACGTATTATGCGAGCCAGATTAAAACTCGCACTGATGTTCATGTGAAAATAAGTCAAAGATTATCGTACCGTAGAACTCGAAGAGGAAGAAAGCTTCGCTATCGCAAAGCGAGGTG
>Ga0206843_10245_pt1 | contig 14039 bp, 17 predicted proteins | sample Alteio_BWOrgCont_21_FD_152869 | JGI IMG/M metagenome (GOLD analysis project Ga0206843, IMG submission 152869) | Enriched cells from forest soil in Barre Woods Harvard Forest LTER site, Petersham, Massachusetts, United States -... | ecosystem: Environmental > Terrestrial > Soil > Temperate forest >...
CGCTTCATGAGGTGCTTGTACGAGGGATCCTCTTGTCTTCCTTCTTTTTTTTTTGTCTTGCCTGCTGCTTTTTTGCTGTTGTCATCTTTGGGCTTCCTTTTTTTTTTTTCGGTTTGCTTTGCCTTTCCAATTACATGTTTTCCGAGGCTCTTTTCAACCGCTGCCCGAGGTTCGCCTTGTTTTCTTTCGTCCGCTTCACTGCTGTAAGCCTTTTTGTTTTTTTCACGCGCACGGGCCCAGGGGCCCCTGGGCAGCGCGCAAGGTTCCCACTTGTTGTTTGTATCACGCGTCTCGTGAGTTGCCAAGACACAAGGAAGTGCTGCCTGACCAGCAGCTACTCATGACGTCATCGGCGATCAAAGAAGGGAGAAGAGTTGTCAACAAGTCTTCTCCTGTTTGCGTGACGTTGCGTCTGTTTGGTCGAGAAGAGAGGGTCGTGCGTGAGCAATCACGCAATGACCGGTACGACAGCCCCGTGGGTATCCGGTGCGGTGCCCAGCAAAACAACCCCAAGGCTGTCCAGGGACCGACCTCTTGTGGCAGGAGATCTCCGCTGTCCTTGTCGTCCAGCGGAACAAAATGGCAGCCGCTGCGGTTCGCCAAGCCTTGCATCAAGCTCGGATGACGCCAGCAAGGGCTGTGCCAGTGGTAGAGGAAACAACCGGCAGCTCGGCTTCAAAGCGCGATGAAGACCATCGGTGGGCCACTCAGCAAACGACCAACCTGAGACGCGCCGCCTCTCTGTTTGGTTCCTTTGTCTCTTGCTGCTGTTGAGTCCTTCTTTTTTCGACACGATACCAGTGGGCGAAAAAGAGTGAGACAAACAAAAAAAAAATGACACTCAACAGACTGGCGCGCAACGTGGCATGTGCTAGATGCTAGACGTGAATCAACGTCGCCTGTGCTCGACGTCAGGTGCCGATGATGAATCTTCCTCTCCGCTGCTGCTGGGGCTACTGGGGCTGCTGGGTTCGGGGGTACCGGGGCTACCGGGGCTACCGGGGCTAACGGGGCTGCGGCCGTCTCTGACGCTTCCGGGACTATTGGGACTCGGGCTGTCAGGGTTACCAGGGCTGTCGGAGCGGGTGGGACCACTTGGACTGCTGTCGCTGCTGCTGTCCGTCTCTGTCTCGACGGGCAGCGCATCCATCATTAGACGCTGGAGGAACGTGTGGCGATCTTGACCGGTCGAGAGCGCGATGGGGACATAACCGAACTTTTGGTGCACCGCTTTATTTTCGGCCAGACCTCGCGCTAAGAGCTGCGTGCTCATCATCCTGTCGTAATAGTCGACGAATTTGCGCTCCACTTGTTCGGGGGTGTTGGCCTCGGTGGCTCCGAGTTTATTCTGATAGACGTTCCGTCGTGCATTGGCGAGGGACGGTGACCATTTGGCGCGCGCTTGGATGATATTCTCCAACAGACGCATCGGCGGCACTTCGAGGTAGTATTTCTGGAATCGAATCTCTGAATCAATCTGGCGTATCACTTCACCCGCCAAGTCACGTGGACAGACGTCCTTCTCATCGCAGTAGACAACGCTCACACCGCAAAACACGAGCAGCGGGTGCTTCCTATCGTCTTCGAGGATTGTGCGGCCCATTTGCGCGACCGCCTCCATGATGTCGCTTCTCGTTCCTCTGAATGGCCCTCTGTTCCTGCTTCGATGAACGGTATAGTCATCCACGTCAAACACCGGCACGCCCTGCTTCGCGAATTCGCCACACAAGTAGGACTTTCCGCCCCTTTGTGGTCCGGAAATAAACACCACCAGCTGCGTGGTGGCGCCTGGTGGTGCCTTGTGTTCCTTGTGTTCCCCACTCATCGTTCTTTCGCTCGTTTTTCGGCTTTTTTTTTTTTCCATGAGCGCACGGATCGCCGCAGGACCACCGCACGCAGAGAATTTTTTTCCAAGAGAAGAAGCTCCACTGCCCAAACTCAATCTCCCACACTGAGACAGATACACAACAAAAAGAAGATACACAACAAAAAGAGGTTCAATCGGTTCAATCGGTCAACGTGCTTGTGCCGCGTCAAAACAAAAAGAAAAAGAAAAAGCGGAAGAGACACGTCGTCGCGAAGGAGAGAAAGAGACCAGGGCGCAGCCTCAAAAATCGAGAGAAATAAAAATTCGCTCAAAAGAAGGCATGAAGCGTGAGCGCACCACCGAAGGAACACAAAAAGAGCACGAAAGAAGAATCGCAAAGGAAGAGCACAGGGAGACACAGATGTAGATGTAAGAGGAACAAAGAAGGCGCATGGAGGTCCCATCATCAACGACGCTTACCGGTGCCTCCACAGGGTATGCAGCGAACGCGCTCCAGGTACGACTCCCGACCCCTTCCGTGACACGTGGTACAAGGAGCTTCGTCCAGATCAATAAACTGACCGCTCTTGCGACCAGAACCGTGGCAGGAAGAACAGACGCGCTCCCCGATGGCTTGGTACCAGCCCGCATGAAGTGCACTTTGGTTTCGAAGCCATTTTCGTTTGCGTGCCTGACGAGCGGAAGCATCATAACGTGAGACACTCAATCGCAGCAGCCAAAGTGATGAGCGCAAGGGGGGGGGAGCGAAGAGGACAAAAGAGGAAAGGCGACATGGCTACCGATTGTTGGGGCGTGGGCGTTTGTGCCAGCAGCGCGACGCTTTTTTTTGTGTTTTTTCAAGAGTTTCGGTTTTTTTTTGTTTCGTTTTTTCCCTTTTTCGCTCCCTTGGCACACCACTCTTTTCCGAACGAATTGCACACCACTCTTTCCGAACGAACAACGACGCGACGATGGGTGCTGTTCTCTCCAAGATATTTGGCGAGATGTGGGATTTCACGAAGGAGGGATTGCACTTTGTTTTTCATTTGGTGGCCGTATCGTATCACACAGACGCGGTGCAAGACGTGGCGGAACTTGACCGCTTTGTCATGAGGCACTGCAACCCCAGCGCTCGTACTTTCTCGCCGACGACTCCCGGTGATGGAGTTATCGTCCGCAGTTACTGGCCCCTGGTCACCTTGCGTCGCTACCGTGAGCTGGGCCCTGATGGGACCCCCGTGGTGAACTACACCATCTATGCCTTGAAGCATGTTCACGTCAGCGCTGTGCGTGCGTTGCTTGCCCAACCTCCGGTCAACACCTTGGAGGTTCGGAAGATTAGCAGCACCGCCTCGTGGCAGATTCGCTCCATGGCCACCCATGTTCACGTTCATGTTGATACGACTCGCGATGGCCAGGCCAAGTGTGTGGCGGACCTGTTGCAACCCCTGTTGGACGAGTTTGGCCTTGGCCTTGATGTCGAGGACAAGGAGCAGGAGGAAAAACGTGCAGCAGGCGGCGAGAAGAAAACCATGGCGATGCTTCGATCACGTGCCATGCTCGTTTCCGGACCTTCGGGATGTGGCAAGTCCCAGGTGGCTCGTCTTGCAGCCGCAAAGATCCGGACTTTCTGCCCGGGCACTCGCCCAATCGTTGTGGAGGGCTTCTCGCTGATTATGCCCGGTCTTGGTCTATTTGACCACGTGCTTAATCTGCGATCGGACCCATCGGTGCCCATCGTGCTTCTCATTGACGAGTATGACGTCGCTGTCAAACACGCGCAGTTGGGCGAGGCGCCGCGTGGAGAGTACCGCTGTCTGGCCCAAAACAAGACCTCGTTATGTCAATTTCTCGATGACCTGGCTGACACGCCCAATGTGTACACGGTCGCCACCACGAACGAGAGCCTGGATTTTTTCCGAAAGAACGAAGCATTGCGTCCGTATTACCGAGAAGGACGCTTTCATTCCTGGCACGAAATCGTCTCAGAGTCGCCTAGTCGGGACTAACTCAGTCATTCCTGCTACGATGCGCTCAGAGTAGCCTAGTCGGCCCTGACTGCTCTGCTGCGCATACATCCAGTCATTCCTGACATCGGTCGCGCACATCTTCGCCTCGGCTGGCACTTCGAGCATACTTCCCGTGCTTCAAGTGCTTCAGGTGCGCCAACGTCGTTCGTCTTGTTTATGCTTCCCGTGCTTCCCCTCCTTCCTCTTGTTTATACCTTGCGACTCTTCACCAATCCATGTCATTTCTTCCTTTCTCCCTCACTCTCTGCGTCGCTCTAGCAGCTCAATACAGAAAATACAGAAAAAAGAGATTGAGCACAGCGAGGAGACCAAGCAAAACAAAACAAAAAAAAGAGAAGTGCGCCGTGTTCCGAAAAAAGAGAGAAACGGTGGAAATCGCCGCTTCGTTCCAAAGCATTGCAGAGGACTTGAATGATGACAGTTGCCAACCATCTGAGATAAGTTCGGAAGAGCGATACAACTGAGAAAGAGAGTGGCAAAGGCCGCGTGGGATCGAGAGCATAACCAGAGAAGAAGAGGCGAAAACACACGTCGCAGGATTGAGAATTGAAGCAGACCGGCATGCAACAAGCCGAACAGGCGGGCGAAAAGCTGAATGCATTATTATCCATCCGGAAGGATATCCGTGATGCGTTCTTGACCGCTTCTCGTATGGCAGTTATCGTGAGGTGCTGGAGGGATCAGTGGTGGAGGTCCTGTGCATTCAATCGAATCGGAATGACCCTCTTAAGAACAGGGCGCGCGCCTGACAACTCGCATGATCCGACGTCTGTTCACAGAATCGATTTTCTTTCCCTCTTTTCATCCGAGGGCGTGCATCTTACATCGTGGGCCATTGAATACTGCGGTCGAGAAAGGGTACGACAATACCTATGAGGTCCCGGCATTCATTGAATACTCCGACCTCCAGCAGTGCTGACGAGTACTCATTCTTGCTGTCCTGTTCCGGGAAAAAACATAGGTCGGAGTTCAATGTGATATGGGCCAGTGCGCAAGTGATTAAGTTCACGGTGAACAGGATTGCTTTGCACTTGATAAAACAGCATTCACTCTGGATGTATATCCTATCAAAAAGGCCCATTTTTGGTTCCTTGTTGTTCACAACGCATAGCAGATGAAAGGCGCAGGTCGATGCATCACGCACCCAAACTTCGAAGATCATTTCGTGGTTCGTTTCCGTGTTCAAACATAGCACGGGGACAGTCTCAGGACCTAACGCCACCTTGTCGAAATATCGAAAATCGTAGAGGCTCCGTGCGTGAACGATTCCTAGCGTGGCGTACGCTTGTTTATATTCGTCGGAATCACCGGTCCTTGGTGTCAAGAGTTGAGTCCATTCGGGCATCCTGTCGGAACGGCAGTTCACAATGTTGATCAGCAGCGTCCATCTGACACTCATGTGGAGGCTCGGACCACGGTGGACGATCTCACCGAAGTTGTGCGGTAGGGTGGACACAAGCTTCATATCCGATGATGCTCCATTAAAGAAGGCAACGTGGCCCTTGCAACCGGAGTACACGCAACGCTCTTCACTGGTGCCGACCCTAAGCTTGGGCAACTCACGGCCAGTCGCTAGATCGAGAGGAACAGATTCGATCCCGTGATGGGGCGTTATGAGCGCTCGGAGTCCTGGAAGTATATCAAGACGAGATGGGAATATTGCACGATCTGCAGTATAATGGACCTCAAAGCGCTTACGATCGTCTCCCTCATACCGATGTTCAAAACGGTTTAGTAACCGGAGATGCAATCCCCCGTCGCTGTGGCGAGCAATGGTCCACACCTGAAACAGACCGACCTTGGCTAACAATAGGAAGCAATCGCGGGAAAGGGCTCGGATCTGCACTGGCGTGTCGCAAGCGAGCGCGACGGAGTCGACAGAAAGTCCCGATTCAAGGTTCACGAGATCCAGCGAGCTGGGTGATGCCGTAACGTAGTAATCCTCCAAAATCATCCACATGCGTCCTGTTTCGCTTTCAATCGCCGAGTAAATCCCACTTTGGCGTCGTCCACCGTCGGTATTTTAGTCCAAGTGAGCTGGGAAGCCGGCTTCAAGTGTGATCGCTTACTTTGTAAAAATACGAACAGTTTGTGGAGGTTGGGAGCGACTCAAACGGAAGACTATATGGGAATATTGCACGATCTGCCGTATAATGGACCTCAAGGCGCTTTCGATCGTCTCCCTCATACGTAACCGGAGATGCAATGCCCCGTTGCTGTGGCGAGTGATGGTCCACATCTGAAGCAGACCGAACGGTAGAGCAACGGTAGAGAAAGAGAGAGAGAAATGAAGCTCGGACGACACAGCAAAGGAGAAGACCGCAAAGGAGAAGACCGAAGAAATACCGCGATGCTTTTCAGGGTCATGCAGAGCGATGCACACAGTTCATTCAAGAACACATTGAATCGCAAGCGTAGTGCACACGGACAGCATAAATCCAGATCCGGTGGCAGCTCTTTTTGCGCAACTCGTCATCCTCGGGCTGAATAGAGAAGAGAGCGAGCGCTTTGTCATCTCTTCCGTTGCTAGGTCTTGTGCGCGGTGCTCTGCCTCCTTCGAAGCTGGGCCATTGATTGCACAGACTAGGCTGCTCCCTGGCAGGAAAATCCGCAGGTTGCCTCCCTAGAAGAACAAGACACCGGTAGCACACGTCAATTTAGGGAGGCGACATCACATCTGACGGCTTTTGCTTCGTTGGTGTTCCCGCGCCGCTCAGGGCGAAGGGGACGACGACGAGATTAGTGACGAGGAAGCGTCCGTCTCGTCGTCCTCGTCGTCGTCGTCCATGGAAGACGTATGGATGGTTTTGAAACCGGAAGATGACGACGACGGGTCGCTGGTAAACGACGGCAGCGGTCGCGGACGCGGTTGCTTTTTCTGCCATGCGTCGCCGTCTCTGTTATTTGTGTTTCTGCTGCTCTCTCCGGCGACGGCGACGGCATTGTTGGCGAAAAATCGATCCAACAGTGCGCTCGCCGCGTGCTGAAGCGCAGGCGGTACACTCGTTTGCTGTCGCCCAACTTTGTGCCTCGCCAGCCCAAGCGAGTCGGTGATCACCGGAACGAGCGCCTGACCGACGGCAAGTACGGGGCCGCAGGCAGCGCTCGCGCTCGCGCTCGATGATGTATAGTGCGGCAGGGCGACAAGCAATAGCATCTCGGTGAGTCGCGGTGGCAAAAAGTGGGCGTTCTTGCGCAGCAGCCTGCAGAACCACGCAATTTGAAGGAGGTAGACGACTCCTTGCAAGAAGAGCGCAATGTAGGTCCACGGGTGAAGGAGCGCCAGATTGGGTACAACGCACCACAGAAAGGCGAGGAAGAACAGCACGATACGGCACAGCAAGTAGGTGACGACCGCAAGACCCGAGAGCGCCGCGTGCATGCGCGTGTGTGATTGCCCGTGATACGAGAGCAGCCACTGCCAATTCAGGAGCATGATGGGTATTTCGCTCACGCCGTAAATCACCGTGCCAACGTCGGCATCGATGAGCAAAAATCCATACAGCCACATGGTCGTGACGACGTGGTGCAGGATCGCACCAAGCGGATGCGCTCTGCCGCTCGCGGCCGCCGTCCCCGTGCCCGTAGCTTCGAGCATCGCTGCGGTTGACGACGACGACTCTGAGCCTTGGCCGCTTCGCAGTGGCGCTTGCAATGACTCCGACAAGGCGCGCTCTCGCCCTCGTCCGTGTGCGTGCGCTCGCGCGGATGAATGCATCGAGGCATGCGTCGTCGTCCCTCTGCTGCTCTCGCGCCGGTGTTGGACCGCACGGTTGCTGTGGCTCTTTCTGTTGCCTTCTCCGCGTCCTTTGCCGCGTTTGACGTGACTGGTGCCCTGGCCCTGGGTCATGCTTGTGCCTCCGTGCTTCCTGCCTCCGTTTGTCTCCTCGTCGCTGTTTGTGCTTGCACCTTGAGAGGGGGCCCCCTGGTTGCTACTCCAGCGGCGGCGGGGCCGATGGTTGTTGAGGACTTGTGTTGAGCTCTCGACGTCGTTGCTCACTGCCTGGTGCGTGGTGTCGCCGTGGGGATCGCGTTTGCGGCGCCTCGGCGACCTCGGCGACCTCGGCGGTGACGGGCGTGACTCGTTGCTGCGGTGGGTGCGCAGGCTGTGCAGGACGTCGAAGACGAGGTACGCAAGGCCAAAGGCTCGTACTTCTGGCAGCGCGTCCGCGGACAAGAGCGCGGCGACGTAGGCGCACCCGCACGTGCTCAAGGCCGCTGCGTGACCAAACGCGAGGAATCGCGACGACAGTTCTGCAGGCTTGGCTCCCACTTTCGCGCCTGTGTTGCCATGCTCCCTTTGGGGTACAAACGCGTGCTGTAGCCACTCCCACACGTGGAACCACACAAACACTCGCAGCACCCACCCAAGCGCTGCAAACATTGCGGCGTCTCGTTAGTTGGTGCTTTCTTTTTCTCTTCCGAAATCAGAAAAAAGAAAAAAAAAATAACGACCGAGTCGGTGAGTGGCCGGGCGTCGTGCGGATCTCTCTTGTTTTCCTTCGCTTTTGCACAACCTGTCTTTCGTTGTTTTTTCTTTCGCGATTGTCTCCTCTTTTTTTTCTTCCTCAGTGGAGCAGAGCAGGCGAGACGCGCTCGCGTCGGCCGTGCCCAGTCGCCCGGCCGCCGATTGCCACACGGCTGCTCTAAGTCAAATGTTTTTTCCAGTCATCGTTTTTTGTGACGGGCTCGCAAACAGGCGTGTGCACGTCCGTCTCTTGAAGCCCCAGTGTCCGATAAACGACTTCAGCAGCCAGGATGACGAACCAGCCTCTCACCAGCACGAAAAAAAAAATGCGCTTGCGTCGTCACACTCGGTCGGTTCGGCAATAAAAAGACCAGCGAGGGTAGGCAAAACAGTAAAAAAACAAACAAACCGAAAAAAAAAAGGACCGGAGGTGACCGGTTCTTTTAAAAAATCCCCTTTCGATCCGACTTCGACATGGTTCCCGACGTGTGGGACGCCACGCTCGAAGTGTTTATTCCGAGCGAGCGCCTGTACCCAAATACGCGCCGGTATCAGCAGCAACAGTACGCAAGGAAAAAGTCGACGCAACGCAACGCCGGATCCGTCGGACCCGTGACGCCCGGAGGCGGACGGGTGGAAGGCCAAACATGCACGGGATCGACCCACACTCTAGGCGCAGGGTACAGTGACAACATCGGCTCAGCGACGTTTAGCTGCGTCGGCACACAAGTAGTGAATTCGGTGGACGGAACGGAACGTTGTGCGTGGTTTGTTAGGCCAGGCTTGGCCACACCAGTGAACGCGTGTCCGACGTGCGTGCCAACAGACGCCCCTCGAACAGGCTGCAATAACGGAACACCCACACCCGGACCTATCCCAAGCCCGGTAACTCCCGTCATTCCCGTCAATCCGAGCGCCAGTCCCGTATGTCCGAGTGTCGTCGCCGCGAGATGCAACGGTCGGATGAGTTGGCTCCTCGGCGAGCTCGCGGCCACAGGAGGGACATGTCGGACGCCCTGCTGCCGGGCGATTCTCGCGAGTTTGCTTGGCCTTCCGGGACGACCGCCGACAACAAGAATTGCGTGTGTCGCTCCCTAGGTTCTCAAGGGTCCCTCGGCGGGTTACCATTACCACCGGCCGGAGAGGCGCATACGAACATTGTTGGAGGTCGCTTCGCCACCGCCGCAGATGTCATCCTGAACCAAGTCAAGAAACAGCTCCTTCATCTTGTCGCAGTCGCCGGAATCGCAAATTCCACAATTCTCACAATTTGAGCCGCGAGAGTGATCATCGGCTTGGAGTAAATTGAAATTTTAGTGGGTGGCGCCTCGATGACGATACAGAGGTTGAGGGACGATACAGAGGTTGAGGACAGTTTCTCCATATATTGACCAATCGAACGGGGAAAGCCGTGGGTGCCACGGCTCACACAACCAAGTCACAGGCAGCGCGCAACAGTCTGTCCAAAACCCCCTGAGGTACCGATTTGTTCCTTCGTCCTTCGCATGATAATCCTAGTCCTTCTTTTCGGTCGGGCGACGGGAGGTGGGAAGAACACTCCTGTTCTGCTTCCCCGTGAGCTCACTGGTTGCACATCTTTTGTCGGTCGATAGGGCATTTTGTCGTGAATGCACGTATCTTGAGAACTCGGAAAAACGCCGGGTTAAGACAGGAAAAAAAAGATAGATGACGGGAACCTCCACCGTGCGTGTGTGCATGTCTGCGTGCATGTCTGTGTGCATGTGCGCGTGTCTCCTACATGTGTCGTATCGGCAACGGACGCTGACGAAATAAATGTTATTCTCTTATTCTTCTACTTCTTTACTTACACGTATTCTTCTACTCGACTACCAACAGCATTTTCGCTTTTTTCTCGAGCAACTGTTGGAGTAGCTTGAGCCACAGGATGACAGGCTGCTCACGGACGAGCCGCTGCTGCCCGAATACCCAGAGGAACAGCTGCAAGAACCACAGGAGCTCGAACAGCTGCTGCAGCTTCCGGAGCAAGAGTCGGAACCGCAACTGCCGCAACTGCTGCTGCTGCTGTCGTCGCTACAACTGCTGCTTGAGCTACTTGAGCTACTTGAGCTACTGCTCGAGCAACTGCTGCTGCTCGAGCTACTCGAGCTGCTGGACGAACTACAGCTGCTGCTGCTGCTGCTGCTACTACTACTACTACTGCTACTGCTACAACTGCTACTCGATGAGCTGGACGAGTCGCAGCTGCTTGAGCTCGAGCTGCTGGACGAGGACGACGACGACGACCAGTCGCAGCTGGAGCTGCTGGACGACGACGAAGACGACGAAGAAGACGACGAGTCACTGCAGCAATCGGAACTCGACGAGCTGGAGCTGCAATCCGAGGAGCTCGACGAGCTGGAGCTGCTAGAACAGCTCGAGGATGAGGACGAGTACGAATCTCTGCATCTCGTCTTGCGACATGAGCGCCGTGAAGAATAGCGGCGACTACCTTTGCCCATTGCCTGCTGTGGGTTGGCGACTTTGCGTTTTCTTTTTTTTTTTTTACTTTCATTGCGCTTCCTCGCAGGATGCAACGAATAAATTTTTGAGCCGTCCCGACCGGCCAGAACAAGGGCAAGGGAAAAGACTGCCGAAAAAAAAAAAAGGCAGACACATGAAAAAAAAAAAGTGCAGACAAGACGACTCCAGCTCCGTCAAACATAAAAGCGCAGTCAGAGGGTTGCGCCAGAGCCAGGGCTAGGCCTCCCGGCGTGCACCAGACTCGCACTCGACGCTAGCTTGACAATGACGGGAAAAAAAAAAAGAAAAAAAGTCGGAGACGACTCGCTTCGCTGGCGTGGAACATGAAAGCGCAGCGAGAATTCAAGCGGCCGCGCGCACGCCTCCCGAGGATGCGAGGGTTCACGGAGGAGGAGGATCGGTATCGCCGGTACCGTGAAGTTGGCTCAAGGCAACGGGCGTGAATTTCGCACCGATGCCCCCACACTGGACACTATCCAGCTTGGCCAACCTCGCGCCGGCAGTGTCTGCCCCGCTGCTCTGGGCACGCTCCGCCCGCGATAGGCGGACGTTTGAGTCCTGAAAGACGTACTGGAGGTGCGCCTGGTCGTTGTGGTCCATAAGTGCGGTGGCGTAGTGCGAGAGCACCGCTTGCTCTGGCAGCCTGTTGAGGAGCGCGTGGTTGGCATGGGTTTGCACGAGCATCAGTTCGGGCGTTGCGCAATACACGACGTTGCCAATCAGAAACTCATTGTCGCGTTGAATCAGGTTGTTGGCGCGGCCAAAGACGCGCACATGTACGTGCCGCGGCAGGACACGCACCATTTCCAGATAGCCATTGTAGTGACGGCTGGGAAGCACGTAAATGTCTTGCCACTGGTAGGCGAAGCGATGATAGCAGTGTGCGGCAGAAGAAGGGGGCAGCACTGCGGCGAGTCGTCGCCACTCTTCGTCGGTGACAAAGTGCACCGGCAGACGCGGATTGTGCTGGTCGTGCTTCGCAATCAGGCGCGAACACGGCGCGAGCGCGCCACTTGACGCAAGGTGGTCCAACAGTTTGTTGACGATCCCAGTGGTGTTGCCGCTGAAGCAAATGTCGTTGCCGTTGCCGTTGCCACTCGCACCGGCACCCGCGCCCACATCTACACCGCCCCCGTGGTGCGCAGACGACGTCGATGCCGACGCCGACGCCGAACCCGACGACGGCAGGATCGCCGAGGTGGTGATTTCACGACCATGATAAATCGCGAGCATCCAGAGGAACTGCACGTCCATGACACGCAGAATGCACTTGAGATCCGCCACCGAGAGCTGATGCCGAGCGCGATACTCGTCCGTGAGCGCCAGCGGCAAAATGAAGGCGAAGCTCATGCTGTAGGTCGTCTCATCGTCGTTGTCCTCGTCGTCGCCTTCTGACCCGCTGTCATGCATCGCCTCTTCGTCTGCGTCCGAGTCTGGCACAAGAGCCCCGAGCTTTCGACAGTCACCGCCGTCGTGTTGGCCCTTGTTCCTTGCATTGGCTGCGGCATCGTTGCCGTTGGCCGCGTCCAACGGCGTTGAGGATTCCTCTGTGGACAGGTGCTCTGCCAACTCAAAGGGCGCGCGCAAGCCGCCGCGTGCGAGTTTTTCGTCATCCTTGTTCTCGCGTAATTCGTCCTGACCCAGGCTACCGCGACGCCATTGTTCATGTCCAGCGTGCAGTGCCTCCACGACAGGGGGGAGCGCCGACGACTTGTGCGCACCAGGGAGCCCCTCGTCGCAGTGAGACTCGTTCGCAAAGTACCTTCTGTTCTTGCGAACCTCGTAGCGGCGCGTGAAGTGTTGCTGAAAGAGGAGCTGCGCGCTGTTCGGTTCCATTGTTCACGCGGTCACGCTGTACGCGTCGTAAGAAAACACCCAGGCCGCGTCGTTCCAAGCCGAGATTCAGATCGAAATTCAGACGAGATGCAGACCGAGATGCAGACCGAGATGCAGACCGAGATTCAGATCGAGAGGAAAAAGCGCAGTGAGGAGGAGAGGGGAGGAACACGTCGGCCGAAATCAGCGAGCAACAAGGCGATAGCAACGAGACCTCAACTGCGCAACTCTGCCGTTCTTGTCCGTGTTTTTTTTTTATCCTTTGCAGTTTTTTTTTTTTTTCCTTCCTCGCAGCAAATGAATGGCCTTGCTGCGACGCTACAAAAACAAAACCCGGAAAACAGCGAGGACAGACGGCGAGAAGAGGATTTTTGAACAAAAATAAGCCCACTGCCAGGGTCGAACTGGCGACCTTTCCCTTAGAAGGGGAACGTGATCATCCACTACACTAAGCAGGCGGTCCAGGTTCTGGAAAAATACAGAATAATCCATCCCTTTGATCTACCCTCTGATCTACCTCGGCGTGCTTCTCGGTCGACATGGAGGTGAAGTAAGTTTGAACAGACGACGCTTACGGGACTGCACAGGTCTTCGTGGTGCGCTGCAGTTCAGTCACGAGCCAGGACGACGTGCCGCTGCCCTGCTCATCCTCACGAAGCGGCGGCTGACGCAGTCGTTTTCTCGCCAGTGTGGCGACGGCAAGACATTTGGTCGAGGTCGTGCGCGTCCGTGTCCTTGAATCGCCTCGTCAAGCAGCGAAGCCCCCGCCTCGAAGCGCAACCCAGAAGCGCCAAACCCCGTGCCTGGAGATACAAGGCTCTTGTGCGATGGAGCCGTCCGCTGCTTTTCAGCGATTACAAAGTGCGAGGGCGTCACTGAATTTTGACAAGCGGGTGTAGGTCCTTGTCGCCGAAAGTCAGCTCGCCGCTCACCTCATCCAATTGCTGAAAACCCACGCTGAAAACCCACGCTGACGCAGCGCGTCAGAGAGAGAAACAGCAGAGAGAAGCAGCCGACGCATTTTGGAGCAACTTCTTCTTTTCTATCGTTGCCGCAGGTGGTGTCCTCCTTTTCGATGTGGCCAGTGGCGGTGCTGGGCGCGTGCATCGTGACGGTGCGCATGGCCAGAAGGCGCGGCCACGTGGCAACCGCTCCGTCGCCCACCCCGTAAAATCTGCAACGATGCTCCACAAGGCGCTTGGCAGACATGTAACCGCGGCGATACTATATACGCTCGCAAATGTATGGAACTGTGATATATACGCTCGCAAATGTCTATGGAACTATGATAGGTCGGGAATATGCGGCGTGATTTCGTGCATACGGCATCGCACCTGCAGCGGGAACGTCCTTGGGTCGGCTTGATGGAAGCTGCGCATCGTCTCGCTTGCGATGA
>Ga0206843_10246_pt1 | contig 14039 bp, 16 predicted proteins | sample Alteio_BWOrgCont_21_FD_152869 | JGI IMG/M metagenome (GOLD analysis project Ga0206843, IMG submission 152869) | Enriched cells from forest soil in Barre Woods Harvard Forest LTER site, Petersham, Massachusetts, United States -... | ecosystem: Environmental > Terrestrial > Soil > Temperate forest >...
GCAATAGCCCATCGCAAGTCTCGTGTTTCGTCAGGATACTCTGTTTTATGAGGTGGACAAAAAAGTATCCTTACTTCTTTTGCTAGCGATCTGTCGATAGAAAAATCTGTGCAACCAGTGTCTAATAATAAGTTTAAAGGAGTCTTGCCGTTAAGGGTAGCGTGAACAAAGGTCCAGCCAGATCTATGTTCAACAGGGATCTCTATACCCCCTTTGGTACCTTCAAAACTTGTTGGGCACCGTCCCGTCCGGGATTGCAAATAGCCAACCTAATACAACAAGTACTAAAAGAAGACATAGACAAATTATTCCTAAGGTCTTTAGCACTCTCATAAATCTTTCAAGGCAAGTTATGCAAATTCCAAGAAGTTTGGTGGGGCATAAAACCCGCGTTTGCGCAGCGGTTGTGGTGATTCATTTTCACACAATGTTCGCAACCGTTTCATTTTATTTGCAGAAGGCACTAAATAAATTGGTTTTGACAAAGCGCCAATCTCCATTGTCCAGGCAGGTGGACTTTGTTTTGAGCGCTCAGCTAATAACTCTATTAATGACGCGGCGGCCGCCAAAACTTGCTTATCATCCGTTTGTGGACGCGGATATTCACTAAGTCGTCGTGATTCGTGAGCGAAATCTTGATAAAGACTTCTCAAAGCGAAATTATCTCCACTTATTGCTGCTTCAGCTAATTCTTTAATTGTTGCCATGTGCTGCTTCCCATAGGTCGTCAAATGCGTATTGTGCTTTTAACTCATCTCCAGGTACCAGATAAGGACAGATCATTTGCCAAATTTCTTCCTTAGTTCCGGAAAGTTCTTTCAATAACCTGTGTGCATCTATTATATCTAATTCATCGCGCCACGCAGACAGTTTCATTGCTAAAAGCTGGGCAAAAGATGGACGCTTGACAGTTATTCCGGATGCCGAAAAGACAACCTCACCATCACTTAAGCCAATCAGATAGCCTTTTGCTGCATCATTAAGCCAATCTACCGGCCAACCATGTTCCGTACCCACTTTTTGTGCCAATTGTCTTAGTTTTGCCGATTCCGGAGGAGAAATAATTAATACGTCGAGATCGCGAGTAGATTGCCTTTCTCCAAAAAGAATAACCATTAAAGCTCCGCCCATCAGCACAAGCTCTATTTGCTCACCTTGGGCTAATGCTAGTTCCCCTAAATGCTTTAGAGCATCCAAAATTTCTTGCTTAGTAATACCTGCCATCGAATCTCACATCAAGATACTAAAGATTTTCATTAACATTGTAGCGAAAGCAAGCATATAAGTCTGTGCCTTCATAAGAAAGTCGGGCTTAATGAATTTATTGTATTCGCTCGCTACTCAGGGCTCGTCGCCGCGCTTGCTTGCTGGCTGAAGCGTTAAGGATCCGTTGCATCTATAATTGCAAAATCATTAGGCAGCCAATCTTTGCGCAAAGTTAGTCCATGCCAAAAATTGCCCTTGCTATCGTTGCCTGCTTCAAAGCCGCGTTTTTCTAGCTTGGCTTTAAAATCACGTATATTGATTTCAGGCTCATCATTTTCGTAGCACCAGTGCTTGAATCGATCATGCAATTCTTTAGCACGTGCTGTTTTACTCTTACCAAGCTCACAACAATCTTGAATAAACAAACTAAGAACGTCAGTCGCTTCCTTATATTCATTGGTAGCTTTTTTTATTTCTTCAGGTTCTTGTAATCCGAATTTTTGCCAACCTAAACAACCTTTCAATAGTAGATTTAAAAAGCCGGATGCTTCTGCATTAAGTTTATCGTCAAGGGCAGCGTCACGCTTTAGCACCTTCCCTTGTGCAAAAAATGGATCGTCCTCTGGAAAGTCTACGAACTTAATACCGTAATTAGTTCTGGTTATGCGACTCCATGTTGCCTCATCGTCACTAACAATAGGAAGAGCATTAGTCTGAAAATTCAATTTATGCGTCGGTAAAAAATTTATCTCGTGTTCATATTTTTTATTTGCGTTCAGTTGATCGCCGCCAGTTAATAGTTTAGTTTTTGCCTCATCTAGTGTAACTTTCTTATTTAATTCACTCGTAACAACAAGTCGTATCCCGCGCAGATTTGCCACATCCTCGCTTGTGCCGCCAATATTTTTCTTCATCAGCAAAATGTGTGGGTCGCAAACCCAACCGTAATCGCCCCACATTTTAAGCAGAAGCCTGAACAAAGCACCTTTGCCGTTACGCCCCTCACCCTCATGTATAACCATCCTATGTTCACGTACATCGCCGCTCATGCAGTAACCAAACCAGCGTAAAATAAAGGCAACGGTTGGGCTACGATTGCTGAATATTTCATTTAAAAATTGTTTGACCCGTGGACACTTTGCTTCCGGGTCAAAAACAACAGGGGCTAATTTAGTAATAAAATCGTCAGGGTTATGTGGCAATAATTGACCAGTCTTTAGATCCAGTGTTCCGTTTAAGACATTGAACTTGAATGGATCTTGGTCAAGTTTATCCGCTGCTATAGCGAGAGCAGACTTTGAAAGTTCTAACATCGCCTTGATGCTTTTGGCAGAATTGCTTGTTATCGCCCACTTAGCCAGCTTAGATTTAAGGTCGTCGTCTTTACAATCAGAGGCTTCTTTATATAAAACCCTGGCAAATTCCCTTGCGTGGCTTAAAGCCATTTCTCCATTATCTGCCTTCCATCTAGTGCCATCATAAAACAACCATTTTCTACCCTCGCTAAACCAACGTAATTTGTACTTATACAGATCCGCAAAGTGCTCAGCATTACCATTTTCGGTTTGCTTGTATTTCTTTAGCAGTTGATAGCCATTGTCTATGGCTTTTCGGAATATCGATTTGACTGTATATCTGCCATCTGGCTTGATACTGTTCCAAATATCTGGCCATTCCGCGTCATTAAATTTCTCAGATTTTGAAGACCAATTATAAGCAATTTGATAGCGCTGTTCTTCTGGTAATTTTGTGTGTTTAATTGCATGAAGTGTCTTGAGCCACTCCTGGCGATCATCAGCATCTAGGAACGTTAACGCTCTAATTAGCTCATCTGCGTCAACCTTCAAAGGTATCTTTGCTATAGCCGCTTGTAATTGAGCCTCTTCTGGATCATCATTACCGTCATTACTTTGTTGTGCTGCTGGCGCCCTGACACTAATCGATTGGGCAAAATATTTTTGATTAAACCAATCAATCGCAGGCTGGCAATCAACTATTTCTTTGTTATTGGTCGTGTGTCCGGTAACTGTAAACCAGCGACCCTTGCTATAAATCTCGACGCCTGGATCTTTTTCTTTACCAGCCTGTTTCCACTTTTCTTGTCCGTTATGCGGCGTTGTGCCAAGACAAAGAGCATGAAACCCTTGTGATTTTTTTACTGGTAAATCGCTCATTATTCCTTAGCCTCTATACGTTCAATTTATACCGTGTAATTTACACCAATCCCAAAACGTCATCTCCATATTCACGTTTTCAATAGCAAGACTAGGTTTACCCCACCCTCGACCAAGCAGTGCGTTGGCAGCATTGATTCTTGCGCTAGGTGGTGCTTTCTCGTTTTTTAAAATTTCAACCAAAGTCATTAAGGCGGTGTCGGTATGTTCTTTCGCTAATTCTTTAAATTGAATATCCGACTTTGATCTGCCACTGGGATTACCGCTTATTCCAGGTTTGAATTGAGTAGATTTTTGCATCGAGGTAGACATTCAATTTCACCTTGTTTTAAAAGAGCGACGAGACAAAGCACAATGAAAAGCCCCTTTTTACCTATTCTGAGACAATCAATGTCAATACTATAACTGAAAAAATATTTTTTCAACCTGATACAAAACTGATAGCAGAATAGTTATTTATGGAGGATGGAAGATGATGGAGGATTTTAACAATACTTCTCTCTATATACGTGCATAGAGAAATTATTAAAAAAAAGCTCCATGATCCTCCATGTCTCCATACTCGCAATAATAATAATAACTATCTACCATTCTGCCAAAAGGACGGAAGCCGCTCTCTATCAATATTTGCGAAGATAAAAACAAAAAGCTATTTATACATTTTACAGTTATTGAAAATTTTTTGGGGGAATTATTTTCTGCTTTATTTTGCAGAGGTGAATTTATTTTTGGTTATGCGCCAAAAATTTTATAGATTTAGATTGTTACAGCAAGTAATGAATTACACGTTTTACAGTTACGAAATTTTTCTGTATAGCAAATTTGAACAATCTCTACGCAGAATGAACATTTGAGACAGTAAAACCAAGAAGAGCCTGCATAGGCGATGTATTTTTCAATTAGCGTTATTTGAAGGTGAACCATTAATGATCTCTACTGAATGTACTTTATAGTCCAAAGTAAGTTGGATCGTAATATTTTCAGGGGATCCCGGCGGTAATGGCGGGAACGGTGCAGCTTTTCTCACTGCGGCTAAAGCTGCCTGATCCGCACCTGACGCAGCGGGAGTATGATCTAGGTGGACATCCAATAATTTACCACTACGCGCAATAGTGCATATTGCAATGACACGCTTTGGTTCTTTGAGTTGCAGCACAGGCCCACAATGCTGGACGCGTTTTTGCACATCATCTATGTATGGGCCAAACTCGACTCCTGGTGTGTAATGTTCGCCAATTTGGTGCGGAGGCGAGCACGTTTTAATAGTACCCTTAGCCATACCGTTAAGCAGATCGTTCAGCTTTTTTTGAACTTCTGCATCGTGCTGCAAGCTAAGCGCCGCTTGATACTCGATAACACTTCCTTCCATATCTCCATTTAACCGCGCCTGATCTCCCAGTTCAGCTCTATCTTTAAACGAATCGGGATTCTTCCCCATGAAAGAGCGAATGAGCCCGTCTAGATTAGCCTTGGTGGTTGAATTGTTCGGATCGCAAAACATTGCCTTATGGAACTGCTTAATCGCCTCGTTGGGATTGTCTTTGAGTTGAAGTCCCAAATTGTTATAAGCAATCGCCAAGTTTTCTCTGGCTAGTCCGTAATGATATACCCTTATGGACTCCTCGAACTTGCTTATTGCACCTTTGAAATCATGCTCGTTAAGCAACATGACGCCTTCGTTGTTGATTTCCATTCCCCGATCAACTGTTGATTTTGTTTTCTTATTTGGTTCGCTGGTCGTGGTATTTTTATTCAATTGATTCTGAGGTTTACGTTTGGCTTGGGTTGCAGAAGGATTAGCTGTCTTATTTTCACCAGATTGGTTTTCTGCTGCTGAAGCGTACAACGGAGTGAAGGCGACGAGAGCTATTAGTAATAAAAATGAACGCATAGTTTGATACCACCTGAATTTGGATTAAACAGCATTGCCTGGCTAGTCACATACCACGGATTGATACACCTTAAACGATCAAATAATGACGGTGCTAAAGGTAGTGACATAAGTTACACGATTGACAGTTGCAAAATTTTTTCTGTATCATAAATTTGACCATTGTCTTAGGGACATGCGCGTCGCGTGGATCGCATACGGGGTACCCCTGCCCCCTTCAATGCGAGGGGCTTTCATTTTAATTCTTCGTGCTCAATTGGTATGATTGAACGCATTATAATCAAACGTAAATTTTATATCGACTGAGTTTTCTTTTGGAGTCAGAGAAAGGGGTTTAAATGGTGCACTGTCCTTAACAGCCTTAAGCGCAGCATCATCAGCCTCTTTTACGCCTGAGCTTTCTAACACATGAAGATCTGACAATTGCCCATCACTAAGAACTTTAAATTCAACAGTTACCTTCTTGTTTTCATTACCTTTTGGCGGAAGCCAATGTTTCTTGATACTACGCTGTAAACGCTGTATATCAGCCATGTATGGGCCGTAGTCAGTAGGCGGACTTTTAGACTGAGCATTTTGGCTATCATCATTTCCCTTAATCAACCGTCCTTTTACATTTACAGTCGTAGGTTCTGAATATATTAAAGGTGTTTTTGGTTTCTTAGGTTTGTTATCACCGAAATCTCCTACCTCATTTGCTGGATGTTCCAAAATTTTATTTTGTTTATTCTCTGCTGGCACAGACTGCGCATTACATTTTGGAATAACCATAAAGGTAATCAACATTAGAACGACATAGCGGCTACATATTGTGTTGATCTTCATGTGACATATCCCCTATCTACTTGATGCAAGAATAATACCTCTAAATAGAACATTGATTTCAATTTCAACTTGGAAGAACTATATCTTAGCAACCAATCAGCACTTACATTGCACTTACGATAAGTTTTTCTATTTTTACTAAACCTCTGAAACCCGCTCTATAAGTGGTGGGCGGTATAGGATTCGAACCTATAACCCCCTCGGTGTAAATGACTCAGTATCATGTTAACCCATATTAGCATATATTACGTGATATCAATACTGGCAAGGTTTTCCGGCATTTTGACATTAACCAACTATAGTCATTTTGCACTTGACATTAACCGGTGATACACTCTGCTGTATCACCGGTGTATCACAAATTTTGCGGGGTATTCTCAAGCGGATGAGACAAATAAGTGACAGTACAGGAACAAAATATATCGCTTTGACAAAAGGAGACATTGACAAGGTTTCTGTTCCAAAAAAGGATAAGCGCATCTATTATTATTTTAAAAAAGTTCCAGGACTAACACTACAGGTCACCAGCAATGGTATCAAGACCTTTCAAGTGTTTAAGCGCATAAAAGGCGTTTCTTCGCCGTACAGGAAAGTGCTTGGTAAATATCCAATGCTATCACCCGATAGTGCCAGCAGACTAGCTCGTGTCGAGTTAGGCTTGCTTGAATCCAGCGGCGATCCACGAATCAAGCGCAAGGAAGAAGCACAGATGAGCATGACATATGGCGATCTATACGAGCGCTACATGAATGAATATGCGAAACAACATACCAAAGGCTGGAAAGACACAGAGGCAAGCTATAAGCTTTATTTTAAAACACATTGGCACCGGCGTACGGTTGGCGGTATCAAACACTCTGAATTAGAAGCTTGGGTAAATAACCTTGGTGAGACTAGCGGCAAGGCGACAGCTAATCGTAACCTCGATATTTTTGCAGCTATCTTGCATTGGGGAATAAAAAAACAGATCATCAAGCTTACACATGATCCGTCAACTGGTATCACTCGCTTTAAAACAAAAGCGCGTGAAAGGTTCTTAATGCCTAATGAATTTGAAAAATTCAAAAAGGCACTAGATACAGAACCGAGCCAAACGATGAAAGACTTTTTCTGGATGTTGTTGTATACGGGCATTCGTAGTGGCAACGTCATGGCGATGAGATGGGACCAAATTCAATGGGATTTAAAGCAATGGATAATCCCCGATACAAAAAATGATGACAGCCAGATAGTAAATCTTGTTCCGGACGCAATGAAAATTCTTCAAGAAAGATATGACACCAGGCAAAACGAGGATTGGGTTTTTCCTAGCACCATTAACCGCGGCAGAAAGAGCCAATCTGGCCATTTAGAAGAACCTAAAGGCGCATGGAAAGAGCTTCTAAAGCGTGCAGGACTGTACTCAGAAGACAAAACAAAGCGGTTGCGAATACACGATATCAGAAGAACAGTTGGTTCTTATATGGCTATTCAGGGAGTGGATAGCAAAGTTATTGGCAAGGCGCTTGGACATCGCTCATCAGCGGCAACCGCTATTTATGCACGGCTCACTCAAGATCCAGTTCGCATAGCACTCCTCAATGCGGTCAATGCATTTGGCAATGCCAACAAGCTTGTAAACCAGACAGAACAAGAAAAAATGGTAATAGCCGCTTCGACATAATTCATATATGTCTCATACTGATAAATCTAAATCATTGCGGAATCAGAAGGAACCACAGCCGTCTATACCAGGACCTGCAGAGAAAATGTTGCACGATTGTCCAGATATTGGCCAAAAAATTATTGGCCCTGGCGACGCCGGTTTTTTAGAATTAACAAATCAATTTAGGATAAAAGCAGAGATGGAAGGCGATCGCGCACGTATCCGAGAATATCAGTTAATTTTGCCTGAATTGCATAAGCAGTCCGAAGCATTAAATAAGGCTCGTGAAGAAAAAAGTAAAGGTGCGCTCAAGAGTGCTGAGGCTAAGCGAAAAAAACGATCTAAAGATCAGGCATATAAACTTTTTCTCGAGTGTAGAGACCAGCTCATTAATAAGGGAATACATAAAAGATATTGGGCAACCAAAATAGTTAAATATATTGACTCAAGAAAATGTCGCGGGAAAAGTCGAGATTGGGTTGTGGCGCGCCTTGCAGAACTAGAAACAGATCAGGATTAGCTAGTTGATCCTAACATCTAATTTTCGTTAGCTGTTAAGGTTCCTTCGTTTACCAATAAAAATGGAGGGACAAATATGTTACAGGTAGATAATCAAGATCCATTACTTGATCTTGAAAATGCGGCGCAATATGTTGGCTTCAAGAATGCTAGGTCGTTATCAGCAATATTGTCCCGTGGCACTTATCATATATTAAATCAAGAACTTATACGGATAGGAAGACGCCCTTTTTTTCGGCGCAGTACGCTTGAAAATTTTTTAAAGTCTCGCACAGCTGCAGCATTACTTAGCTCATCGCGAGTAGCATAGCCATGACAGCAAAATTGGCACCATCGACAATGCCAACTTGTAGCCAGACGGCTGAGAAATTTTTACGTAAAGAATCGATCGGAGTTCACACGCGCATTAGTCTAGATCAAAATGCTGACTATTTACGCGTTGTAGTAAAAGGAGAAAATCAGCATGGGGACGAGATTGTATTCCAGGTCACAGATCGTCTGCCATTAGATGACAGAAAAGCTATCGTGCCCGATATCTGAAAGTGGCCCAAGAAGCTTATAAGCTTTGGTCAACGCTTAAGCGAAATGATTTTTAAAGAAAAGCCCAGCATTTAATACTGAGCTTCGGTGGTTTGTATTTTAACCAGGCGCTGGAATCGCCAGGATAAGGAGAACAAAGTGACAACAATATATTATATCCATTTGCACCAAGATGTGCAAAATTTTCTCAATTCCGAAATACTCATCCACTGTTGCTCACAGCACATCGGAAGCAATCTCAAAAAATTGGCTCACTTGGGGGTGTTGCTATGAATTATGATTGCCAAAAAATTGCTATCGCGCTGGCCGCCCCTTACGGCAAACATCCACGGCATTCAGGAGAAGAATGGACAACAAACTGCCCGTGCCATCCAGATGACACAGGGAGTCTTACGGTAAGAGAGAAAAACGACACGCTAGTTGTTAAATGCCATGCTGGTTGTGACCAAAATTTGGTATTCGCAGAAGTGTCCAAATTAGCTGACGTAGCATCAACGAGCAATCACAAAAGACAAGTTGAAGCTATATATAGATATAGGGATTCAGCTGGCAGCATACTCTTTGAAAAAGTAAGATATATTCCAAAAGATTTCCGCGTTCGCAGAACGGACGGAAATGGTAGCTATATTTGGAATACAAAAGATGTCGATACTTCTGTTCCCTATCGGCTACCCGAAGTGCTTGATGCTATTAAAAATCAGCAGGTGATCTGGTTCACAGAGGGCGAGAAAGATGCCGATAATTTGTTGATGCTGGGTTTGGTGGCGACTTGCAATTTACAGGGAGCCAGCCAAGACAACAAAAAGCCTAAATGGACAGACAGACATTCTAAATGGTTCTCTGGACTGCAAGAGGCAATCATATTACCAGATAATGATGATGCCGGCCGAGCCCATGCAAATGCTATCGCTGAGTCTTTGACCGGCATTGGTATCAAGTGCAAAATACTTGAACTGCAGGGATTATCTGCTAAAGGTGATGTTAGCGACTGGATTGCTACCGGCGGTACAAAAGATCAATTGCTCGAGCTGGCGACAGATGCTGAAATATGGACAAAAATTTTAAAAGGAACAGATGCAGAACAAACAAGCAACGCCAGTGCCGGCTAGGGTAATAAACAAAACAATACTGAACAGCCGTCGACCAATGTTGACATGGCTAAAAAATTCTCTCAGCGCACCGACGGTATTGAGATTCCCTGGCCATTCTTACTCCAAATAGATGGCGTGTGGTGGCAACCACCAAAGCCTAAGATAAAGAGAGGCGATCCAATCCCTGAGCCCCCACTGCCTATACGTGTGGCTGGCCCCTGCTGGGTATCAGCTCAGAGTCGGCGCTATGACAGTGAAATGTGGGGTTTCTGTATTCACTGGCGCGACGAGGACGGAGACTACCGCGAGCGCAACATTCAAAAGCGGAACCTTTTTGAATCGACTGCAAGTGGTAGAGCGGTAATTGCTGATCTGGTTGCTTCCGGACTAGCAGTGGTAGACGGCTATGAATTGCATGTGGTGAGTTATTTTAAGCTCTTCCAATCAATAGACCGCCTCCGATGGACAGATCAAATCGGTTGGCTTGATGCCGATGAGATGACCTATGTTATGCTGCAGCAAGTGATTCAGTGATTTTCAAAACAGGAGAAAAATAAAAATGAAAGAGTCAATAATTTTTCAACCAGAGAAATACAGTCCTTCTGCTAAAACAATGCACAGTGCGGGAACATTGGCCGAGTGGCATGACAATGTTCTATCGATGTCCAAAGGACAGCCGTGGATTTTATTTGCGTTGTGCTTTGGATTTGTCGGTGTGCTCCTCAAATTCGCACGCATGGACTCGTTTGGAGTTCACATCTATAAATTCACCTCGCAAGGAAAAACAACGCTGGCACAAATATGTGCGTCGCTCTGGGGATGCGGATCAGATCCTTCCGTTGATAAAAATTCATATCTTTGTCGCTGGAATAATACCGCAAACGCACTATCAGCCGTTTGTGCCTCCCACAACGATTGCCTGCTCGGCTTGGACGAGTTTGGGACGTGTCCCCAGAAGGACGCAGAAAGATTCGTCTATGACATATTCGGCGGTAAAGAAAAAGGACGGCTGACTGACAAAGCAAACCTAAGGGAACAGCGGACATGGCGAGTTGCAATATTTTCGACAGGAGAAATTTCGGTGGAGGCAAAGATAGCCCAATCCGGTACGGCACGTGGAGGACATTTTGTCCGTCTGCTCGATATTCCTGGTGGTGAACTAATTGTCGGTGACGATCCTGCCACACTTGCAAAAGACCTAAAGAAAAAATGCAGTAAGTATTATGGCACCGCTGGGCCTGCTTTTGTTCAAGCTTTCATTAATTTTTGCAACGGCGAAACTACTGGAGCAGAAAATTATATTGCGGCATTATTGAGCCGCGCTGAACCTCGTTATCAACACATGTTACCGGCTGGCGCAGCCGCCGCCTATAGTCGTGTAATGGATCGCTTTGCTCTTATTGATGTTGCCGGCCTTTTAGCGCATGACTTGCTCGGATGGACAGACGTCTCGCGAGAAGAAATTACAATCGCCGTGGAAACGGCTTGTCGAGCATGGCTTGCCGGAAATGACATGCTCATGGATTCTACCAGGGGAGTAGATGCTGTATGTAATTTCATTCTTAAGCATAGAGAGTCACGGTTTTTAAAACCAGGTGATGAGCGACAACAGATTCTTAATGTCGCGGGGTTCATTGTAAATATCGGTGGTCAAGACTGCTATGCGTTTGAAAAGGCAGGACTCAAGGAAGCCTGTGGCGATATCGATCCAAAGATTGTGATCTACGAACTGGCCTGCCGTAACTTACTGTGCACCAACGAACACGGCAAGAGAACCTATAAGCACACGCTGCCTGAGGGACGAAGAAGACTTTATACAGTCAAAGGAACTATCTTGACTGACGACGAGGATGAACAAGCTGTCCCCGTGTCTCCAGACGACAAAATAAATGGGGACAGCTAAAACCCTCATGAGTTGCAGTTCTGTCCCCAGTCCCCTCTGTCCACTTATGAATAATGGTGTTTTTAAATGAATGAAAGCCTGCTTGATTGGTTAGAGAAAAGAGATAAACAGAAAGTAATTACTGTTTTGGCTGGGGACATAAGGACAAAGGGACCGGATATAGATAAACCGCACGGCACCAGTGCTTCCAACTGTCCCCGCGTTTTGCCGCCGCAGGGACAATCGGGGACAGCAATCAATCCGGATAGTGAAAACGCACCAGAAAAGGCTGGGTTAAGTTCGCCATTTCATACTGAAACAAAGTTGAATCCCTGGCTCACCCGCATTCAATCAGCCACTACCTTGGATGCATTGGAAAAGCTCTTGAAAGAATTCTCCGTCGGCGAATGGACATTAATAGATAAGCGCGATTTATCTGATGCTTATACACCTGTCGCATTGAAGTTGATTGACAGCGAACAAGCAAACAAATGGCAGATTCTTGAAAATCTGGTGTCATTGTGTTGGCAGCCAACCGGTCCTGGCTGAGTTGTTCCTATGGCAACTGAAACAAAAGTCCCCATTTTTTAGGCAAAAAATCATGCGCTACGCACACACAAATGGGGATTCTGATCGCGCGTACGCGAGCACGCTCGCGAGGGACAACCCCTTGGTATCGCCCAAGGTGCCAGGACGAACCACGAAAACCGCCCATTATTGCTGATTTTTAGGTTTTATAATTATGCTGCTGCTGCTCGTTGCTTTATAGCCATTACGGTGGTTTTGGATATATGCAATTCTTTAGCAACCCAGCGAATTGTGCGGCCGTCGGCAAGGTGAGCCATGACTTTTGAAGCATGTTTATCGCTTGTTTTACCTCTGGGCCGTCCGATATGCCTGCCCCGTCCTCTGGCTGCGTTCATTCCAGATTTGATACGTTCGACAATTAGATCACGTTCAAATTCAGCTAATGTTCCTAATATCCCGGCCAACATTTTTCCTTGTGGTGTGCTTAGGTCAAACTGAACTCCCTTCTCGGTAATCAGACTTACACCATATCCTTGAAGTTCGTTTAAAGTGGTAATCAGATCTTGCAGACTACGTCCCCAGCGACTCATTTCTGTAACTAAAACGGCGTCAATTTTCCGAGCTTGGGCCAATAGCATCACCTGTTTGCGCTTGACTCGGTCATTTTTGGCACCACTGGCCGTTTCCTTATATATAGAAACTACTAGAAAGTTGGCTCTTTCGGCAAATGCTTCCAAATCACGTTGCTGTCTGTCGCAGTTTTGATCATTGGTGGATACCCGGCAGTAGATCGCAACTCGTTTGTTTGCTTGTACCATAAAAGGGCACCTCGTTTAATGTTTCCAAGACCTAGCTCGGATCTATGCAATTATTGTACCACAAAATCACTACCTTTCGTGATACATCAGGATAAACATTCTATCTATGAGCTATGCCTGCAATCGCCGACAGAACAATGCTTTCTAGCTATACCATTACAGATGATGCCCCCTCCCACCCTTTAGATTGGCAATATTCAAGCAGCGTGTGCTGCCTTGCGAATACAATAGGGATCGCGCGATAAAAAAAATTTCTTGGCGAAAAAATCTGCCCGGCACTGGGGTAAAAAATTTTTTGGGATTTTGCACAATGGTTGCAAAACTTACCAAAAGTAGTAAGATGATATTGTTACCCAAAAAGGTTAGATAAATGGAACTTATAGGACAATTGCTAATAGATGAATTTATCAAGCAATATCCGCGTTCAGAAGCTCCATTAAACAGATGGGTAAAAGAGACCAAGGCAGCGCAATGGAAGAATTTTTCCGAATTGAGACAAACCTTTCCGTCGGCGGATTATGTTGCTCCATATGTAATATTCAATATTGGGGGCAATAAATTTCGGACAGTGGCGATAGTGACTTTCAATAAAGAAATGGTCAAGGTTGAACGGATTATGACACACACGCAATATAACAGGTGGAAGCCATGAAGACGAGCAAAGAATATATAGATTTAGTGCAAGAATTTCCTCTAATGCCAATAAAGAGTAGGGCTGAATATGATGCAGCGATGCGGATGTTATCGAAACTGGGTATCAAAGATTTCAACATGACTCCAGTTGAGCACAGTTACTTTGACGTTTTGGCCATGTTGATTCGTGATTACGAAAAGCCGCGAGTTAAGGACAGAGGTACAGCCTCACCAAAAGAGTTATTGCGATATTTGATGGAAGAGCATAATTTCAAGCAAGCAGATAT
>Ga0206843_10247_pt1 | contig 13998 bp, 15 predicted proteins | sample Alteio_BWOrgCont_21_FD_152869 | JGI IMG/M metagenome (GOLD analysis project Ga0206843, IMG submission 152869) | Enriched cells from forest soil in Barre Woods Harvard Forest LTER site, Petersham, Massachusetts, United States -... | ecosystem: Environmental > Terrestrial > Soil > Temperate forest >...
GGAATATTATGATAAGCAGAGGTGTGGGCTACTTTGGGACAATCCCATTTTATGCAGTCGGTATCATATCCCGCCACCCAGCAGGCCCGTTTTTCCATCACCGATCTGCTTGTAGCCAGGATAAAAGAATGGGGGCAGCCTCTTAATACAACTGTAAGTATTGCAGTAGCTATTCCCGAAGGTGTTTATTTTTTTATCTGCAGTTACAACAGAGGGCGTTAAGACGGTGAGGGCGGCGGTGAAGTAAGGCTCAAATATGAGCCATCACCTCATACGGCTACGCATCTTTCTATACATTTGTTTGCATATTAGTTTATACCTGAGCGCCCTGCTATGAAGAAAATGCCTTTGTTGTTTTTTTTACCGTCCCCGCCGGAATTTCCTTTTCAGGAACCAACGGTAGGCAATCACGGCACTGAAGCTTAAGTTCCCACTCCAACCCAAACTCCTGACTTCCATCCAAAAATGCCAGGTCATGAAATATCAAAGGCCACCGCTCCCCAAACACACAACTTTTTTGGGATTTAACCTTTGGCTTTCACCTTAAAACGTTGCTTGTTCTCGTTGATCTTCTTTTTCAGCTTCCCCAGCAGGTCATCTTTATAAGTAGGCGTTTTAGAAAGGGATATGGGGAAGGATACGTGCCCAGGGCCACCGGTGCCATGTTCTTTTTCAGCGTCCTTTAACCCAAGCCAGAGGAGCGTACAGGCTGCGCCCATGTCGTTATCTATACTGTAGTCAATTATATCATCTACGGAAAAAGTATCTATTATTACATCACTATTTTCATCACCTTCTGCCATCCATGACACGCCGAATACAACGGTGCTCTTAGCATTTTCAAAGTGCATTACGCTAACTGTTCTCGGTTTAGAGCCCCAGTCTTTACAAGATGAAGCCACACCCAGGCACCCATATCGCAATACCTCCACCAGCGATGCGCCGTTTGATGTTCCCGACTGGTATATCTTTGTATTACCACCATTCACGTTTACCGTTTTGGCATTATGTATCGTAGTATTGTAAGTGTTTTCCTGGCAAAAGGAGGCATGATCAGTGAGTACCGATATTAACAGTGCTGGCAGTATGTATCGTAGTATTGTACTCATTTTTAGTCTCGTTGTTGTCCGTTTTTTGAGTTGCCCGCGCTTTTGACGTATCTGCCGCAGGTGGCGGGATCGCCACTACGGGTTGTGGATCAGTTTTGGGAGGTTTATTTCGGTAGGTACTTATAAGCGCCACACCAAGCGTGCCTATTAAGCTGATAATTGCAACGATTACTGTTGTTCGTCCGTTATTTGAGCCAGCCATACATTATAAAGTTATTACTTTTCCGGCATAAGTTACCTATTTCCCCATTTGACCCAAGTGTTTTCCACTTGTGTCTGTCAGCAAGTCTTTCGACTTTTGGTACTAGTCACTCCAATTCAAAACTCGTATTTTCACATATAGATGCCATGCACCATAACATTTTATAATTCACCTTTTAACTACTACAATCATAGCGACGAAACCGTAGCACAACCAGAGCATGAAAAACACGTCTACTCCTCCCCGGTTTTAAATATGTAAAACAATGAAAAATAGAAAACTAAAAGGCTTTCACATCGAAAATTCAATATCAAAAGTGGGGAGCTTTTTTAAAAAAGTACAAAGTAACTGGTCGGGGTCTATCGGCTTGGGCATTTTATATTCCCGAAACAAAACCAAAACATGATAAATACGTGTACTCCTCCCCGGTTTTAAATATGTAAAACAATGAAAAATAGAAAATTACAGCGTTTTCACATCGGAAATTCAATATCAAAAGTGGAGAGTTTTTTTAAGAAAGTACAAAGTAGCCGGTCGGGGTCTGTAGGCTTGGGCATTTTATATTCCCGTAGCAAAACCAAAGCATGAAAAACACGTCTACTCCTCCCCGGTTTTAAATATGTAACACAATGAAAAATAGAAAATTACAAGACTTTCACATCGAGAATTCAATATCAAAAGTGGGAAGCTTTTTTAAAAAAGTACAAAGTAACTGGTCGGGGTCTATCGGCTTGGGCATTTTATATTCCCGCAGCAAAACCAAAGCATTAAAAATACGTGTACTCCTCCCCGGTTTTAAATATGTAACACAATGATAAATAACATAGTATAAAGATTTAAGGTAAATGCCGCTCTCCCGCTCTATCGCACCTGCTCCACCTTACCCCGCCCAGCCTTCTCTGTCCAGGCTCCGGTACTGTATAGCCTCTGCAAGGTGTTCTGGCTTTATGTCGTCAGTACCTGCAAGGTCGGCAATGGTGCGGCTTACTTTGAGTATTCGGTCATAAGCCCGGGCACTGAGATTTAGCCGGTCCATGGCGGTCTTCAGCAGGTTTTGGCCTACCGGGCTTATTATGCATATCTCCTTTAGCAGCTTGCTGCTCATCTGGGCATTGCAGTAGACACCCTCGTGGGCTTCAAATCGTAGGCCTTGTATGTCGCGGGCCTTCAGCACCCGGTCGCGCACGCTATTACTGCCTTCCGAGTTTTTGGTAGACGATAGTTCGCTGAATGGTACAGGCGTTACTTCCACATGCAGGTCTATACGGTCCAGCAGCGGCCCGCTTATCTTGTTCAGGTATTTCTGCACCATTATAGGGGAGCAGGTGCATTCTTTCTCTGGATGGTTAAAATACCCACACGGACATACCTGCGTTCCCTTTCGGGGTACTCCACGAAACCGCTTGGATCGGTAACAGATACGTTGAGACCCCACAGACGATTGCTGAACGTTTGAGAAACCGACGGTTAGAGCTTGGTACATCGCAGGCTAAGGTAGCAAAAATGCTTAATGTTTCGGAAGACACGGTCACCTATTGGGAGAACAATCGGGCTGAGCCACAAATCCACCTATATCCGAGAATTATTGACTTTTTGGGGTACAATCCCTTCCCGGTTGATATTTCGACATTGGGAGGAAGAATATATAAATACCGAGTTGAACAAGGGATAAGCCAGAAAGACTTAGGAAAAATACTTGGAGTAGATGAAGGTACAATCTACCATTGGGAGAAAAATATACATTCCCCATTGCCGGGCAAGAGGAAAGCACTAGAAAACTTAATCACCTAAGAGAGTTGGAAAAACTCTCTTTTTTTATGCATTAATTAATCCTAACCACCCCATCCCTCTCTATCCAAACTCCTATATTGTATAGCTTCAGCAAGGTGTTCAGGCTTTATATCCTCGCTCCCGGCTAGGTCTGCAATAGTGCGTGATACTTTAAGAATGCGATCATACGCACGAGCACTAAGATTGAGCCGTTCTATTGCTGTCTTTAAAAGGTTGGAACCAGTTGGTGTGATAACGCAAATTTCTTTCAGCAACTTGCTCCCCATTTGGGCATTGCTATATATGCCAGCATGTTTTTCAAAACGCTTCGTTTGCATTTCTCTCGCCTTGATTACTCGTTCACGAACGACCTTGCTATTTTCGGACTTTTTGTCTTCTGTCATTTCATTGAATGACACTGGCGTGATCTCAACATGCAGGTCTATCCGATCTAATAATGGCCCGGATATTTTGCTCAAATATCGCTGTACCATTATTGGGGAACATGAACATTCTTTGGTTGGATGGTTAAAATATCCACACTGACACGGATTCATAGCAGCAATAAGAACAAAATTTGCCGGAAAATCAATAGTCAATTTAGCGCGCGAGATTGACACATGCCTATCTTCCATCGGTTGTCTCATAACCTCTAATACAGTACGCTTGAATTCAGGCAATTCATCAAGAAACAACACGCCGTTATGAGCGAGAGAAATTTCACCGGGTTGCGGATTACTTCCGCCTCCAACTAGAGCCACGTCACTAATTGTATGATGGGGAGAACGAAAAGGTCGTTGAGATACAAGCGAAGTATTGCTCGGCAACTTACCAGCTACAGAATGAATTTTGGTTGTCTCCAAAGCCTCTTGTAAGCTCAGAGGAGGAAGTATTGTAGGCAGTCTTTTTGCAAGCATTGTTTTACCGGCTCCCGGAGGGCCGATGAGGATTGCATTATGACCACCGGCAGCAGCTATCTCTAAAGCACGTTTGACATTTTCTTGTCCTTTAACATCGCTAAAATCCATGTCATACGCACTCTGTGCATCATAAAACTCTTCACGTGTATTTACTATTATTGGCTTTAAATTTCCAATACCCTTGAAAAAGTCTGTAACCTCTGATATTTTTTCCACGCCATATACTTCAAGATTATTGACTAGTGCGGCTTCACGGGCATTTTCTTTTGGAACAATTAGCCCCTTAAATTTTTCCGATCGGGTTTTTATTGCAATGGGCAATGCTCCCTTTATTGGTTTTATGCTCCCATCTAAAGAAAGTTCTCCCATAAGGACATACTCGCTCAATTTATCCGATGGCATTTGACCGGTAGCAGCTAAGATGCCCAAAGCAATTGGCAGATCATATGAAGCCCCTGCTTTTTTTATATCTGCAGGAGCCATATTAATAACTATTCTCCCGCGTGGGCGTTCAAAGCCGTTATTAAGTATTGCGGATATAACCCTATCGGTGCTTTCTTTAACTGCATTATCCGGCAAGCCAACAATGTAAACCCCAATTGCTCCGCCAGGCGTATCAACTTCGATAGTTATAGTTATTGCATCAACTCCATAAACGGCACTTCCGAATAATTTTACAAGCATTTCTCAAAATTCATAAACACAAATATACTTGTTAGGAACTGAGATTTTTGTTAGAAATCCATGCAAGTTTCAGGGTTGTGAAATTATAAGGAAGTACATACCTGCATTCCCTTTCGGGGTACTGCACGAAACCGCTTGGATCGGCAACGGGTACATTGAAAACCCAAAGACGATCGCTGAACATTTACGGAATAAGAGGTTAAAGATTGGTATAACACAGGCCAAGGTGGCAAAAATGCTTAATGTTTCGGAAGACACAATTACTTACTGGGAGAACAGTCGTGTTGAGCCGCAGATTCACATGTACCCTAGGATAGTTGAATTTTTAGGTTACAATCCGTTTCCCGTAGATGAAAGTACTTTAAGCGGAAGGATACGAAAGTTCAGGATTGAAAATGGTGTTACCCAAGAAAAACTGGCTGAAATGATAGGTGTAAATGAATCTACAATTTTTTCCTGGGAAGGAAATAAACACACGCCATTTTCTAAAAAACTAAAGTTGTTGGAAGAGAAGATGAATCAAAAAGAGCTTTCAAAGTGAAAGCTCTTTTTAATAGAAGAAGGAAGAAGATCGAGAATATTTCTGAAGAGATAAATAAATTCTAATATTATTTATCTTTACCTTGACGATTAGCATTATCTAAAAGTATGAGTAAAATCAAAAAAAAAATTCAAAGATTTCTGAAAAAGAAAGCTCTTTTTCGTGGTATCAATGGACAAAGAGATTTGATATTACCGATAAAAAACTCACCTGGACGATTTGTATATTTTTGCCCAGGATGTAATGACTATCATGTCATAAATACCGATTGCAAAAGGCAATGGCCGTGCCACACACTAACGGGATCTCTCAACAATCCGACGATAAGAGCATCAGTGTTATCCATTGGTGATTCAAAAATTGGAAAACCTCATTGTCATTCCTACATTACTAATGGCAATATCAAGTTTCTCAATGATAGCACCCATCAGCTATCTGGTAAGACCATTGCAATGAAACCATTGTGAAAATGTAATATGCTGACTACTGTCATTATCTACTCCTGGCGTTTCCTTGCCTTTTCAGCTGAATAATCGATGCCAGTTGGTGCGGGAAATACCGAATCTCCAGAGGCTATACCACTTTGATAAAAACACCCTTTTATACAGTTAAGTGAATCATTTAATCTAATATACCCTTGATTATAGGCATACCGTTGAGTACCATAGTAGCCCCCAACCTCTCCGATCCCCGTGACCATTTCGATAAATTGCAACACTTCCAGCGATGCTAAATTCATGCTAAATGGGAAGATATTTTCATTGGTTTTAAATAGATGCTCTTTCGGTAATCCCTCTAAATAAGACGGATCATCAAGCATACCCGCTCTTTCTGTATCAACATCAGCAGATTTATATTGACCGATGCATTCAAGACAAATCCTCTCAGGTCCGACTGTATGTGCTTGCCAATCGGCTCCTTCAAATAAGCCTGATTCAATATCAAATCTCACTTTTATACCTCCGTCAATTACCGGAATCAGATGATTGTACGCTAAATGATTTAGTACTTGGCGGGGCCAAGGGCGATCTACGCAACTAAAAAGCACATCACAATCTAAAGCGTTTCGATAACCCTCTTCCTCAGTTATGCCATGAAGGACAACTCGAACTTGAGGATTATTTCCCGTGGCAGATTTAATAATTTGTCGTTGAGCTATTATTGCCTTATTGTGGCCAATATCCCTAATCGTTGCACCCAGTAATCTATCAAGATTGTGTTCCTGAACTTCATCGAAATCCACCAATGTGAATCGCTCAATACCCATTCTTGCTAAGGATTCAGCAACGATACTGCCAACACTCCCGAGACCAATTATACCAACCCTTAGTCGTGCAATTCTTGCATGATTTTCAACTCCCCAGACGGATATTGTTCGTTTGTAGATTTCTTTAAAAGATGGCGGAGGTAACAAAGCATCATTATAAAAAGGATGAAGTCTTTTTCCAACAACTCTGACTATTACAGCCATATTTCTTTCAAACCATCCGTTACTATATTCCCAGATTCGCGCACTCCAAGTATTATCAGTTCCTAGTGTTAAACCAATAAAAGGAACGTCTGTTAGGGTGAGAGCGGGTGAACTATAACTCTTCTCTGTTATTATATCGTCAATGCTCATGCCTTGCCACCCTGGCCCCAAATGGCTATGTATTAGAGCGATACCAGATCCTTCCGAAGCGGCGATTTGGCACACCCGTTTAAAATATGACGCATGAATGTTTACATTCCCATGTACATCACGATCTCCGTCTTCGGGTAAAAGTATTCGGTGTAGTAAAGCAGTAAAACGATGTACACCGATAGACGGTTTATAAAGTGCGAATGCAACATCCTCCTGGCCATCTATTCGAAGCAGATGTTTACATAGCTCAATATTAAGAACGGAAGGGACTGCAACGCTAAATTCTTCTTGTTCAGTTTTTTCTAAAGACTTCATTGATTTGAGTTATTAATTCTAATGTTGGATTATCGACCCGAATTTGAAATGTATAGCTCCAATATTGCCATTCATCGCCTAATGGACTAGCGACTACATTTCTTATACCTGGTACATTTCCAAAGGGAAACAGATGTGGGTCCGCTTTCACATGCATGGAAGCAGCTACATTTCGTGGGTAATCCGCTGGAGCCGGCACCCCTAAACTTATTATCCGGTCGGCACTACTGCCGGCCGGAATAATAAACTTGGGAATAACTGCATAGCTGGTTCCCCCTGCGTCTAGTTGAGATACGTCCTTAAAACCAAGGAGTAACAAATCCTCGATCAACTTCGCGATACCTATTTTCATGACACAGGAAGTGAAGTGTTATCAAATAACGAGAAATGTGGACAATTGTCCATAGAAATGACTTCGTCAAGGTTTTTATATTCTATGAATCCGCCTTCAGTTTTCCTAGCTAAGGTCTTAGTGATCGGGTCTACTTTTGCAAAATTCTCTAAAATTTGACGAACAGTTAGGCTTGATTCTGTCGTTTTGTATTCTTTTTGGCCTATCCAAAAATCATACACTTTAGACTTAGCCTTCGTAAAAAATTTCTCAATACCATGTGTACCAAAGTCCACTGTTTCATCTGGCAGAATTTCAACTAGGTGCATTTGATCATTAATTCTTTTACTTTGCTCAAGATTAAAGAATTCCGGGTTTTTGCCATCAAGAGAAAGTATATCCTTACCTAGCATATGCCGACGTTTGACCTCATGGCGCTTATCATCCACTTTAATTACATAGTATATTACAACTCCGGGATCATCCTCTGGATGCTGTTTACCACTATTAAAATGCTCTTCTAAATCGATAGTTATTACTATCTTGTTATCGTCTGTACGTTTTTCTATTGTATTCATTATAGCTTTTTATTTTATGGACATTAGCATTTAAGCATTGTATTTTGTCCATAACGGTTAATAAACAACCGACAAAAATGTCGAATTAAATGAGAATGATTCATTCAAGAATCATGAAGGGCAACAATATCGTTTTACGATAATTGTGCAAATTCCAATTTAATAAGTCTAGCAAGAATAAATTAAACAATTAACGAATGGCTTGGCAGGACGCCAATTTTTAGATAACAAACCTAACGGGCATTTTGCAGAATCGAAAAAGTTCCTATATTTGAACTGCGAATTAAATACAGGTAAGGGGGCTGCTAAGGCCATCTTTACTTTTTAAAACTGAAAATGCTGGCAGGTATCCTGTTCAGCATTTTTTCTTTTCCACAAAATCAATTTCCGCGGCTCAAAGATACTAAACTACTTTCTAATAACAAAAAAAATTTTACACCCACCTGATTAAATAGTAAGTGACACTTACGTAAGTGTCACTTACTATATCGAAGATTATTGTTACCTTTGTAAAAAATATTTTATCTTGCTTACGGAAGAAACACAAAATCACTTTTATAAACGGCTAGGTGAATTAATCAAAAACACTAGAAACAATGCTGGTGTGAGTCAAGAGACTTTGGCGAATTACTTAGGTCTAACGAGAGTATCGATTTTAAATATTGAAAAAGGCCGGCAAAAAGTTCAAATACATACTTTAGTTGAAATTGTTACTTACTTAAATATTCCAATAGCCGATTTTTTTGAAAAAGTTAAAATTGCCGTGAAATTAGAAGTTAGCCCAAAGCTTGAAAAAGAAATAATAAAAAAGATTGATTCTGAAAAAATTGATGAAATTAATAGAGTAAAAGAGTTTATTAGTTTTACTATTTCAAAAAAATAGGGTGATATGTTACTAACAAAATCCGGATTTCATAAAAGCGAAGAGTGTGCATCTGAAATCTTAGCTCGCAATAATATAAAAGCAGCACCCATCCCTTTAGAGGAAATTGTTATTAAAGAAGGACTAAACATTGTTAAATATGATCTAGGGGATGATATTTCAGGTATACTTATTATTAATGAAGCCAAAGGAACCATAGGGGTAAACCCTAAAGATAGTTATTACAGACAGCGATTTAGCATTGCACATGAATTGGGCCATTTTTTACTTCACGCAGATTCAAGTGCCTTCTTTGTTGACAAGGATTTCTTAATAAAATACAGGCATACAAATAAAAATTATTCTAACGCTGAAAGAAAGCAGGAACAAGAAGCGAATGCTTTTGCAGCAGCGCTTTTGATGCCTGCAAAAATTATAGAAAGCGAAATTGAAAATGGACAGATATTAGGGTTAACGGAAACTGAATTGATTGCTCAACTAGCTTATAAGTTCAAAGTCAGCGAGGTCGCCATGTCCTATCGATTTACTAATCTCAATAATTATTTTTAGACTCTCACCCATGAAAATGAGCAATTAGCTCTGATAGATTTGCATTAACTACATTTTTTAAATGTCTTAAAAATTGCGTGAGGAAATAAGCGACACTGAAAAGTATTTCTGTCTACTGCAAAGTAAAGTCAAAAACTAATCCATCAATAAAAACCAACGCGCAGGTAAATCGGAGTTCGTCATTTTGGTTCGGCACACATTGCGCCATGCCAAACAAACACTTGCCTTTGAATGATGTCTTTTAGAGGATAAGGCAAGAGATTGTTTGCCCTGCGGGTTGCTGTCGCAAGCATGTCACACTGTGTGCAGTTCACAGAAATTCCTCACGGCAGCTACTGTGTCCTTTTGTCCACATTCTTCATTTTGAAAAAGCCTGTTCCGCTGCACAGACCTCACACAGCTTGGATTCTTTTGCCACGCGCAACGGCTTGGCTATAAAAGACACCATGCTTCACAGAGCCAACCGCTCCTCATGCTTATTTCTCCATTCCGTCAGCCATCAAAAGTCCACCCGCTGCCAATATTTGTGCTCGCCTGCATTGCCCCCGTCTGCGTTTCGGGTTGTTGCTGACGCAAGGCTACCCCTATTTCATGCCACGCAACAATCCTGCACTGTGCGACCTGGCGCTATTGCGCTCGACAGGTCGCGCCATACGGCGGCACTCGCAGGAAACCCGCGTTGCTTGGTTCCCTTTCTGGCGAGCGGCTTCGTAGAGATCGCAAAGAAAAATTGCAATCACTGAAGGCACAACGCACCGCTGAAGGCTCTTTTACCTTTTCTCCACGCACCCTATTATTTAATATTAAGAATTGGCCTAGCATTCTCTTGGCAGGCATCAGAATTACGTTGAAATATAGATATGAACTGACGGAGAATAATTAATTTAAATCCTTCATTCAATAGCAAATTTGATTTGAATATTCTGCCATCGTTATAACAGATAAACAATGTTACTCCTTTACAATCTTCTTTGTGATCTTAAAACCTGTGGCAGGGTCAACCACTTGCAGAATATACATTCCCGGTGCGAGTTGCTGTATATTTTGGACATCTTTGTTTGAATAGATAGTCGTATTAAAGACCTGCCGCCCCATTACATCATACATATAAACATCACTACCTTTAGCATTCACTATTGTAATACTTGTTATCACAGGATTAGGGTAAATCTGCGCATCCTTATATCTATTCATTTGCACTACCCCTGCCGGAGCCACATACACTGTCACCGTATCTCTCGATACATTTCCGCATAAATCCATTTCAACAACGTAAGAAGTTGTTGTGTCGGGATGTACTTTAAAGCCGCCTTTATAGCCTATAGGAGTACTACTGCCGAGTAAGTACCAGGTGACCGGCATGCCTTCATCTAGTATGCCTATAAATACACTATCACTGCCAGGTGATACAATTTGATCAGTACCAGCGTCAGCTTCGGCGTTGCTTTTTATTACGCTTACGTCATCAACCAGATAGACGGAAAAATTACCTCCCATCGAAATTGCAGTAGAATACGAAATAGTATTGGTATGTACTTTGTCAAAAAAATTACCAATGGTGATAAATTTTTCCGATCCAGAGGCCGTAAAACTACCCTGTATTTTTGTCCAATTTATGGTGTCACTTATTATAGATGTAGTAAAGACTTGAGGTGAAATTGAAGGATGCGGCTGTCCGCAATGACTTCCTGTATCTAAATCTATTGATCCATCGTCAAGATATGCCCCTATATGATCTACAGCGTACCCGGAAGGCAAAAATGCCACATTGCCTTCAAAATTGACATAGAAAGTTACACAATAAGACTCCCCAGGATTAAGATGAGAAATCAATTTTCCTTGGAGGTAGTCCCGTCTATTCTCGACACTGTAGCTTTCATCAAAATACATGACCTCTTGGGCCATCCCATTTCCGCTTCTAGGATATTGAAAAAAACGTTTATTATAAGGAACACTGCAACACTCAGTATTTGAACTACATACGTTACAGAATTCCGGCAGGCAATATGGAAATGCTGAAGGGATGATAGGGTCACCTGGCAACCATGTTATTGTGTCAATACCCGTCCAATGGTTTGCAAATTGTATTTCGTCTAATGTGGCTGGACAAGAATTGTACTGTTCAAAACTTGGATTTAGGACATAGTTCACTTGTGCCTTGCTTTGGAAAACAACGGCACAAATGAACATCAATGTCTGGATTATTTGCTTCATTCAACGGCAAATTTAAAATTATATTTCTTCCCTTTATGATCCGTAATTCGTAATAAATATACGCCAGGATATGAATTGATCAAATTCAAATAAGAAATAGAGTTTGTAAATTCTGTTTCTTTTTTATAAACGGATCTACCGACGGCATCCCATATTTCTACGGTAACAGGGTCGGGTTCAGAAACATTTTGGTGTATTATAAAGTTGCCATCATTGGGATTGGGATATAAGGTATAATTCTGATCATTCGTACTTTTTAGGGAAGCGTTCTTGTTAGGGCTTTGACGCGCCGCGGAGCTATCAAAAACTGCATCATCTTTGCAGCTATTAGGGAAAAACCTAAGGGTGTCAAAAACCAAATCGTAAAGTGCTCTCGTTTTATAAATAACGGCTCCATCAGTTATTGGGCAGAACTTGGCCATAACTTCTATGTAAGCGCTGTCACTGGCTGTTAAAGAATTCTGAACATAGTTAATGTACAACTGATAAAAATGTCGATAGTTTATTACTATACGATCTGCCGATGTTTCATCTGCCATTTGTACCCCGGTGGTAGAATCAATTTGGTTATTAGTCAAGTCATCTATTCCATAGTTGTCGAGAAATATCTGCGCACTATCAATTTGGCCATTATAGAGCGCGTTTTCTATTTTAGTAAATAATGAAAACCTGCTATTATTTGCCATTAAGGAAAACGCGATTAATGCCTCTGAAGAATCAGCTAAGTGGGGATCTCTTTGCATCGCTTCCCAAATAGAATATTGACCGATCCAATAATTAAGACTCTGATTAGTTGAATATGCCAGATTCTGTTTTACCATTTGTTCTAACGCTATTCTACTTGTAGAATGAACTAGATCGCAGCCTTCCAAATGGGGAGGTGTACCAGCTGGTAAAACATTTATGCCATTGCTTCCACTTGAGCAGCCATAAGTATGTGTACACGGCAATGATAAACTGTTTGTTCCATTATAAAGCGGTTCAGTACTTGTGCCGGGTACCACCCATAGTGCTGATGATGTTGGGGAAACACCATACTTTGTAAATGTTTGGTAATTAGCAGACCATGAAAAACCGGAACCAGATGATGACCAATGATTATTGCATTGATGTGAGGCGTCTCCTTGTGGGCCTATGATTCCTCCAAGTATAAAGCCGATGCTGTTATCAATCATATTATTATATACCCAGGTAGAACTAAGAGAGGTGCCGGAGAATTCAAATCCAACACCTATATTACCCACTTGATTGCAGTTTACCTGGTGATTCATTCCATGCATTAATTGCACACCTTCCCAGTAAAAATCTCGAAAATCTGTGCCGGATATGACATTGTCCATTATTTGATCGTTAACCAATACGGAATGATATATTCCAAATTGTGGCGTCTCAAACGAATAGCCATTGGGATATTCAATAGTATTTATGAAATTGGAATTAGTTGATACCTTTTGGAAATTCGCCCCATTAATGTAAATGCCATTATATGCATCGTTAATAGTATTCACATCCGTCTTTATCCATGCGTTAGAATACGGGGTGCCAACTAGTACGCTACCCATTAGAGGTACATCGATCCAGATAGGGAATTCGACATAATGGCTTCCCAAAGGTTCTGCAATCGTTGCCTTTGCTTGAATAACATTATCATCCATCGTTATGGGTGAAGGGTATGTTCCCGTCGCCGTTGGACCAGTAGGTGTAGGTATCTTCACAGACATCCCATAATCCGTATTGATAATTGTATTGTACAATAAATCAATGTCTTGATTTCTCCAAGTTTGAATCTTATAACCATAGTATTTACTTCCTAAAAGAGGCCCAAAACTGCAACAACCAGTATTGTCTTGAGCTGTAACCATATAAGAACCTATGCCAGTGTTGCGAGAGTAATTTAAACTGTAAACCCCGACTGGGCAATCATAAAAGTAATTTGGAGATACCGTTGTATAACCCAATGCTCCTCCTGAACTATATACACCTTGCTGAACAGTTAATTCATAATTGTTATATGGATTGCTTCCGTTCACGTAAATGCCTACTGTAGCGTTATTAAAATCAGTTGCTACAGGCGCTGATTCATATCATTCGCCGTTTACACTTAGCACCAGCTCCTATCCTTCCATGTCAGGTCCAAATCCAATGAATACTATGCCACTTATTGGAATATATTTAAATGGTATAGGTACGGGTACATTTTCCTCAATTGATCTCGGGGCCGCTAATACTGCAAATATGGGTGTACCGGGAAGCTCTAATTACCAACAGAACATATTTG
>Ga0206843_10248_pt1 | contig 13997 bp, 6 predicted proteins | sample Alteio_BWOrgCont_21_FD_152869 | JGI IMG/M metagenome (GOLD analysis project Ga0206843, IMG submission 152869) | Enriched cells from forest soil in Barre Woods Harvard Forest LTER site, Petersham, Massachusetts, United States -... | ecosystem: Environmental > Terrestrial > Soil > Temperate forest >...
CAGGGAACAGCTGCCGCAGACTTGCGCGCGCCAGCAACACCGCTCGTCGCTCACGATCCATACTTCAGTATTTGGTCGGATTCTGATCAGCTTACCGGAGGTCCCACCCGGCATTGGACGGGCGCTCGGCAACAGTTTAACGGGGTTATCCGGATCGATGGTCAGAGCTATCGCTTTCTGGGAGACGACAGAAACGCAATTCCTGCGCTCGAAGAGACCCAGCGGAAGATCACACCAACGCACACGATCGTTACGCTTCAGAATTCCAAAGTAGAACTAAAGATCAGTTTCTTGACGCCCGCGTTTCCAGACGATATCCGAATCATGGCGCGCCCGGTAACCTATCTGAGTTTCGAAGCGAAATCTCGAGACGGAGCGCAACACGATGTCAGTCTGTATCTCGATGTCGATGGGGCCATCGCTACCAATACGCCCGGCGAACCTGTTGTCTGGTCGCGGGCCCAGATCGACGGTCTCCATCTGTTACGAGTCGGATCGCAGAGGCAGCCGGTCCTTGAGCAATGGGGTGACGACCTCCGCATCAATTGGGGATTTTTCTACCTCGGTGTGCCCGACGGGCAGGGCACCGTTTCGCTCGCAGCTGGAAATGAACTTGCGCGTAATCGCTTTGAGTCCAATGGCGAGCTTCCCAAAGACGATGACCTCGATCAGCCTCGAATGCCGCAAAGCCGTTATCCGGCTCCGCCCTTGCTGAGTGTGGCATTTCCGCTCGGACAGGTGGGTGTCGCGCCTGCAAGGCGCTATCTCTTGCTCGCGTACGACGATATTTACTCCATCGAGTACATGCATCAGAAGTTGTTGCCGTACTGGCGCAAGGACTCCACAACATTTGCGGAAATGCTGCAGTCAGCCGACCGCGACTACTCTTCACTTGAAAAACGCTCGGAGATCTATGATGCCGAGCTTGAGCAAGACCTCGTGAAAGCAGGGGGAAGGGAATACGCAGCAATCGCGACCCTTGCTTTCCGGCAGGCCATCGCCGCGCACAAGCTGGTTGAAGACGCGAACGGCATTCCATTCTTCATGCCTAAAGAAAACTTCAGCAACGGGTCGATCTCCACTGTCGATGTCCTTTATCCCTCGATGCCAATGTTTCTGCTGCTCAATCCCAAGCTCGTCGAGGCACAGCTTGAGCCAGTCTTACGTTACGCCGAGACGGATCACTGGAAGTTTCCGTTTGCTCCGCATGACTTGGGCGTGTATCCGATAGCAGACGGGCAACTCTACGGCGGAGGAGAGATCAGCGAGGACGATCAGATGCCTGTGGAGGAGTCCGGCAACGCCATCCTGATGATTGCTGCTTTGACCCGAGCAGAGCATGATACGGCGTTCGCAAAACGATATTGGACCTTGATCTCAAAGTGGGCGGAGTATCTTCTTGCCAAAGGGTTCGATCCGGAAAATCAGCTTTGTACGGATGATTTCGCAGGCCACCTTGTCCAAAACACAAACCTGTCGATCAAAGCCATCGAGGCGTTGGCAGCCTATGCTGACCTTGCGGAGAAGCTGGGTAACCACCAGATCGCCACCCAATACAAGGCAGCTGCCAAATCGATGGCAATTAAATGGGTCGCAATGGCGCGCGATGGCGATCATTATCGCCTCGCCTTCGACAAGACCAACACTTGGAGTCAAAAATACAACCTCGTTTGGGATAGCATCCTGGACCTTCACATGTTCCCTGGCGAGATCGCGACACAGGAAATCGCCTTCTACAAGACCCGTCTGAATCCCTTTGGTTTGCCATTGGATAATCGTGCCACCTATACCAAGCTCGATTGGACGATTTGGTCCGCGACGTTGGCGACGAATCCTGCCGATTTCCAGACCATCGTGCACCCGGTCTTTCGCTTTCTCAATGAGACGCCGGATCGAGTGCCAATGACCGATTGGTACGATACTGTCTCTGCACACAAGGTTGGTTTCCAGGCCAGGTCGGTGGTCGGTGGCGTCTTCATCAAAATGCTGGCTGACGACCAACTCTGGCAAAAGTGGGCGGCTCGAGCTCAGCCGAAACCATGATTGATCTGAATTTCAGGCCATCCCGGAACTGACCTCCCATGCGAAAGTGCTCACATCCGAATGCCGCTTTCGAATGGAGGAACCTGGGTGATGTGGGGTCGCGTCGATCGAAGGAGCCGATTGGACGCATTCTGCTATAAGTAAGCGTGAGCCTAGCACCGCCGCTAAAGCATCCTCTCGCCCTTCGTGCCGGTTCAAGCGCTTCATCCGGTCTTCTGAGGTGGCTGGTAGGACTTGGCGGAATTGGGCTCTTCGGTGTCGCGGTCATTGACTCTTCAATGATCCCGATCCCACTGCCCGGGAGTACGGACCTCCTGCTCCTGATTCTTTGTGCGCATCCCTATACCTCACCGGCACTCGCGATCTCGTTTGTCGCATGGGCGGTCGCCGGTTCCATTGCCGGAGGGTATTTGACCTGGCGTACAGGCCAAAAAGGCGGTGACGCCGCACTTGACCGCACGATTGGATCGAAAAAGCTGAAACCTGTCATCCGCTGGGTCAAGCGCAACGGAGCGCTCTCGGTCAGCGTCGCCGCCTTGTTGCCGCCGCCCATCCCGCTCCTCCCGTTTTTGCTCACGGCGGGTGCCCTGGGCGTTCCGGCCGGTCGTTTCCTTGTGTCTTTCGGTGCGGCCCGTTTGGTTCGCTACAGTTTGATTGGCTGGCTCGGAATTACTTACGGACGCCACTTCCTTCACATGTGGCAACACACAATGGCCGGCTGGTCCACACCTGTCCTTACCATCTACCTCGGACTGGTAGCCCTCGGGGCCTGTTACGGTCTTTGGAAATTCTTTCGACAGAAGAAGTAGGGCTTGGCGAGCCGCGGGTGCCTAGTAAGCTTTGCTTCCACTTAAAAGAAGCAAACTGTAGGCTCGTTCAATTCGTGAACTTTCACAACGCCAGTTGCGATGCCGGGACTTCGATGCTTCACTCGCCCCGTTTGTTACATCAATTCATCTTTTGTTTGCGACGGGTGCGAGAACCCCACAAAGTTTCTGTGCGAATGGTTGCCCGGGTGCCCGTCTTTTTTTTCCATGCGTCGCGATTGCCCTTAATTCCAAGCAAGCATTCCAAGTCTAAATCTACGCATTCACTGGGTTGTCTCGGCTGTTGCGCAATTTTTGCGAGTCAACACACCTGTGATTCTCACGAAAGCTGCATCTATATGTTGGTGAGCCGCTGTGCACAGCTGCGAAAGAGGTTCAATTGGACTTCGACAGTTGGGAACGAACCAGTGCAATTACACACACTACGACCTGCCCATTCGCAAGGCTGCAAGGAGCGCAAGAAGGATTCAATCAGTCATATTCCCAGGTTTGCGAGGAGAGAAACATGAAGAGGAGTACGAGAGAGAAACTCAGCGACAGTCTGCATCTGGCTAGAGCCGTGATGAAGAATATGTCGGGGCAAGTCGCCAGTAGGCCAAGTCCGGTCGTAGAGCGGAAATCTGAAAAGATGATCGGCGAACTCCAACGCGCACTGGGGCAGGCTGAACTGGCATTGAACGAACGCTGGGGTCGACTGAACTGGCAGTGAGCGGGACGTCGTTGGTTAGCGGCATTGAACAAGAGTCCCGGTTCCATTGCAAAGTCGTACGAGGCAAATTTGCACGAAAGAGTTCGAGATAGGAGAACTACATGCTGATCATTCTCATCATTGTTCTGATTTTGGTCCTGGGAGGCGGAGGCGGCTACTACGGCTATGGCCGCTGGGGATACGGTGGAGGTGCGGGCATTGGCCTCGGTACCATTCTCGTGATTCTGCTCATAGCCTATTTGCTTGGAGTTTTCCGCTAGAGCGTACTTTACTACCCATCGTACTGTCCCGGGCCAGACGCCACGATTCTGCGGTGCGAATCCAGAATGGATCCCTGGATCGCGGCGTTTTCGTTAGACGACGAACATGGCGATACCCGCCGCAAACATTGCTGCTGTGGTGATTGCGACAAGTACCCATCCCAGGCGAGAGGTTGTCTGGCCTTGCATCAGCTTCTGGTCAGAAGCAACAATGAGAATAGTGACAAGAAGAAAGGGTGCCAGTAGCCCATTGATTACAGCAGTCCAGTAGAGCGCCTTTACCGGATTGATTCCCGCAAAGTTGAGTCCCACGCCGGCTGCAGTCGAAAGCAAAATGATTGAGTAGAAAGAGCGCGCCTGCTTCATCTTCCTGTCCAGACCTTGTCGCCACCGCAGTGCTTCGGCACACGCATAGGCTGCTGACCCGGCCAATGTCGGGATCGCGAGGAAGCCTACTCCGACGATCCCAACCGTGAACAACGTCGCGGCGAATTTACCTGCCAGTGGTTGAAGAGCCTGCGCCGCCTGTCGTGACGTCTCGATGTGAGTTATGCCGTGCCGGTTGAGGGTGATCGCTGTCGTCAAAATGATGAAAAACATCACCATGTTCGAAAAGAACGCGCCAACGCCCACGTCGATTCTCCGCAACTGAAGCTCCTGGAGCGACGCTCCTTTGCGGGATGCAATGCTCTTAAGGCCGGCGGCCTTCTCTTCCTCGACTTCTTCGCTCGCCTGCCAAAAGAAAAGATAGGGACTGATCGTTGTTCCAAGAATTGCGACCAGTGTGGACCATTCTCCCCTGGAGTGGGGTAGGGACGGGACTAAAGTGGCGCGAACCACCTGACCCCAATCGGCGCCGACGACAAACGCAGTTATCGGGTAAGCGAAGAGCACCAGCACGAGCCACTTGAGCACGCCCGCTATTTGGTTGTAGCCGAGTCTGACTGTAGCCCATGAGATCAGGACCGCGAAGATCACGACGAACACCCGGGAATCAATCCCCACAAGCATCTCGGCTGCATCGGCCATTCCAGCGAAATCAGCCCCAATGTTGATGGTATTCGCTGCAAGCAAAGCCACGACGAAAATTCCGACGAGCCAAGCCGGGAATCGTTGCCTGAGATTTCCGGCGAGCCCTCTTCCTGTGACCATCCCGATCCTAGCGCACATGATTTGAGTGGCAGCCATCAGTGGCCATGTCAAGAGGGCAGTCCACAATAAAGCGGTCCCAAGCTGCGCTCCGGCAACCGAATATGTTGCGATTCCTGAGGGGTCGTCATCTGCTGCCCCTGTTATCACGCCGGGGCCAAGCGACTTAAACAGCAGCCGCAGCCACCGGGTGAGCGAACCCTTCGCCCCGGGCGTGTTCGAGTTTCTCTTCCTCAGGGTTTGGCTCCTTTCTTTCAGAGAGACACAAGGTTCGCTCGTTCTCTCAACCGTGCTGGAAATGGACGAAAACTGCGGCCAAGCGCAATCAACATGCGATCTCTGTATAGGATGCAAATTCCTGGAAAGCCACGGAAAAGGAAGCAGTTCTTTGCAAGTCGCGTCTGAAGGCGACTGCCCGGAAACGAGACGAGCACATTGAGTGACTGCTTTTGAGTCCAACGTGGGCGTCGTTCCGGCGTACCGCGAGAGTTTCCGCGATTTCCTTCCTTGGCAACAAAATCGGGGCCGGCGTTGTACGGTACTTCCGGGGAGAGCAACTCGCTGAAAACACTACAACGTGCCCCGCATTTCAATGCTGAAGACATCTAGAGTGGAGCATTTGAGCTGAACCACGTTTACGGTCTCACCTCAATGGATATATAGTTTCAGCCTGGATATTGTCCCCGGATTCTGAACATTCCAATAGTGTTTTATGACTCGAGGTCGAGGCATGGGATTGGCTCTGCGAAGTTTTCGTATCGCTTGCACGGTCATTGTTGCGGTAGCCGTTGTTGCTTCCATTGTGAGCGCGACCATTCACGCCGGCAGAGCGGCGCGTGCCGATCAGGCGGAGCCAAAAGCAGGCAGGATCCTTCAATTGGGAGTCGCAAGTCCAGGCGCGCTCTACGCGGTCACTGTAGACGTAAAGGATCCGGCGCAGCTTCATGGGAACGATGCCGTCCGGGTTACCGTGAACGATGCGAGTGGAGAGATTGAGTCCAAGTGGCTTCATTCCGCCGACCTAGATCTCTACCTGACCTTGCAGCCGCGTTCTGCCGGGCCAATCTCAGTCAGCCTTGCATCGCCGCGAGATGTTCAGCTTCCCGCGATCGTTGCATCAATGAAGAAGGTGCCCCGGTCTCTGGCGGTACTATCCCCGAGCCATCGAGACTTGCTTCGCGGAGTGATTGCGGCTGAGCCGAATGGCACTTGGCAAGTCGCCCAACCTTTCGAACTCGGCCAGACTATTTTCGGAAGCGACGACGAAAGACCGTATGCGCCTTCAAAGGACGAAGACGGCTATGCTGCAATGCTCAAAGGCTTTCAGTGGTTTAAGTTCGTCTTCCGCGAGAAGCGACCCCGGCTCGTCTATTTCGTATTGAATGTCACAGACCGCGACGTTCCTCTCGACGTGGATATCTTCCAGTTGGGCAGGGACACGAGTGGACAGGCGGATGTAGTTCCTTTCGTCGACGGGGAATTTACTTATCAGGTCGAAGCAACGCAAAACTACCCGGGCCTTTACAAATTCCGCACCCGCATTCTCCAGCCGGGCCAGGAGTACTACGTGCGAGTGGCCGCGAATCACCCGGCCTATCAATTACACACTTATGAGTACAGCGTGCCGCCTAACAAGGATCCTCGCGAAGCCGTGCGAGCAGGCATGGATTTCCTGGTGAATATGGGCGATAGCTGGCTGTCGAATACGCCGCGGCGCGGTGCCGTGGCCCTGCGCACCACGATGCAGCACTCGGAGACGCAACTCTGCATTGCGTGCCACCCTTCGCAGTTCACCACCCGCGGATATCTGAAGGCGGTGCAAAACGGATATGCGCCCACGCAACGCGCGGGACTTGAGTTCCTGATGGACCGCATTTACAACAATCCGCGTCCGCTCTATGGAGAGCCCAACACAAACTGGGTCCGGATCATTTACACCGCGCGCACAGTTTCCAGCAGGCTGCCGCTGATTGCCCACGCCTTCGAGCAGAACGTCACGCACGATGCGCCGCGCAGAAAGTTCGATCTGCCCTATGCCAGGTTCCTCAAAATCCACTACAAGGGCCTGACGGTTATGCCCGGCGATGAGGCAGACGGTTGTGAGCCGGATGTGAGTCCTTTCGAGATTGCCTCGCAGAGTTGGCACACCTTCGACCTTGCCTATTCTGAAACCCATGATCAGGAGTGGATTGCCGAACGGGATCACGTGGAACAGCTTGCAGTTCCGTATGAGCCGAAGAATGTCATCGACTTAAGCTGGAAGATCATGTTTCTGTCGGAAATCGACAGCAAGAAGTACGCTTCGCAAATCGATGGCCTGATTGAAAAGCTTTACGAATACGAGAATCCTGAGGGCGGTTGGCCTTACCCGTTCGACAAGAAAGCAAAGCCGGCGGACTTCATCTCCTATAACGCAGTGCTCGCACTCGTGGAGGCCGGGCATCGGCCCGAGACTGATCCACACCTCGCCATCGCAGTCAAAGCAATGCTTGCCGCCCAGCGCCGCGAAGGAAGCTGGGAAGGCGACCCTGTCTACCAGGGATTCAACACGCCCTTTCGGGCCACGCAATTTGCCGTGATGGCCTTGTCCACTTTGTATCCGGGAAACACAACGGCAAAGAACTGGGACGCCGCGTATCCCAAGCCCGTCGCAACTCTCGCTTCGAACGATCTTCCCCTTCTTCTTGAGCAGCTCGACCAGTTCTGGGACCTTGCGCCCGAATCTCAGCTGCGCCAAATTCGACGAGTTCTCACCGACAACGATCAGCCGCTTGCGCGAGAAGCTGCAGCACGCGCCTTGGGACACATGGCAGATCCCGGGGCTCTACCGGCTCTGATCAAAGGCCTTGGCGATTCGGCGAAGATGGTGCAGGCAGCTTCAGCCAGCGCGCTCAGAATGGTACTTTCCCGCAGGCATGACGTCGCACCGGACGGTCGTAGGCTGTTGGCCGCGGCATTGGCGTCCCCCGACGCACGCACGCGCTGGGGTGCGGCACGTGTTTTCAATCAACACTTCCGCGATCTCACAGAGGATCCGCAGTTGCTGGCCGCACTGATGCGAGACCTCGACGACCCAGTGCCTTACGTTCGTTTTGAAGCCGCTGGAGGCATTTGGCGCTGGTACTACTGGCAGGTCGACAAGCCGGAAACACGTCGCGCCACGCTCGAAGCTCTGGCCACGCGCATGAACATTGAAACCGATCCGATGGTGAGGCGGGGACTGCAGGAGAGCATCTACAACCTTCTCGATGAGAACACCGGATACCTTTCTGCATGGGTTCGGGCGAGCGCAAAGGATGAAGACAAGGACCGCATCAATGCAGGATACGAGGACGTCGTCCGCGACCAGGCACAGGTGCTTGCCAAGGTGCTGCGCGAAGCCACACCGCTTGGCCGTGAAGGTATCCTGAACGCGCTTTGGGATTTTCATATCCGCCACTATGCGCTTCCAACACTCAAATCTGACACGGTTTCGATTGGTTTGCCGGCTGTTCTCACCAAGTATGTGACCGGCGTCCCCGATCTTCATCGACCCGGCTATGAGTATTCGCCTTACCGCGAAGCGGTGGATTTCAAATACGACGTGCACAACAGTTTTTATCAGACCCGCATCGGCAACGACAGCGACTTGATTCACTTCTTCAAGAGTTCCGGCCCTGAGTTAGAAAATGCACTTCTCGCCTGCCTCAAAGGCGCCGACGATTCCATGAAAATCCAGGTGCTCAAAGCAGGCAGCACTCTGAGCGAAGCAGGCGATGCCCGTTTCACCCTCGCAGCTCTGAACCTGTCAGAGGACAAGAATGCAGACGTGCGACAGGCAGTTCGCTACGTGTATGAGGGCGGGCAGCGAGGACTGCTCAAACTTGACACGCCCGACGCGCCCGATCCAAAGCTTGTTGATAAGGTTGTGGAGATCCTCAATCACGGAAACCCTGACAGTCAGGCTGTCGTGCTTCCCCTGCTGGCCGCGTTACCCGAAAACTCCAGCTGGGAAAAAGAGGAAGGGGTCAAACAGTCTCTGCGCTCCATGCTCGAGCAGAATCCGCAGCCCAAGAACTATGCTCAAGTGCTTGATGCCGCTTCATCTTTCAAAAGCCTTATGGGGGAGCAAGATCTGCGCGAGAAGGTGCTGTCTGGATTGCAGTCGTTTGATCCTGACGTACAGCGCGCCTCTTTGCAGATTAGCTTCGAGCATCTTCTAAGTGATCCGCAGTTCGCACCGGCTGTCAAAACAGCATTTGCGAATCTGAATTCAACAGCATTGCGATTTCTTATGGACGACGCGGGCGATCCGCAATTCCTTAAGAGGCGTTTGGGAGTTGCCGCGGGCGCAGTCTCACAGGATCAGGATTACCTCAATCGGCATGCAGCGATACTCAAGATCAAAGAACCGCTCGATTATCCCATCGTCGTTGATACCATCATGGCAAACCTGCTCAATGCAGACGCTAACGTCAGTGCCGCCGCACTCGACACCTTGCGCAAGGTGAAGGGTGTGGAACAGCGGCCGGACTTCAAGACAGCGATGGACAAGTTGCAGGGTTCCACCAATCCACGACTCAAGCTCATCGCCACCAGCGTGCTGCAAGGAAAGCCGCTGTCCGAAGCACTGCGCGACGTCCAGCCCGGCGAAGTGCTCGACTTTCGTTACTTCGTAACCAAGGTTGAACCGATCCTGGCGGCCCCTGGACCGGATGGAAAAGCCTGCGCATTCTGCCACGCCAGCCATGTAATTTTCAAGCTCGAACCGCCCAACAACGAAGGCGTGTTTTCAGACCAGGACAGCAAAGAAAATTACAGATATGCGATGCGTGTGGTCAACATCGCCGAGCCCGACAAGAGCCTGATCCTCATTAAGCCGACTCGACCGACCGACAGCGGCGGGGACGTTGGCGACTACCTCGCCACTCATAATGGGGGGCAACGCTGGCGTGGGAATATGTCATCGGATCAGTATCGGACGATTCTGGAATGGATCAGAGGCGGCCGCCTTGAGGCTGCGAATCATCAGAAATAGAAGCAAGCTTCTCAGGGTGCCGCGAATGCCGCAACGATGTCTAGAATCACGGCTCCTACGGATTTGAAAGTCGAGCGCGGCGACCTTGGACCCCTCAGGATCTGTTGAGTCCGCATCCAGAATGACCGCTGAACACCCTACCCATGCGATTCACTAGGGGGCGACTTCACTGGATTGCAGGGCATGTGCGAGTGTGTCCCTGAGCTGGTCAGCCTTCGCTGGTTCTCCGTCCTTCTCATACAGGTTCATCAGTTGTCCGGCGGCGCCGAGATTCAATGCGTCGAGTTCGAGTGCCCGCTCGAGATGGATCTCGGCAAGTGCGTGTTTGCCCAATGCTTCGTAGGTCGCGCCAAGGCTTGCTTCTTTCGATGAAGACCCGGGATCGAAACGCACCGCCAACTCAAACGCCTCCTGCGCCTCTCCATATTGCTTGGCAACAAAGAGCGCATTGCCCATTGTGTTGAACATTTCGCTGTCTTGTGAAAATTGATGCTGTACGTCTGTCAACGCACGATAGCCAGCTACGATCTCGGCCCCAGATTTGTCTTCCATCCCAGCTTCGATTGAAGCAATTCCAAAGTTGCGAGTAATCAATTCCGATGGAGGTTCGCGCCAGGGAACAATGCTTGTGGGTTGCGCAACCGGTGCGTCGCCAGGTCTTCGTTGAATTTGGTGATCGGTGAAGACCGTGTGTCCGCCGTCGTTCGTTTGTTTCTTCGGCATGTGGCAACTGATGCAATTGCTGTTTTTGAGTGGATGACTGGCCGCAAAATGCGTGCTCGCATGGCAGCCGAGACACTTCGAGCGATAGTACGCCACCGGTTCTGTGGGTTCGTCGTGGGGATCATGACACGTTCCGCACCACATGCGATCTGAGCTTGCGCGTTTGCACTTGCTGAGCGCCAGCTCTTCAGAATGGCTGATTACTTTGAATGGTGGCTCAGAGCCTTCGGGAACGGCATAGTGGTAAATCGTGAATGTCTGCTCGAGTGGTTGTCCCGCCACAAAATCGGCCAGCGATTTGCCGGGATTGAGGACGCGCGCCACGCCCTTCAGATGGCATTGTTCACAAATACTGTCGCGCGCTGCGGGAGCCAATCGAGCAGGATTCACGATATTGGACGGGCTCGGACGTTCCAGATGGGCTTCAATCGGTCCGTGGCATCGAGTGCAATCAATAGAAAGATGAGAAAACGGTCTGGGTGCATACGCATTGTCGGTTTCAGGAATGGCGCTGAACTCGCCTGCATGGCAAAAAAGGCACCCAGGCTGAATAGGCCGCGTAAAGTCCGGGTCTGGTTTGCCTTCATATCCTGGCGCGAGACCGTATGCCGCGCGTCGGCGATAGTAAGCCACGGGAGATTGAAAAAGATGACTGTTCAGCGAAACAATGTATCCGCTGGCATGGGTCCCGGATCCTATGACATATGCAACGCGGAAGCGGTCCGTGCTTCCGTGGCTTTCCAGGCTTTGCCACACCCCAGACGGATCCGACTGCATTTTTATCGTAGTGCCGGGAATCTGGACTACACCTTGCGGCTCCTGTCCCGGGAGGCGCATCGAATGCGACATCTTCGATCGAGCAAAGCCCTCAACTTCTGAAGCGTGACAGTGCTGGCACTTGTTCTCAATTGGGTCCTGCGACACTGCTGGGGCCACAGATGCCGTTTGGGGCGAGCTTTCGCCTGACGTGACTGCCGCAAGGCCTGAAAGGCACAGGAGTCCTCCCAGAACAATCGCATAATTCGCAGAGTTTTGCGCAAACATCCAGGGAAACTCCGGCATTTTTAAAGGACGGACTTTGCGGCAGTTGCGCAATCGCTTAATGTGCGCCAAGTGAGAACCGCGCCTTTTTAGAGTATAGAGAATGAGCCGCTTCGATCGGGGTGCGAACCGGTCCCGGGAAATATGTGTTTTTCGAAGTCTTATTGCAAAAGCCCACCTACTGTTTTAAAGATCAATTGCCATTCGTGCTTTCCGGTAAGATCGAGTCGCCGGCCTTCGCTGGATTCTCGATGATCAAAACTCTGATTCTTGCCTTTGCCTTCCCATATATCAACGCTGCCGCAAACGCACAGTCTGTAATCGTCGAGCGGCTCGATGATCCTCGCGCCATCTACGTCACTGCGCCGGACGATGTCCAGAGTGACAGCACGGCAAGGTTGCAGGCAGCCATCGACCAGGCCGCAGGCAATGGACGGGAGGGCATCGTCTTTGTTCCGTCTGGTCTCTATCGCATTACTCGCACGCTCTACGTCTGGCCTGGAGTGCGGACTTTTGGATACGGTGCCACACGCCCAATATTCGCCCTCCCTGACAACACGCCCGGCTTCCAGGCGGGACTCGGCAACATGGTTGTATTTACTGGCGTCAACCCAAAGGATCCCACGGTCCCTCATGGACGCATCCCCTTTCCGCCTCCGGGCAGTGTCCCACCCAATAACAACATCGCCGATGCCAACTCCAGCACCTTCTACTCGGCGATGAGCAACATCGACTTCGAAATCGGTGCTGGGAACCCTGCGGCTGTCGCCATCCGCTTCCACGTTGCACAGCACGCGTTCCTCTCCCACATGGACTTCCATATTAGCTCAGGCCTGGCAGCGCTGACGCAGATCGGAAACGAGGCCGAGGATCTCCACTTCTACGGCGGCCGCTACGCCATCCTTACTGAGAAAACCTCGCCTGCTTGGCAATTCACACTGATTGATTCAACCTTTGAAGGCCAGCGCGAAGCCGCCATTCGCGAGCACGAGGCCGACCTTACGCTGATCCGCGACTCTTTCCGCGACGTGCCCGTCGCAATCGATATTGATCCCCAGTATTCCGATGACCTGTGGGTGAAAGATTGCCGGTTTGAAGACGTTTCCCAAGCCGCCGTCATCATCAGCAACGAGAAGAATCCCACCACCGAAATCGGCTTTGAAAATGCCGTTTTGCGTAACGTGCCTAATTTTGCTCGCCTTCGCGAGAGCGGCAGGATCGTCGCCGCGAAAGGCTCCACTTACCACGTATCGAACTTTAACTGGGGACTGATTGTTCCTGCCGAAGGAGTGATGGGGGCGATCGGAATACGCTATGACGCAAGCTCCCTTTCATCTTTTCCTCCGCGCCTCCCGCCTGCAATCCGCATGCTGCCGGCCTCCACCGAGTGGGTCAACGTTCATAAGCTCGGCGTCAAAGGCGACGGCGCTACTGACGATACTGACGCCATTCAAGCCGCCATAGCCGCTCATCCCGTGCTCTACTTCCCGAGCGGGCATTACGTTGTGCGCGACACATTGGAATTGCGCCCCGAAACCATCCTGATCGGCCTGCACCCAACTCTTACCCAGTTCGATCTGCTTGACGGCACGCCCGGGTACCAAGGCATCGGAGCGCCGAAGGCTGTTCTCTCCGCGCCGCCCGGCGGTCGGAATCTGATCTGCGGATTTGGTGTATTCACCGGCGGTATCAACCCCCGCGCGGTCGCAGTGCTGTGGAAGGCAGGCGAAGACTCTCTCATCGATGATTTGCGCATGCTCGGTGGCCACGGCAGCGGCACTAACCCATACAACAACAACCACACAGCCGATCCCGACCTCGCCAAGCGGTGGGACGGTCAATATCCGAGCCTCTGGGTCACCCAGGGCGGTGGGGGCACCTTCGCCGATATCTGGACACCGAATACCTTCGCGCAGGAAGGCTTCTATGTCTCATGGACGAAGACGCCCGGACATGTCTACGAATTCTCAAACGAGCATCACTTGCGCAACGAAATCCGCTTCAACCACGTGGAAAACTGGGACCTCAACGCGCCGCAAACGGAAGAAGAGGCCGGCGAAAGCCCCGATGCCCTTGCGCTCGAATTCGACTGGTCCCACCACATCACTGTTGCCAACTTCCACGGCTATCGCGTAACCCGCTCGCGAGCGCCATTCCCCGCCGCGGTGCGCCTCTACAACTCCGGCGACATTCATTTCCGCAACCTCCTTGTCAACGCTGAAAGCGGC
>Ga0206843_10249_pt1 | contig 13884 bp, 12 predicted proteins | sample Alteio_BWOrgCont_21_FD_152869 | JGI IMG/M metagenome (GOLD analysis project Ga0206843, IMG submission 152869) | Enriched cells from forest soil in Barre Woods Harvard Forest LTER site, Petersham, Massachusetts, United States -... | ecosystem: Environmental > Terrestrial > Soil > Temperate forest >...
AAGCCGCTTGGTCAACTAGATGATGATTGGATGGAAAAGGAAGCGAATTGGTTTGCTGCGAATCTTCTAGTTCCTCCCGAAATGTTATCAATGTATAGAAATCTTTCTCAGGATGAGGCTGCCCATCTCTTTCGTGTTTCACCATCGGTTATTGGTTACCGCAGGATGTTTAAAAATGGCTAATCCTAAAAAAACTTCTACTGAACAGCCATACGCTAATTGCCTTAAAAACACCAGTATGTTATTGTTATGATAACATACAGGTAAAATATGAAAAGATCTTTGGGGATTGATCCGGGATTAGCCATTTTATTAAATAAAGCTCCCCACGAGGAAATGGATTATGGCTTTGTGATGGAGTGTCTTAAGGCTTACAAAAATCCTCGAGTGAAATTGAATCACCTTTTAAAAATAGAGGCCTTAGTCCGTGTCAAAAAGGGAATTTATATTTTTGGAAAAAATTTTTCTAGGCAACTTTATTCATCAGAAGTTTTAGCTAATATGATTTATGGTCCTTCTTACGTTTCCCTGGAATGGGCATGTCAATATTATCGCTTAATTCCTGAAAAAGTAACAACAGTCACTAGCGTAACTACCCAGCGCTCTAGACGATTCCAGACTCCTCTTGGGCTTTTTACTTATGACCATCTTCCTTTACAAGTGTTTCCTGTTGGCGTTACCTTGATTAAACTCTTCAACAAACAACACGCTCTTGTAGCCACTAAAGAAAAAGCGCTCGCGGATTTGTTGGTTTTACGTAGAGGCGCTTTTTCTTCGAAAAAACATTTTAAAGAAACCTTATATGAGGACTTACGAATAGAAGAAGAAGATGTTGATAGTCTTGATGCTGAATTGTTGAAAGTTATCTATCAAGCCAGACCTCACACCGCCATTAAATATCTCATACAATGCAAGGAAGAATAATGAATAATGCCATCAAACAAATGTTAGAAAGATATGAAAGCCGCTCTTTTCAAGAACATGAACAAGCTCTTCGCGAAATACTTCAGGAAATTGCCCTTGTAGGGTTGTGGCGTGGAAAATTTTTTGAACATGCCGCTTTTTATGGGGGAACGGCACTTCGAATTTTCTATGGACTGGATCGCTTTTCTGAAGATCTTGACTTTACACTTCTTACCACTGATCCTAATTGGCGCTGGCACCCTTTCGGTGAAGCAATTAAGAACGAACTTTCCTCTTTTGGATTTGACGTGTCTTTCGTAGAAAAAGAAAAAAAAACACAAACATCAATTAAATCAGCCTTCTTGAAAACACCGACTGTTCAAGAACTTCTTAAAATTGGCGTTCACTCGGACCTCTTAAAAGGTGTGCATCCTGAAACTTTAATTCGAATTAAAGTTGAAATCGATACAGATCCTACTTTAGGATATGCTTACGAACAAAAATTCTTATCACAACCTGTTGCAGTATCCATTAGATGTGTGAATGAAGAATGTCTTTTTGCCTGCAAAATGCATGCTGCCCTCTTTCGTTCCTGGAAGGGACGTGTCAAAGGGCGAGACTGGTATGATATGGTATGGTTTATCCGAAAAAAAGTTTTTTTAAACTTATCACTTTTTTCAAAATTAAATGGATTAAAAGAAGTTTTGAATCGTGAAGCCTTCTTAGCAATGGCCAAAGAACGTATTAATCAATTAGATATTACAGCTGCTATCGAAGATATCGTTCATTTTATTCGCGATCAAGAGGTTATTAGAAGAACTTGGTCAAAAGAATTTTTCCAACATTTGGTCAATAACATCCAGACTAGTTCCGGCGAAGGAAGTGAGAATTAACATTTGTCTTGGAATTAGAAATAAGTTGTTTATACATTTTTTGATTAGATTAATTAATTGCTAATAAAAGACTTAAATGTTTCTCGGGTATGTAAACCCTCCTTATCTGCATGTCCCTGCTTTAGATTCATTCAGGATAGTATTTAGACATTCTTGCTGATAGTCGCGTAATGCTATAGTCATATGGAATAAATACTTGTATTAACAATATTATAATTACAACTTTTTATACTACATTTGGATAAAATACAGCAATTACATACTTTACAGAAAAATCACTGCAATGTGATAATACCGGCATTTATGGTAAATATGTGAAATGAGCTAAAAAATGTAAATAATCTAAAGGGAAAGGAATAAGCATGAAAAGGATTTTATTAACTCTTGTTTTAATTTTCAGGTCGCTAAGTTCTCACAAATGAAAATACTCAGTAAAAAGCAATTAAAAAACTGCTATCAGTTAGAAATATTTTCGAACAAATAGATTTTCAAACTAAAATAACTTTAGATAGATATTATTCTGGATCAAAATAAGTTACGAATACTATATGGGTGTTTTTGGTTCATCGGAAATCTTAGGACCTAGTCTAATTAATATTCAAACTTTAAAGTTATCCTATTAATTCAGATTTCTGTAGATGGAGGTGGTAGAGCCTTAACTTGAAATACTCCATGTCTCTATAACCATATGCTTGCCTCTTCAGTGTTTCAATTTTGTTGTTTATCCCTTCAGTAGCTGCATTTGTGATCATATGATTGTACTAATTTGTAAGTCCCCTATGATGGTGGAGTAGAGTTTTCGCAACTTTGGCTAATTGGTTAATTCCTGATTCAAAGGCACCACAATAAATCCATTTTACGAGAAAAATTACGGAATCATGATGATTTTGTTGATTCCAGAACTCTCGTAATTGTTCTTTCAGCATGTGAGCGCATGCCAAAGGAGCATTCATTTCCAAAAGAGTCTGGAGGCCTGTGCGTCGTTCGGGTTCTAAAGATTCTACATTACTTAAAAGAAGATATCTTGAGCCTTTCAAGACATCCTCGCCTTGTTTTTTATAAATGCGGTGCTGTTCTCTACGGATTTCATCAATTGCCTTATTCATTAATTTCATAACATGAAAACGATCGAATACAATGTCTCTATTGGGGAGAAATTCATTTACAGCGGATTTATAAGGCCCACTCATATCCATTGCGATGGCCATAAGACCGATCGCCTTTTTGGCTAGTTTCTTTAAGAAGGGGGTGATTACCTCTTTTGTTCTTCCTTCTACGGCATGTATGATTTGGGAGGTGTCTAGATCAATGAAGATCGTCATATAATCATGATTTTTTCCAATACTAAACTCGTCTATTCCAAGGTAAATCAGCTTTTTAAGTTCGAAGGATTTGCTATACTTTCTTTTGAGATAATCCTTATGAATATCTCTAACAGTATGCCAGGATAGGCCGAGCAGTTTAGCAGTATCTTCAAGAGTCATGCCTGAAACGAGTCGTAAAACGTGCTTTTCGAAGGTGCGCACCATTCGTCTCTGGCTTGATACAAAGGAAGGTCGTGGCCACCACTTATGAAAGCAATCTGCACAATATCTACGGCGTATAATTAAGTGTAGCCAACAGAACTTATTGCTCGTTGGACACATCTTGAAATGCCTTTCCTTAGAATCTTTAAAGTGCAAACGAGAGCTTTTGCATATGGGGCATGTCTCTTTTGTTTGATCTAAGATGGCTTTAATAATGATCGACCCATCGGTGTATACAGTCGATTTATATTGGATTCCGCGCAATCCATGTGCATAATGGAGCATTGAAGCAGACATATGAATTTCCTTTCGTCGGTTAATTCATACAAAGTCTGCTTCATTTGTTCCATAATTATTCAAAAAAAATATTAATGAGATTTTCTAACCGGGAATGGCTTTCTTCAGCCGGAAGGTCCTAAGATTTCCGATGAACCAAAAAATATTCATATTTATACAGACATAAGATACTTTGTTATTTATGCTACGTCTTGCACTTGTTAGGCAGTGGTAAAAACTTTCATAAGATAAAATTTAACCATAAGAAATTTCTAGTTGTTGATATTTGCGCATGAGGTCGCGGTAATGCGCAGCATCTTCGAATCGCATTTCCCTGGCTGCTTTTTTCATTTCCGTTTCATATTTGCGAATTTTATCTTCTATTTCTTTATCGGTCAGATATTCATGTGTTTCTTCGGCGGCAATCAAACCTTTGTGTTTCTCTGGTGTGTAAACGACTTCTTTCTCTTCCATTTCACCTAATAAAGCGATTTCTTTTTTGATGGTTTGCGGCACGATTCCATGTTTTATATTGTATTCATTCTGGAGCTGGCGTCTTTTTAAAGTGATATCCACAGCGCTTTTAATGGCTTTGGTTATTTTATCGGCATACATGATAACCCTCCCTTCAACATTGCGGGCAGCTCTTCCGCAAGTTTGTATGAGGGCCGTTTCACTGCGTAAAAAACCCTCCTTATCGGCATCCAAAATAGCCACTAAAGAAACTTCAGGGATGTCCAGCCCTTCCCTCAAAAGATTGATCCCTACCAGCACATCAAATTCTCCTCGGCGAAGATCCCGTATGATTTGCATGCGTTCTAAGGTATCAATATCCGAATGTAAATATTTTGCTTTGACGTCGAGGTCTAAAAGATATTTGCTTAAATCTTCCGCCAGCCTTTTTGTTAGTGTTGTCACCAACACTCTGCCTTTATTTTGAGTATGGCTGCGGATTTCCGCTAAGCAGTCGTCCACTTGGCCTTCTGCGGGCCTTATTTCAATTTGAGGATCCAACAATCCTGTCGGCCGAATTACTTGTTCGATAACCTCACCCTCCGCTTCACGGATTTCCCAAGGGCTCGGCGTGGCTGAAACATATACAACTTGATTGATTAAACGATAAGTTTCTTCAAATTTTAGCGGTCTGTTGTCATAAGCGGAAGGCAGACGAAATCCAAAATCAACGAGCGTTTCTTTTCGCGCTTTATCGCCATTATACATGGCATTCAATTGGGGAATGGTTTGATGGGATTCATCAATGATGAGCAGAAAATCGGAGGGAAAATAATTCAAAAGACAGGGCGGCGGTTCGCCGGGAAGCCTTCGGCTGAAATGCCGCGAATAGTTTTCAATCCCCTTGCAAAATCCCACTTCTTTTATCATTTCCAAATCGTACATGGTCCGTTGCTGGATGCGTTGCAGCTCGACATATCTTTTTTCTTTCTCATAAAATTCCATGCGCTCTTTCAGTTCGGCCTTGATGGTTTCTCTTGCTTGCAAGCGGACTTCTTCTGGTGTCACGTGGTGGGAACTGGGATAGATTGTCACAGTGCTTATTCGGCGTATGACCTTGCCCGTCAAGGGGTCGATTTCGCTGATTTTTTCAATTTCATCGCCCCAAAACTCTATTCTGATGGCTAGATCTTCCTCGTAGGCGGGAAATATCTCGATGACATCGCCGCGCACTCTGAAGGTCGCACGATAAAAATCATAATCATTGCGTTTGTATTGCATGTCGACCAAATGCAGGAGCAGGTCGTCCCGTCTGCGAGTCTGCCCTGTAGATACAGTTAAATTCATCCCCTTATAGTACTCCGGAGTACCCAAACCGTAAATACATGAAACGGAAGAGACAATAATGACGTCATTGCGTTCCAATAAGGAACGCGTTGCGCTTAAGCGCATTTTATCGATTTTGTCGTTGATAGACATGTCTTTTTCGATAAAAGTATCTGTACGGGGAATATAGGCTTCAGGTTGATAATAATCGTAATAGGAAACAAAATACTCGACAGCATTATTTGGAAAATATGACTTAAATTCTTGATAGAGTTGGGCAGCCAATGTTTTATTATGAGCTATCACAAGTGTAGGCCGCTGGACTTGTTCTATGACATTGGCCATGGTAAAAGTTTTTCCGGAACCCGTGATGCCCAGCAGGACTTGCGTTTTGCGTTTGCTTCTAATTCCTTCCACGAGTTTTTCAATGGCCTGTGGCTGATCGCCGCAAGGCTTGTATTCCGTTTTCAGCTCAAACACGGCCGGTCCTTTCCCTTGCGATGCGCGAAATTTTATTCCAAGCCCCAAAAAGGCCCATGGCACTGCGCATTTCTTTGATTGTATGATTGGAAACTTCGATCATTTTTAAAGTCCCCTCATAGATGATTTGCTCAACCAAACCTTTATCTTCTGCATATTGAGAGCGTCTTTTTCGCATGGGATCCAAAAATTTGTTTAAAGCAACGGTCAGTTTTTGCTTCACTTCGACATCTCCGACTTTTCCTTCCCTGTACCGATTTTTTAAGTCTTGCACCTCATTTTTGTCATCATTGAAAACATCGTGATAGATGAATACAGGATTTCCTTCAACTGTTCCGGGAACATCGGCACTGATCCTTTTGGGATCGGTGAACATTCCGTTGACTTTTTTCTCCACAATTTTTGGATCGTCCGCCAAATAGATGGCATTATCAGCCGACTTGCTCATTTTACCTTTTCCATCTGTGCCTATTAAGTTGGGCACCTCGCTGAGCAGTACTTCAGGCATAGGGAAAACTTCGCCGTAATATTGGTTGAACCTGCGAGCTATATCCCGCGATAATTCTATGTGGGCTTCGTTGTCTTTGCCGACAGGCACGAGGTGAGCCCGAGGCATCAAGATATCCGCTGTCTGAAGCACCGGATAGCCGATCAGTCCAAAAGGGATGCTCTCCGCATCCATATGGGCATTGCGGGCCATATCCTTTAAGCTGGGCAATCCTGTTAAACGATTGAGCGAAATTAACATTTCAAAAATAAGATTCATCTCATAAACAGCAGGGACCGCCGATTGCAGATAGATGGTCGCTTTTTTGGGATCAATCCCGGTTGCCAGATAGTCAAGCACCATTTCGTGGATATTTTCCCGAGCCTTCATGATATCTTCTTTGGCAGGTTTGGTGGTGAGTGAATGCAAATCAGCAATGATAATATAGCATTCATATTGATCTTGCAGGGCCACGCGATTTTTCAATGAACCTACATAATGGCCTAAATGAAGGCGTCCTGTAGGACGATCTCCTGTCAGTATACGTTTTTTTTCAACTGTTTCCATGTTTCTCTTCTCTGTTAATATTTGAGGAAATTAATCAAGCCGCTTTTGTGAGCGAGTTCGATAGCTATCACTAATAACGATATCAGAATGACGCAAACCAATGCGATTTTACCCCCGGGTGTTCTGTAAGTCGACTTGAAATGGAGGTGGTAGCGCCCCGCCCATACCATTAAGGCGGGCATCAGACCCAAAAGAATGACGACACCATACGCCCCTGCATATTCAAGCGCACTTAAAAATGCCCTTGGATCTGTTAGAGTAAAGATTAGCGGTGGCAAAAAAACCATCAGATAAAGCAATAGTCTGCCTCCTCGATTTTTTTTGATTTTCAGTCCGTCCGCTAAAAAATCCGTCAAACTTAACGAAACCCCTAAAAACGAAGTGACAATAGCGAAAAATGCAAAGACCCGCGCAGCTTGGGCAATGGCTGTAGTCCCTAAAATCCCGCTAAGCAGATGGGCGCCATTTGTTCCGATGGCATATCCTTCAGCCAGGCCAAATTTCCCTTCCAAGGGCACTATCCCTAAACAAAGTACTTCCCAGATGATATAGACGATCAAAGGGATTGCGCTTCCGATAAAAATAGCTTGTCGAATTCGACTAACATTCCTTTCAAAATAAGTTGTCAAAGTGGGTATAATGATATGGAATCCGAATGAAGTCGCTACGATGGATACGGCCATCAGTAAAAATTTGGGGTCAGAATACTTGAGAAGCTTAATGTCGACATGCGGAGTTAAAAAAATTATGAGTAATCCATAAGACACCACTAAACCAAGCATTAGAAATCGATTCACATAATCGACAGACTTTGTCCCTTTGTAGACAAAGAACCCGAAAATTAACAGAAGAGGAACTGACCCAGCCCAAGCAGGCATTTGATAGCCTGTTAGAGATTCCACAATATCGATCACAATAGGACCGCTTCCGGCAACGTAAGCTGTGGTTAAGGAGTAGAGTAAAAAAAGATAGGCTGCCCAGCTGATAACTTCCCCGGTTCTTCCTAGAGTGTTTTTAGCCATAGAAATCAAGTTAGTCTGTGGTTCCATCCACAAATTGACTTCCAGCATTAAAAATGCTGTAAAAGTCATATAGACCCAGAAAGCTATCAATAATAAGACCGAGGGGAAAAATCCGGCAAGGCCTGTGCTAACCGGTAAAGCCAGCATACCTGCCCCGATTGTCGTTCCGGAGACAAGGAGAATGCCGCCTATTAATTTACTATGACTTTGCATTAAAACATCCTTGTCACTATATCGTTGTATATTTGCAAACCAATCACACTTAAAGCAAAGAGGACAATAGCAATAAGAGCCGGCTTGCCTCCGGGCAGAAGCCTGCTCGCTTCAATTTTTCGCACATATCTCCCTGACCAGACCATGGCCGCAGGAAGTAGTCCAAATAAAATAACGGCGCCAAAACTCCCAGCGTAATTAAGTGCCAATAAGAATATTTTGGGATAGATCAAAGCAAATACAAAGGGGAGGGCAATAACCAATGAACATAATAACATTTTCCCTTGTGTATTTTTTTTGATCTGCAGCCCATCCGCTAAGAAATCAACAAAGCTGAGTGCAACACCCAAAAAGGAAGTGACAATGGCAAAGAAGGCAAAATAATGAGCTAAGTCGACCACCCAGGAAGACCCAATGGCATTTTTTAGAGCCCTCGTTGCCATATCTCCTTGGCTTAAGGCTTCGCGGAATCCTCCTATTCCTTCTACAGGTACTAATCCTAAGATCAACCTTTCCCAAACCAAGTAAATCGCCAAAGGAATCAAGCTGCCCACAATGATGGTGATCCTAAGACGTTTCACATCTCTTTTGAGATATGTGGTCAGCGTTGGAATCATATTATGGAACCCAAAAGAGATAATCATCGTGGGAATAACTAGAAAGATAGCTGACCAATCGCTGTGCGCCAAATACTCACTTTTTATATGAGGGATGCCAAGATAAACTAAGAATGAGTAACTGACGATCAATCCAAGCATCAACAGTCGATTGAACCAATCCACAGCTTTTGTGCCTAAATAAATCATGAAGCCGAAAAGCAAACTAGCGGCTAAGCTGCCGAGCCAAGGCGGGATTTTTATCCCGGTTAATTCCTGGTAAAAATCGGAAAGAAGCTCACCAATTCCTGAAATATAAGCCACCATTAAGGCATAAAATAAAAATAAAAATCCACTCCACCCGATGATTTTACCCCATAAGCCCAAAGTGCGCTCAGCCATGGAAATAATGCTGACCTCATCGCTAAACCAGAGATTAACCTCTAGAAGCAAAAGACCTGTACTGACCATGAATAGCCAACTAACAAAAAACATAATCACAGAGGGTTTGAATCCCGCAAGCGCAGAGAGGACAGGGAGGCCCAACATTCCTGCGCCAATGCAGCATCCGGCGACCAGAAGGATTCCGCCAATCAAGCTGCCGCCATTTAAATTATTTGTTTTTTGCATCTATATCCTTATTTTTAAGGAAATTATACTTGGAATTCATATTTCTCAACCATTAAAAACCATTGAATATTAATTTTGTTACAGTTAAATGAGGAAGGAAACTTATGACTATTAATGTTAATTACAATGATCAAGGGCAGCGCCATGGATATGGTGAACAAATCTATTCCAACGGAGATAAATTTGTTTGCAATTATGAAAACGGTTTAAAACAAGGCCCTGCAATTTTCCAAAAAATTAATGGGGTAATTCAGTATTTATTTTATGTTAATGGCCTGCGTCATGGAAAGGCTGTCACATTTTATCCTGATGGATTACAACACAGATTTACATACTTTAACGGCGTTCCTGAAGGAAAGATGACCTTTTTAAAATCCAATGGAGTAACAATTAAATGTTTATTCTTAAATGGCAATAAAAACGGCCCTGCCAAGACCTTTTATCCTAATGGAGATGTTGTAGTTTATACTTTTCAGGATGGGTTAATGGAAGGAAACGCATTCTTAAAAACAAGCTATGGCATTTACAGGACGCAGTTTATCAAAAATGTACCGCAACAAGATTGGATTCCATTAGAGGGTGATTTCATAGAAATGAATGATCAGACTACATTGAATAACTCTATTCAGTGCCTATGCGACTAAAGGGCATAGGCATCAGGCTAAGAAGCATTAGCTCATTGATATTCAGTATATTAACAGGATCTGCATGATCGTCGCTAACGCTCCGGCAGGATAGGAAGGATAAAAATTCTATCCTTCCTATCCTGCCGGAGCGTTAGCGACGATCATGCAGATCCTGTTAGAAATTGACGTACATGACTATGCTATGTAGCCTGGTCCAATGCGACTAAAGGGCGCAATTAAAAGAAAAGGTTCTTTAATTGCACCCATGACTAATTTGGATATTGATTGGTATATGGATTTGTTTGAGGTTGAGTGTTGTAGGGTTGAGTATTCTGAGGTTGAATATAGATAGGAGACTGATAGCCTTGATTGCTATTGTTGTTAGACCCTCTATTATAGCCCTCCGCATAACCCCGTGCAGCACTATTGACATTGCTATTCTTGTTATAATTTTCATCATAATCATGACTATAACCCCCACCACCTTCGGGATGGTATCCTCCCTGTTCAGGATGGTACCCACCTTGTTCAGGATGGTATCCTCCCTGTTCAGGATGGTACCCCCCTTGCTCGGGATGATATCCTCCTTGTTGGGGATGATATCCTCCTCCCTCTTCGCGATGGTAATCTCCTTGCCGGCTAAAATCTTCTCCTCTAGTAATGTAAGGAGAATCGACTGCATAAAGACTGATGATGGGGCAGCAAGCAATTAAAATGAGAGCTTTGTTTAACATGTTCATCTTACCTCCTAATAATGTAAAACAGCATTCATTAAATTCAATATATTGAATTACTTATTAAAGACAACTTAATAATTTTATCTACACTTTAAGTTGTTTTTCTTCTTTGCTCTGTTCTTGACCAAGGCGCCCCAGTTCATAGCCCTCATAATCAACAAATTTGAAAAATCTTTCGAAAGCAGGAAATTTTTTACACACTTCTTTTGCCATGCTTTGGGCCACCAATCGATAGTTGGGATGCCCCGCAGGAGATGATCGCAACTCGCATATCCATTGCAAAGCACGCAAATTGATGTGAAAATACCACCGCACATTATACGCCATGGGAATCACATATTGGGCTTCTTCAGGCAATTCCTCTGCAATAGTATCATAGACTTGTTTTGCTTTATGCATCGCCTCGCAGTAATCTGATTCCAAAGGAGTGCCGATAATTTCAGGAGGAATATAGAATCCATAGTCACAGCATAATAGTTGTCTTTCTTGCGATAGCATACGATGACGATGCAGGTCCCTATAAACTCCAAAGTCCGCAATGATTTCAAAAGTAAAGTTGGCATGTTCAAGCGGACGTGGAGACTTATGCCGCCGGGTTTCCCGGGAACTGCAGGCCGCATCAAGAATGCGGGCAATTTCCTCATCTGGCAGCTGCTTGCAGTGATTAAATAGATCCAATAAGCTATTTTTACCATGCGCGAAGAGAATTGCCGCTGCAACCTTGGCGACAGCGTCTGAATCATAGTTAAGTAAATAAACCCCTTGTTCCTTATAGTGGAAAGGCATATCTTCATGCTGGGCTGTGATTAAAGTAATATCATTCAACATGGCTTCATAAAATTCAGCGAAGCTTTGGTGAGTATGATGATTTAAATCCGCTCGACGAATAAATGAGGGGATTACTTTGGAAAGCTCCTCCTGCATTCGCTTGCCGATGTCTTGCATTTCAGCTAAATTATTGCAATGCAGCTTATGGATCAACTGTTCGTAAAATCTTCCATTTCCATAAACGCCCATATTTGTCAACGTCCCTGCCGGCAGCAAACCTCGCAGGCAATCTAATACTTTAGCCCGCAAAGAGACGCTATACGCTCCAATAGAAACATTAGGATCTTTTGGCGATTTTTCATCTATAATGGCTGTTAAAAGAGGGATCAATTTGTTATAGGTATCGAAAAGCATATTGCAAGAATCAATATAGATATCTCTATAAGCGGATGTCATTAAAATCGGTTCCCGATAAAAGAGATATTCACCTTTGACCTTTTGATCAAAATAAATATAGCGAGTAGATTTTTCCAAAGGAGAACCGCCGATCCGGCTATCTTCAAGCATTTTTGCCGCTAACATGGAAACGTTTTCAATGGCAAGATGCGCCCCGCCCAATTCCCCGATGGAATCGTCGCCATACCCATCTAGAATGCGGTCATAAAAATTTTGCGCTTTTTTGATCGCCAATTCTTGATTTAACAATAGAGCTTCATTTTCGGCTGCTTGAGCTCCCACAATGGAATTAAAGGCAGTCTCGTCATTATTTAGTATAAATTCTTTTAATAATAAAGCTCGCAAACCTAAGCTAGAACGTGAGTAGCGAGAAAACAATGCTCCCTTGATAACTTCAGGAAGATTACGCAAAACAAAGATATGCCCTCGTGTATTGGTGACATATTTTTCCAAAATTTTGTGTTGGTCATCAGCAAAGTCTTCATAATCATCCAGCAACATGAAATACCTCAACAATTGATTATCTTAATTTCACTTTCAAAATGAAAGTTAGCATCAATAAGCGTGCCATAAGAATCTTCAGCTTGCAAGAAAAAACTTCTTCTGGTGAACCTTCTTTGTTTCAAAAAGTTTAGTCTACGCCTTAACTTAACAATAAAACCCAGTTGATCTTATTGGGTGTTTTTGTTAAGTTAAAGAAAAGGCGGATTTTTCATGAAACCCCAAGCCTGTTTAGTACTTCTTACTCCTCTGCTTAGCCAACCTTCTTTTACATCAAAGGAGGCTCGGGCAATTGGAGTTCCGGCAGCAGTTTTGAGCTATTATGTTAAAGCAGGAAAACTGAAAAGGATTCGTCGCGGAGTATATCAGTCAATTGACTATCAAAATTCCGAGGCTTTTCGTTGGGTAGATCTTATCGAAGCCGTCCATTCTATTAATGATGGGGTAGTATGCCTAATTTCCGCCCTAGCCGTTTATGATTTAACAGAAGAGATCCCTCGTCAACATTGGATTGGAATTCGACATGATACTTCGGCTCGAAGTAACCGGCAAATTAAGATCGTCCGCTTTCGCGATCTAGATTTAGGTAAAATCGAAATCGAACTGGAAGGGGCTCGCATTCCAATTTTTGATCGGGAACGCACAATTGTAGATGCGTTTCGCCTCTTGAGTCGAGAAACCGCTATTAAAGCTTTAAAATCAGCTTTGGCACAAGACCGGAAAAACCGCATCGATTTAATAAAGCTTGAAGCCTATGCTAAAAAGCTTCAAGTCGACATTGCACCTTATTTAATGAGTATAACCACATGATAAATGAACAAGCTCTTAAAGACAGACTACAAACAATCGCCAAAGAAAAAGAGATTCCATTCAATGCTTGCTGGAAGCAACTTCTCCTCGAAAGATTTTTAGCGCGATTATCACGCTCTTCACATGTTAACAAATTAATATTTAAGGGCGGATTTCTGCTTTCCTACATGATGAAAATAGGAAGAGAGACGGTTGATCTCGATTTTCTTTTGACGCGTATGAATGCCGAAGTAAAAGCAATCCAAGAAGTCTTTGAAGATATTGTATCAATATCCTCAGACGATGGATTCACTTTCTCATTTGAATCCATAGAGCTACTTTCCCAGCCACATATGGAATATTCAGGTTATCGCACAACTTTCAAAGCCTTTTTTGCAAAGATGAAAGATAAAATTCATGTCGATGTTGGTATTGGCGATATCGTGGAACCACAGAATCGAGAAATTAAGCTTTTTGAATATCGGGGAAAGCCATTTTTTGAAGAGTCGGTTTCTCTTTTAGTTTATCCCATCGAAACAATTATGGCGAAAGAGCTTGATCTACCTGAAAACATTACTGCTGCGATAGATGCAATCAATTCAGGAATAAGACCAATTCTTAAACCATAATTTCAC
>Ga0206843_10250_pt1 | contig 13838 bp, 12 predicted proteins | sample Alteio_BWOrgCont_21_FD_152869 | JGI IMG/M metagenome (GOLD analysis project Ga0206843, IMG submission 152869) | Enriched cells from forest soil in Barre Woods Harvard Forest LTER site, Petersham, Massachusetts, United States -... | ecosystem: Environmental > Terrestrial > Soil > Temperate forest >...
TGAAGATTTAGTTGTTTTAAAATTTTGCTCAAGGCATAGTCCAGCAAAAAAGGTTAATAGTATATCTGCAATTGCTTCTGGGTCAGTTTTTGTTAGCTCGGCTTGAATATTTTTGATGAGCAAACGTTTCATCAGAGTAAAACTTTTCGCCACGAGCACATTTGCTTCAGCCGGCAAGGTTGCAAATTCACGCATAGAATTGATTGCAAAACATCCTTTCTGTCCGGTGCAACCTTTGGCAAGTTTGAGAAAGGTTTCTACATTGTTCCAACCTAAAGGTTCGGTAGTCAAAACATCTTTTCCTTCGCGGGTTTCGATATAATGTTGAAGGCTGCACAAAAAAAGATCTTCTTTGCTCTCAAATTCTGAATAAAGCCCAGACTTATTTACACCGGTGGCCTTTTCTAAATCTTGCAGGCTTGTGTCGGCAAATCCTTGTTTCCAAAAAAGCGGTATTGCTTTTTTGAGTACTTCATCTCGGCTAAAATTCTTTGGTCTTCCCATATCTTGATTGCGGCATATTGAACCGATCGATGCAATATACCACAGATTCCTAGCGGACCGGTACGCCCGATTTTTGTGGCTGCAGTATCTGGTCATTAAACTGAGTGACAAATTCGTCAGTGCCGGTTTTATTTCGCAATTCCCAGGCTCGCTCTACAAGCACTTCTTCTGTATCGGTTCCAAGGACCTTAATTGTTTCCTCAATAAATTCTGCCAGCGGCATTGCCCGTGGCTCTTCCTTACTATTTAACAAATCCGTCTGTACCCAGGGCGGAGCCAACTCTAGAACCTGGACCGAAGTGTTTTTAAGTTTATATCGAAGTGATTGGCTATATGAATGCAGTGCTGCTTTGGTGGACGAATACACTGTGGCCATAGCCAAGGGCACAAATCCCAATACGGACGAAACATTAATCACAGTAGCGTGTTGTTGCTTTTTCAAATGTTCGATTAATGCCCCAGTCATCCGCATCGGCCCCATTAGATTTGTGGTAATGGTAGACACTAATAAGGTTTCATCGATTGTATTGGCGACATTGTCAGGCTGCATAATACCCGCATTATTTATTAGCACATTTAGTTTTGGGTATTCTGCGATCAATTTTTTTGCTACCGTTGCTACGCTTGCAGGATCTTCTACATTCAACTCGATTGATTGCATGCCCGGATTAGCTTTAACTGTGTCAGCTAAATTTCCTTTACGCCGCCCGGAAATGATCACCTGATTTCCAAGTTTAAGCAGTGCCTCAGCTAAGGCACGCCCGATGCCTGAGCCGCCACCTGTAATAAAGATTGTATTACCAGTTAATTTCATCTCTGCGCCTCCACTCTTGACTGTTATCACTACTTTGATCTTATTCCTTACAATATAACCGAATGAGCTCTTTTTGCACTAGATTCTCAAGCGATTAAATAAAATATAAGTATTGAACCGTTGAGTTCAATATAGTCAAGCAGTGAATTGGGAGGACTTTGGATCGGATCGCCTGCGCCAATCAGAATTAAATACACTATTCATGCGCAGAGTGGCGCTGAACATGTGGTTGATCAATGGTAATGGGCATTGAGCTTGCATGACTGAATAACCGCGCACAAAATTAATCATAAAGCTATCGAGATCGGTAGAAGCTGATTATGATAATAGGTAAAGTGACGCGAAATGAAATAAGAAATCTATCTAAATAGCTTATTAGAACAAAAACTCTAAGTGAACTTTCGTCCAGTTATCAGTTTTTAGATTTTAGTTTAAATTAGGCGCCTTTATGTACCATGCGTCCAACATAAGATACTGCAACAATTATGGCTGCTGAGCCGGCCATTGCTGGGAGTACCGATATACCTTCGAAAGCTGGACCAAATGAATTAACATAAGTGGAACCAAGGAAGGCACCAATCACGCCGCTAATTACAGAAGTTGTAAAACCCCCTGGTAGCGAATGAGATACCACCTTACTAGTCAAATGAGCGCAGATTACGCCAATTGCTAGATATAATACTAAGGTAACTAATGACATATAAATTTCTCCTTGAAATTATGAACTACTTGTAAATCAGTAACTCAGCCATTTGCTAAATGGCTAATTTGAGCCTTTGAGGCTAAATTATGTTCTTTCGTATAGTGTTAGTTGATTCAGTTTGTTTAGTTCTATTAACATTGTACTGCGAATAACGTAAAACACACGTTAAATGTCGCACCGGAAGCGGGTTTAAGCAAAAAAATACTTTTCTATAATCATGAAATGACCTATTTGAGCCATTTTAGCAAAAGGATGACTTATTTACGTGTCTGAGAGGTAGATAGCTACCGGATCTCGGCACCCTTTGTTTTGGCTTTGGTAGCTAAATTCATTGCCAGTACAGTTCAGATTGACTGATTTTATCTAAGTGTGCCACTGGTCAAATTCAGGCAGGATGCAGATTCTGGCAAAAGCTGCTAAAAGTGACCCTCCAAATATTAATACCACTACTACGCCTCGACCATGAATGAAGTTCTAAGTGGTGGCAGATCCAGATAGAGAATGCATGCTTAGGAAGTGATCGTCGATATTTTGATTTATCGGTGCATAAGTCTTTACTTTTTCAGACGTTCAAGTACCCAGGACTTAATAAGCTCTGAGGATTTTTTATGATTTTGGGCCGCTTTCTTCTCAAGTTTCTCTTGCTCTTCTTTAGAGAGAATAATGGTGTCTTCTTCTGAGCCATATTCAGAGAACAAATCGTGGTAACGAATAATTTGTCCAGCTGCTATTCGAAATTTTGTTATTCTTTTAATTACCCTTGAGGCACCGCCGGTGACCGCATCTTCTGGGATTCTGTTTAGCGCTATCTCTCTTTCTTCTAACGATTGAATGGAAGGGGTTTTTCCGGCGGGAATATCCTCGACAGCATAAACCACCAGAGTTTTAGGAAACCAACTTCCACCAGTATCCTCAATATGTTGAGATATTTTATCCTTGGTGCAACCAATTAGAAACGTCCCTGAAAAAATGGCAACAATCATAGCTGTTCTAACATAATGAATTCGCCTAGCTAATTTCAAGCCTGCAATGCCTATCTTGCTCATATAAGAATCCTCGCCTTGATGACCGAAACAATTTACCCTGAAAGTCATGCATTTTAAACAAAAACTGAGAAGTATTTGGATTCGCTATTTTAGTTGCTTTTGATTCATTCATTAATATTTTAGTTGTTCTGAGCACTCTTTCGTTGAATGATGCAAGATTATAATCATACAAACAAATCTTCTAAAGCAGTGTTGTCAATTATTTTAGTTATTCGAGTATTTGCAGCAAGTTAATTGCCTATATTTGCTATCGCGGTGCTCCTCTCTTTTAGACCTTGGAAACTAAACAATCTGATTACTGGGACTATAATTAAGCACGTAGAATACGGATTGTCTATTATTCAAAATGAGAATTTGGTACTAGAACGCTTGAATCGCTTTTTAAAATTGATCTTGCAGGGTCATCTGTCCCTACAGAGTTTCTGGCTGGCGTCTCCATTTTTTTAGCTTTGTCGTACGTCTTCGTTGTTAACCCGGCAATTCTTTCAGAAGGTGGCAAGAACAAGAGCATGGTATTTTTTGCCACAATAATAGTTATATTTATGCATGTTATTATTTCCGAATGTTCTGAAGGTCAAAAGTTCAATCTCGTCACCGGTTCGATTTTTATCAAACGATTAGTGTCACCAGTCCATTGTCTTTTGGAAATTAAATTTGCAATTGAGGTATTTAGATAGTGGAACGCATATATTTGTCTAAAATCACTGCGCTACTAATTTTGCTAGTAGGTGTTGTCGGGTTCTTAATTGGTGCTTACGCGCGTCCTTTTGCAGCTATGGATTTGAAGCAAAATGGTGCATTTAAATCTACTGATTCGTCGTGTGGACGGTTTAGTCTTGTTATTAGTCCGCTCGTCAAAACCGAGAAGTTTTTACTTGATACCCAGACTGGAAAAATCTGGCAAGTTGTAAAGTCTGACGATCTTCCTGACAAGACAGTTGGAGGTTATCGCATAGCTATAATGGATGACTTAGATCTTCATCACCCCATGGATAATAAAAGCAAATTAAATCTGAGAGTGGCTAATGACAGGACTCTAAAAGATAGAACTGCAAACGACAGGATGCTTAAAGATAAAACACTTAAAGAAAAAGCGCTCACGGAAAAAACGCCTAATGACGATGCAACAATTGAAGTAATAACGAAGGGAAGAATTTCGCAAGAAAAGGTGCCCAGAGAAATGACTTCTAACGAAAAAGTTGTGAAAGGGAAAGCGGTGCGCAAAAATACAGTGAGTGTAAATGCTCCCAATGAAACGAACTTATAAGCGATTTGGCATTACTTAGTGTTTTTACCGCTCAATCAGAATGCTAATCGCTGCAAAAATTCATATCAGTGGTTTTTTAGCAGGAGGTTGCCCTGTTTGAGAGTTTCAACCCGCACTTAGTGATTACTCCGCAAAGATTCATATACAAAGAGACAGTCGTCCAAAATAGCAATGTTAGCAAAGATAATTTTCATAAGGCGCACGCTTAATCGTTGTCCAAGAATAGGTGTCATCCAAGCTCCATACACTGCACCACCTATGGTGAATATAGCAATATGCCAGGGAATATCGCCAAGAAACAAAAGATGGTTTAAAGTCAAATAGATAGAATTGATTGCTAACAAGACAACACCAAGGGCGATACTTCATGGTACTCAAGTAATTACGACTATTTATCTGAAAATCATTTGCGTATCGAGATAAAATGAACTGAGACTAATGTCATAAATATGACTACAATTTTGATGCTAGACCAAGAGTTAGACCGTTAAATCTCCAATATTTTAGTGTTTTTCCCATAGCTTAGGGTGGCGGAATCTGTTATATTCCGGACCGTAAGTTATTTTTGTAACAACGACATTCCCGATAATGCCAACTATCACAATTGCAAAAAAAGAAGTTCGCTCAGAAGTGACTTTTTCTCGCTCCGAACTAATTACAACTCTGCTCATTGCGGGGTTGGGTTTTTTTGTGGATGTATACGATATTGTCTTATTTGCAGTGGTTAGAGTTTCTAGTTTATTAGGCTTGGGAGTATCATCTGCTCAATCTTTAACACAAGGTGTGTTGCTTTTAAATGTACAAATGGCAGGCATGATTGTAGGTGGTTTGCTCTGGGGAATCCTGGGAGATAAAAAGGGACGAAAGTCTATTTTATTTGGTTCGATTTTGCTTTATTCTGTTGCCAATCTGCTAAATGGTTTCGTTAACTCTGTGCCAGCATACGAAATCTTACGCTTTCTAGCTGGTGTTGGCTTAGCTGGTGAAGTTGGTGCTGCTATGACAATTGCTGCCGAAATAACACCTCGAAAATATAGAGCTTATGGCACCTCTGCTGTAGCCGGGCTTGGTATAGCAGGAGCAATAATGGCTAGCTATATTGGCGGCATTCTACCCTGGAGGATGGCTTTTATTACAGCAGGAATAGCGGGATTAGTTTTACTCTTCGCCCGAATGTCCATGAAAGAAACTACTCTATTCGAGAAGATGCATTATACAGCGGTGATGAAGGGCAGCCTCAAGCTTTTATTCGGCAGTAAAAAGAGAACGTTTCGCCTTATGCGTTGTGTTATAGCTGCTATTCCACTCTGGTTTGCCATCGGCATACTGGTATCGTTCGCGCCTGAAATTGTACATAATCCTGGCAATATAGTCTTTAGCGTAGCCTCTATAGCTTTAAGCTATTCACTAGGTGAGACTATGGGCGAAGTAGTGAGCGGATTAATTAGCCAATTATTTCGCAGCCGGAAAATTGCCATGCTTATATTTCTGTCCGGAGCATTTATTTCCGCCTTTGCTGTCCTAAATAGTTCGCCTCAAATGTATGGAATCTTTTGTTTTCCTCTAGGATTTTTTGTTGGTTACTGGTCCGTGGTTATAACCTCCACCGCTGAGCAATTTGGCACAAATTTACGTTCTACAGCAACAACACTGGTACCGAATCTAGTGCGAGCTTCAGTAATTCCAATGAGCTTCTTGTTTGGGTTATTGTCAACAATCATTGGTGTAACAGCCTCTGCCGCATTTGCAGGCATAATATGTTTTTTGATGGCAGCTGTTGCTATCATATCAATGGACGAAACATTTGGGAAGGATTTGGATTTTCTCGAAGTTTAGATGAGGCAAAGAATAAAGTATCATCGTCAGGTTTCAAAGAGAACATGCAAAGAAAACACAACAGCATGATTATGATGCAATGATTTCTAGCGAAGCTAGATGATTGAATTCTTGAGCGGAGTCACTTGCTATCAAACTCTTCTCGAGTATTTTCGCTGTAGCATTATTTAGAGTACTCCAAATTTGCTCTAGCCAATTTAAATGTTCTGGCTTCAATAAAGCCGAGCGTAAACAAGTAACTTGTTGAGTATCAGCTACAAAATCTATATTTGCTTCTTTTGCTACTCGCGCAACTGTTTCTACTGGTATTTTTGCGCGAGTAAGGTGTAATCCTTCAGCTGCTGCCTGGTCAAATATTTCTTCCGCCAAACGAGAACTTTGAGAAGCTGTAGGAGCACGGAGTGCCCAAACAAGAATGTCTAGATCTGGTTTATGTAAAACAAGAAAACGCTTATCGTCTTTAATTTTGCTGTACAAACTAAGTATTGCTTGACGGCATTTAGCCAAATTTTTGGCCATCTGTCCATCTTTATCTAGGGGAAACAATTTTAGTGTTGCCCATAAGGCCACAGCTGCCGCTCCGGGTCGAGAGCATTCAAGACTGATTTCACCTAAGTGTAATTCGTCAGAGTTGAAGTAAGTATACGGACTATCGTGCTTATAAAAGGTACCCACTTTTGAATCTCTAAAAAGTATACAACCACAACCATAAGCTTGCAGTCCATGTTTATGTGGATCAATAACAATGGAATCTATATTTTTAAGTTGCTCGAATCCTTCTATTACTTCTAGTTCTAAATCGTCACCTAATAAACTGTAATAACCGCCATAAGCAGCATCTGCATGAATGCGAAAATTGTATTTCTTACTTAGATTTATAATTTCGGGCAATGGATCTACGGATCCAGTCATAGTTGTACCCATAGTCACTACTACTGTCCCAACAGATTGAGACCGCAGTATTTCTTCAAGGGCGTCAATATCTATATGCCAATTTTTATCACAAGGTATAGCAATAAAAGGTATACCTAAAACCTCACACATCCGTTTGTGTGTATAGTGTGCATTTTGGGAAGCGACAATAGCACGTCCAGGATGAAGTTTACCGGCAATCCACAAAGCTTCCATATTAGCCAAGGTCCCGCCGCCGGTTAAGTGCCCCAAATAGCTGGAGAAACCAAACATTTGTGCTAGTTTGGCCACCGCTTCTTTTTCCATATGAGCACTGGCACGGCCACCTTCTAAAGCATGATTATTTGGATTAATCCACATTGCCATTGCATAAGCTAAGCGAGCTATAGGATGGGGTGGCTTGATCATTTGTCCAGCATACATAGGATGGAAAAATGGTTGATTGTCTTGCATGCGCAGCGCTGTCTCTTTTAACACAGCTGCTATTCTTTCCTCATCTTCAGATTCTGCTTGATATTTTGGTAAATCTGTAAACCCTGCCATTAATTGCTCCACAGCACCCTTCAACAAATTTACTTCTTGAATTAATTCCATAATCGCCCCCGTATTAAGTGGTTCTAAATATCAATTGGGTCAGATATGACAAATTAACAGTTAAAAGTGGTTTGAGAAAGAGCCACTCGTGGGTTATACTAATAGATCCACTTTTGGGTAATGATTTTATGGATTGGATAAAGCTTAATCGAGCGAAAGAAAGAGAAAAACCTCTCTTTTCACAATTGACAGACACACTGCGGCAAGCCATACAACAAGGGCGACTGCCTGCTGCTTATAAATTACCTTCCTCGCGTACTCTTGCTGAGCAGCTCAATATTTCAAGAAATATTGTTATTTTGGCTTACGAACAACTAGGAATCGAGGGTTATCTTGAGCCCAAAGTAGGATCTGGAAATTATGTTGCTGACGGTGCTAGATGGACTAAACAATCTTCACCCAAGGCAGATAAAAACAAAGGTGTTAGCAAGCCCCTTTCTAATAATAGGAAGACTATAATTGATTTTCGCCCAGGAGTGCCAGCTGTGGATTTATTCCCTTGCCGCCTGTGGGGACAATTAGCACGTGAAACTTGTTTGACAATGAAGTCCCAGGATCTAAGTTATGGTGAAGCAGCTGGTAGTTTAAAACTGCGTAAAGTACTTGCTGGTCATCTGCAACTTTATCGCGGCATAGAATGCACGCCAGATCAAATTGTAGTAACCTCAGGCGCTGCTCAAGCTTTTTACTTTCTTGGACAAATACTGGCCTCATTAGTGCGCGAAATAATTATGGAAGAACCTTGTACCAGAGGCGTACGCAACAACTTTTTAAATGCTGGTCTTAAAATATTACCTATTAAAGTAGATGAGCATGGCTTAGATACTAACTTACTACCAGAAACTCATTCGGCCAGAGCAGTTTTTGTTACGCCCTCTCACCAATTCCCACTTGGTGGAGTATTACCCATACAAAGGCGCATTGAGCTTATTCGCTTTATACGAAATTCAAAAGGCTACATTATTGAAGATGACTATGATAGCGAATATCGGCACTATGGATCACCCTTGCCAACATTGCGAGAATTAGCACCGCAGCAAGTAATATATGTTGGAACATTTAGCAAAATGCTTTTCCCTGGCCTGCGTCTAGGCTATGTCATTTTGCCTTTAGATTTAGTGCCCGAATTTGTTGCATGCAAAGCTGCGCATGATTTGCAATGTCCAATTGTGGATCAGTTAACGCTAGCACGCTTTATAGAAGGGGGATATTTACGGCGCCATATTTTACAAATGAAGAAAGTCTATACTAAGCGCCGCAAAGCACTTATTAAATCACTAGACATTTCTTTTGGTAAAAATGTAAATATTCTCGGGGACGCAACCGGCTTGCATTTGATTGCTGAATTTATTCACCATAAATTTACGCCGAAATTAAAATTGCTATTGGACCAAAATGGAATACAAATTTATCCTGTTGACGAACATGCTTTTATCCCAGGGCAGCATAGCAATCGTCTTATTTTGGGCTACGGTAATTTATCAGCTGATCAGATTCAAACCGGCATAAATAAATTAGCTTCTTTACTTAAGGTGTGATCTTAACTGCTAGACTTAGCACTATATTTCATAAAGTTTGGTGCACGATGGGAGCGATGAAATAAGAATAATAAGGACTTCATTTAAAAAATTGGTTGCATTCTATGCGTAATTCAAAAATTCATCTTGCAAAGCCGCTGCTGACTATGATTGGATTAATCTTATCTCTGCCAGTTTTGGCGGCAGGCGGTGCTAGTCAGTATGATAACTCTTATGATTTGTCAGTGCCGGTTTATGTAATCACAGATCGCAATCTAACAAAATATCCGTCTACTAAATCATTATCTAATCCTGCGATCTTGAGCTGCGATATTCATGCAGGTATAGTACGCGTACCGGTAAGAGTAAAGATGGTACGACAATTAGATTTGTTGTCACTCAAAACATGGGGATGCTCTGTACAAAATAAGCATTACCCTCAGAGAATTTCAAGAGATGGTATTGAATCTCAGCTGGTGCGTCCGCCAAGTACGGTGGTAACTATTGGTCCGGGAAATTTAAATCCGCTAGCAGGGCTAGACAGTTTTATAGATCAACTAAATAATCAGATTGCAAAATCATCGCAAAATGAATTATTGATATTTATCCACGGCTGTTGTGAGGGACCGCAAGATTCATATGAAGAAGCGGCTCAATTGTCAGTTCAATGCAATAGTCCTGTGCTGCTATTAGACTGGGCATCGCCTTCAGTGCGGCAAGCGGGCTTTTGGTCTTATATTCAATCTGACCGTGCCCTTGAGGTCAGCGAAATATATTTTGGTAAGTTAATAGAGCACTTAAGAGAGAAGAAATCAAGCAAACGCATAACGCTTGTAGCCTTTAGTATGGGGTCAAAATTGGTCAGGAATTATCTGCGTCAATTTCCAGACTCTTTTATTGACCAAGTCCATTTAGTTCGACCAGATATAAGCCTGCCGGTATTTTTGATGGAGCAGGATAAGTTCAAAAACCAATTTGGTCAAATGTACATTTATGTGTCAGCGCATGATCTTGCTCTGCAATCTTCAGCATTACTAATGAGTTCGAATGTAGAAAGATTAGGAATGCAATACGATCCATCGCGATGGTTTGCTAAGCAACTAATTAATGCGCCCGCAAATACTACTATTATTGATACGTCTAGTTTACACCTAGAATATGATGTCATTGGACATCGTATTCCATTCGAGGCGATTGGTTATATAAGCGACTTAGAAAATGAGAAAACTATTTCATCGTTTGAAATTGAGAGGCCATTTTCAACGAATCCTCATTTTTGCAAGTTGCGATATAAGAATACCGGCCTTTGATCTTAGAGTTCATTGGATGTTTAGCAGAATAGAGATATCGTTTATAAGGAAATGACAATTAATAGCTAGTATACTTAGCTTTATCGAGTCAATAACGGAGATAAACCGCAACATGTCCATTAATATTTGTATTGCTGGTGTTACTGGTTGGGCTGGAAGAGAAATAGCAAAGGCGGTGCTTCAAAGCCCACATTTTCAACTATCAGCCGCAGTAGCAAGGAAAAGTAGTGGCCAAGATGTGGGCGAGGTTTTAGGACTAAATAATATAGGGCTAAATATAGATAATAATCTGGAAGCGGCATTAACAAAACCAGTAGATGTTCTAATCGAATATACACATGCTGAAAGCGTGAAAAAACACGTGCTATATGCTCTCAATAAAAACATCAGGGTGGTAATAGGAAGCTCAGGCTTAAGTGCTGCAGATTATGATGAAATTGACTCTATTGCTAAACAAAAAGGAATAGGTGTAATTGCTGCTGGAAACTTTTCACTCACCGCTACATTGGCAAAATATTTTAGTCTGTTAGCGGCACAATATTTACCGACCTGGGAGATTATAGATTATGCAAGTGCTAAGAAACAGGATGCTCCTAGTGGCACAACTAGAGAATTAGCAGAGCAGTTAGCAAACATTCGTAGCAATGGAATAATGATTCCGATTGACTCAACTGTTGGTATAAAAAGCGCGCGCGGAGCTTCTGTAGCTGGCACCCAAATCCATTCGTTGCGTCTGCCCGGATATACTCTAGCTTTTGAAACGATTTTTGGTTTACACGATGAACGATTGTCTATTAAACATGATGCAGGAACAAGTGCTTTGCCTTATGTGGGAGGTACACTGCTAGCTGCTCAAAAGGTGTTGGTAGCTAAGGGATTAATCAGAGGACTAGATAAGATCCTCTTCGGTGGCTAAATGTCATCGGTACCTGTGGCTTATTCCTTTCAATTATCACTTTATCTTGGAGTATTGGCTCAATAAGAAAAGTGCCTATTTATTCTGATCCTCCGGCGGCTACACTTAGTCTTATCTTTTCATTCTGTTTGCTTTTAGTAGCCCTAGTGGCGCTTATGTTTGCCCACCGAATGTAGATTGTACGGAAGTAATATTTAAAAATTATCAGTCAGTTTAAGCTGAAATCTTCTGGGTAAAAGAATATAGAAAGTTGGAGCTATGGTGTTTGGCATGTCAAATTGGCTGATTATAGTAACAGCTGTGCTTTTAATATGGACAGCCGGTACCCCGTCTCTGGCTGTTGTCGCACATTCAAATGATGCGCAGCTTACAAAATATAGTGATGACGAAAAAATAATTCGTGCTCAGGCGCAGGCGTACATAAAATATTTTGCCGCTGGGGACGCAAGCGCAATCGCCGCCATGTGGACACCTGATGGAACTTTTATTGATTCTGATGGCGTTGAGTTTCGCGGGCGTTCTGAAATTGAAAAATTATATGCACATTATTTTGCCGAGCACGGCAAGCAAGCGTTAGATTTATCTATAACCTCTATTAATTTTCCAGCAGCGAATGTTGCTATTGAAGAAGGAAGAACACATTTATCTAATGCCCCGGCAGATCAGATGGGCAGCAAATATGTTGTCGTTCATGTAAAACAAAGTGGTAAATGGCAAGTGAGCAATTCAACCGAAACGAACATAAAACCTATTTCTAAGGTTGATAGCTTGCAAGATTTAAGTTGGTTAATAGGTAGCTGGACACCAGAATTTGCCAAAGGCAAAATTGCATTTACAATGAATTGGGTTGGCAACAAACATTTTATTAATTGTACATTTGTTTTGCACGGACTGCCCATAGAAGAAATATCTGATATTCAGATGATCGGTTGGGATCCGCTCAGGCAAGAACCAACTTCCTGGAATTTTTCTGCCACCGGGGGATTTGGACGAGCTTTGTGGGCTAAAGATGGAGAAAACTGGTTACTACGTGCTCATTCTATTCAGCAAGATGGTAGCACAGGGCAAGCCACTTATATTTTGCACAAAATAAATAATGATACTTTTACTTGGCAATCTGTAAGGCGCAGTCTTGATGGCTGTTCTTTGCCTGACACACCTGAAGTAAAAATTATAAGAGAAAGCGGTAACTAGCACGGAAAATATCGCATGTTAACTATAAAAACATTGTCAATTGTAACTTTACTTATTTCACTGCTGCTTGGTCAATTAATGGCACCGCAAATGGTATCAGGGCGTTTTGGCGGCGGAGGCGGACGCGGTGGTTTCGATCGAGGTGGTTTTGATCGTGGAGGTGATTTTGGTCATGGCTTTGACGAAAGTCATTTTGGAAATATCGATAAAAGTTATTATGAGCATCCATCTGAAACTGGTTTCGGTACGCAAAGGCCTTTAGCTACTGATGGTGGCTTAGGTAGATTTATGAACAATGATATGGCACGAAACATAGCTGCTCCTGTACGGGGACCGGTAGGAGTAAATGGTGACTCTGTAAGACACGCTTATGCTGATCATCCTTATTATGATCATAGAGCTTTTGATGCTGATTGGTGGGCACATCATAATAACTATGGTTGGTATTATCCCTGGATGGGTGGTGGTTATGCTTGGGGCTATACAAGCTGGCCAATGATGGCAGGATTCTTGGGCATGGCTGCCGCTACTTCACCTGTTCCTTATGATTACGGCAATAATATTACTTATCAAGGTAATAATGTTTATTATGGATCGCAACCACAAGCTACAGCGGCTCAATATTATGAACAAGCAGATAGTCTAGCAACATTGGCTCCTGCTATTTCATTACCTGCAGCAGCTGGAGAGCCAATGCCTAAACTTAAGCCTGAGAATCAAAAAGACTGGAAGCCATTTGGTGTTTTTTCTCTTGTGCAAGGTGGACAAACTGATTCTTCCAAACTCTTTCAAATTATGGTAAACAAAGAAGGCATCATTCACGGAAACTATTACGACATGATGACCGATGAAGTGAAACCAATAAGTGGTTCTGTTGATAAAAAGTCTATGCGCGCAGCCTGGAAAATAAGTGGTGTCAAAGATGTTGTTTACGATACTGGGGTGGCTAATTTGCTCAAGCAAGAAAGTCCTATTCTTGTCCATTATGGCAAAGATAAAGCCCAACAATGGAATCTTGTCCGCTTAGAACAACCAAATAAAACTAAAGAGCCCACTGACAAAGCAGTATCGATGACAGATGAAGGAAGCGAACCAATTGGTAAAGCAGTATCAGTGAAAGATAGAGCAACCGAGACGACACAAGCAGCAACAGAGCAGCCAAATAAAGTCCCCGCCCCAACAGACAACAGCATATAACAAGCCGTATTAACCGTCTGAACGAAGA
>Ga0206843_10037_pt2 | contig 13803 bp, 12 predicted proteins | sample Alteio_BWOrgCont_21_FD_152869 | JGI IMG/M metagenome (GOLD analysis project Ga0206843, IMG submission 152869) | Enriched cells from forest soil in Barre Woods Harvard Forest LTER site, Petersham, Massachusetts, United States -... | ecosystem: Environmental > Terrestrial > Soil > Temperate forest >...
CCGGCGTGCGGGCACCGAAAACGTCGCCGGCATTGTGGGCTTGGCGAAGGCCGCGGAGCTGGCGATGCATTCGCTGGCCGATGGCACGATTGCGCGCCTTGCGGCGCTGCGCGACCGGCTAGAAACCGGGATTCTGAAGCTGGCTGGTACTGGGCTAAACGGCGAGGGCGCACCGCGTGTGGCCAATACGTCGAACATCTGGTTTGACAACCTCGAGGGCGAGGCATTGGTCATAGCCCTTGATTTAAAAGGGGTTGCGGTCAGCGGCGGATCAGCTTGCCACTCCGGTGCGACGGAGCCGAGCCACGTGCTGATGGCCATGGGCCTGGATAAGGCGCGGGCGCGGGCGAGCCTGCGGTTCAGCCTGATGAAGACTGCGACCGACGCGGATGTGGACCACGTTCTCCGCGTGGTTCCGGAAGCGGTGGAGAAGCTGAGAGCGCTGTCGCCGGTCGTCGCCGGAACGCTCGGCTGACGAAGTGCTGGGACCGAGGGACCTTAGGGGACCGACGGCACAGTTTCACAGCTTCACAGACTCACAGTTTCACAGAAAACCTTCAGGTTGCGCTGGAACCTCTTTGGTTTGAGGCAGATCGGCGCGGGTGCACAGCTTCACAGTTTCACAGCCAAAACCCGTTTTTGGGGGGGAGGGGGGTAGGAGTGGTGAGTAGGGAGCAGGGAGTAAAGTACCTCTCGGAACGCGCAGCTATCGGCCCTTCTCAATCCCAACATCTCCGCCTTTTCTTAATTCCTACTTCTATTGTAGCGAAAACGGGGAATTAGGATGCAAATGCAAGTGGCTGATTTGGCGTGAGTTCGGGGAAAAAGGGCTTGACAGGCTTTCGGGGCAGCGTGAGCCGAATCACATTCGGCCTTACACTGGAATTGTAAGAGTGTTTCAGGGGCTAAAGCCCCACCGGTTTTGTCGGCCTTTTTCGGCACGAGTGAACTCGTGCCCTGTTACAAAGCCTGATTGAGCAGTCTTGTTGCAGCCTGCCAACGAGTGCACTGACAAAAAGGAAAGCACGAAACAGGAGTTCCAGAGGCAGCACCATGAGCGCAGAGAAGACCATTGCGGTGGCCATGTCCGGAGGGGTGGATTCCTCGACGGTTGCGGCGATGCTTGCCCAGACCGGCGATCCGGTGGTGGGGTTGACGCTGCAGCTCTGGGATCAGACGCGGCTGGCGGGCAAGCATGGGATTCCCGAGGCGCCGAAGGCGGGACGCTGCTGCTCGCTCGACGATGTGTATGACGCGCGGCGGGTGGCCGAGCGGCTGGGAATTCCGTATTACGTGGTGAACCAGCAGGAGCGGTTTGAGCAGGACGTGGTGCGGCCGTTTGTGAGCGAGTACCTGGCGGGACGGACGCCGATTCCCTGCTCTCTCTGCAACAACCATCTGAAGTTTGACCAGCTGCTGCAGACGGCGCGCTCGATTGGGGCGGAGCGGATTGCGACGGGCCACTACGCGGTGAACGAGTACGACGAGAGGCGCGGGCGGTGGATCCTGAAGCGGCCGGCGGACCTGGCGAAGGACCAGACGTATTTTCTGTTTGGGCTGACGCAGGAGCAACTGGCGCACACGCTGTTTCCGCTGGGGCATTTGACGAAGCCCGAGGTGCGGGAGAAGGCGCGGGAGCGCGGGCTGGCGCTGGCGGAGAAGCCGGACTCGCAGGAGATCTGCTTTATTCCCGGCGGCGACTACAAGCAGTTTTTGACGGCGTATCTGGAGGAGCAGGGCGAGGTGATGCCGGAGACGGCGGGCGAGCTTGTCGCGTCGAGCGGCGAGGTGATCGGGCGGCACGACGGGATCTCGAACTTCACTGTGGGCCAGCGCAAGGGATTGAAGGTGTCGTCGCCGACACCGCTCTACGTGTTGCAAATCGATGCGGCGAGTCATCGCGTGACGGTAGGCGCGGATGCGGAGCTGGCGACGCGGGAGCTGCGCGCGGGGCGGCTGAACTGGATCAGCATTCCCGAGCTGACGGCGCCGATGCGGGTAAAGATCAAGATTCGTCACCGGCACGAACCGGCGTGGGCAACATTGAGTCCACTGCGTGGAGCGGACCCTGGTGCCGCGGCGAAGGGTGAAGCGCAGGTGCTCGCGATTTTCGATGAGCCGCAGCGTGCAGTAACGCCGGGCCAGTCAGCTGTGTTTTACGACGGCGACGAAGTGGTGGGCGGCGGCTGGATTCGTTAGCGCTGGCGGCGATCGGCTCATCCGTAGGTAGCAAAACTGCAAATCAATTGAAGCAATGCGTTGATCGTCGGTGAAGGCGAGACGATCTGAGTTGCTGGAGTGAAGGGCGTTTGCCGGGTACCAGCCTTCCGCTGTCCCTCCTGATTTTCGGGCCGCTAGAGGGGCATCGACGAGAGTTCTGCCGTAGGAATCGTCGGCTCAAGACGAGGCAGCTTTGTACCAAATAAGATCCAGATGACAGAGGGCTTTGCGAAAAGCTGTTCTACTCAATCCATTGAGTCGAGAAAGATTTGGAAGCACCTGGTTGGTCAGCAATGCGAAGATGTAGTCTTGATCAAAATCCTCGGCGTTCGTGTGTGTCAGGGCTTCGAAAAACCTTTTGGTCTGTCCAGTAATTGTCTCTGGCAAGAGCGACTTCGTCCTTAGCTGATCCAAAATCGACCGACGTTTAGCAGCGGCGGCATTTGAACTGGTGAGGCTGCCGATTGTAAGGTCCTCTTCTGGCTTGTCGAGTCGTTCAAGTAGCTTGTCCCGAACATTCCCTCTCGCCTCCAGGCCCTTCAGGAGGTCGCAGATCTCGCCGATTGTCTCAGTTGTTTGCTGGATGAAGAAGTAGACGGGGAAAAAATAGGATTGCTCAAAGCAGATGGCTTTGAGGTACTCAGTCGGGGAAAGTACGACCTCTCGACGTAAGAAGGCCGCTATGACTTGCGGTTCACGGATTGGCATGGGGATTTGCATCGTCGAGTACATGACTGGTCGCTCTGTGGATCGAAGATCGCCCAGAAGGCGAAGCGCCAATGCGCCTTCGCTCTCCACAAATTGTCCTTCGCGTATAAATTGAAGTTTCGGAAGAAGCTCCTCTGAGATGTAAGACGTCCCATGGGCGCCAGAGACCTCTCCTGATTGCAAGTTGAGAATGGCGACTTGGTCTACGCCGGCTTCACTGATCTTGCGCAACTGCTTTATCCAAAGGTTTCGCTCGCGCGCCTTCTCTTCATCGAGAAGTCTGCGCAGTTCAGGATATCTAATGGTTTCACTGCGGCCCCTATAGCGATAATAGATCGCTCCTTGTTGCAAGCAGCCACCGTTCTTAGTGCAGACAACTGGCTTTTGTGTTGCCTCCGCGAAGTGGAGGATCCCGATTCTGAGTCCACGCTGCTCGCTGGTGTGGATCTCCCAGTGGATTTCTGGTGAGAAGCGCTCGTTGAGTGCGTTTGTGAGCTTTGCCGAGTCAAACGTATCGAAATTGTTAGACTTGAGACCGACTAGCTCTCGCGGCGCGTCCTTCACTCCGAAGACTATGTAGCCACCTTGGGCATTGGCGAAGGCAGCAGCCGCCTTCGCGTATTCGTCCGCACTACCGAGATTGAACGCCTCTTTGAATTCAAGACGACCGTTTTCCCGCGAGATGAGTCGATTGCTCGAAGCTGACTCAAAACTAAATATCTTGTCCAACTCGCCTTGTGAGAAGTGGGATTGGGTCGATTCCACATGCGCCCCTCCAAGGGCTTGCCAATCAGATTAGACGACCCGATGGAACCTGTAACAACAGGTCGGCATCTCTTAGCGATCGCGCACGATAGGAAGCGCATCGCTGATTGCGCCTCTGCCGCTCAGCGGATTCCGCTACCATGAGTCGAGGAGGGTCCCATGCTGAAGAGCATCCTCGGGTTGGTGACGCCGCATGTTCCGAGAGAGGTCTCGCCGCTTGCCCTGAAGGCGGCCTTTGAGGCGGTGACATGGTGTCTCGATGAGCAATTGGCGAGTAAGTCGTTGCGAAGTGCGGCGCTCGACCCTTCCGCGATTCTTGAAATGCCGGACTTTTCTCATAGCTCGGAATCGATTGGCGCATGGATAGATCAAAAGCGGGATTGCTATCGCCGGGCTGTCGCCTGGATCAATGAAAGGCGTTCAGGACTTTTGAAAGCGGCAGGCAAAGAGACACCCAGGAGCGGTGACTTTTTAGCAAAAGGCAAATTTCTGATCTATGAGCCGGAGGAAACGGTGGAAGATGGTGCAGCCGAGGCGGCTTCGAAGGGCTTCTACGACATGAAAGACGCGCCTCCTTGGGATACGTGGTTCTTACTTGGGAACAAAGCAATCTACTGCTATGTTCCTGAGTTTTTTATCTCCCGTGCGCAAGATGGTATCGATGCGAATCCAGTGGATTGCATGCGGTGGACTGACTGGCAGGGAGTGGCACGAGTTGAGTAACTAAGAGCGCAATTCACTGTCGCTCGGGCCGACCAAAGATGAAATCTGTCGCAAGCATTTTTGAATTTGGTTGCAGGGGGAGAGGCATGGCGGAGAACAAGCCCAAAGCCAAGAATGCAGAAAGCGCCGGAAGCTGCCCTACTGCTTCCCGCTGATCATCCGCTGATCCCGACAGCGCCCTCAGAATGCGCCTCACAATCAAGTCCGATTCCAACTAAACGATCTTCTACAGAATTGGACGCGCGAACTATCCCCAGTGCTCGCACGGGCGGCTTGTTGTGCGGCTGCTGGATTCTTTAGCGTACCGGCGATCGGCTCATGCGCAGGTGACAAAACAGCAAATCAGTTGAAGCAATCCCTTGATTGTTTGAGAAGGCGAGAGGATCGGCTTTGCTGGAGTGAAGGGCGTTTTCGGGTACCGATCCGCGGAATGCCGCTCGACGCTTGGTCGATGAACGCGTGGGTCTGTTATCGCCAAACCTACACCGGGACTCTGGTCTTCTCCTCGTTATACTGACTGGGCGATGCCGAGCGAGCCTCCGACACTGACCCGCCGCAGTTTGCTTAGCGCAGCTGTCGCGGGAATTGTTTCAAGCCCGCTATGGGCGAAGGCCATGACTGCGCACGTTTCGGATTCCCAGTTGCTCAGCGATATTGAGCATCGCACTTTTAGCTTTTACTGGGAGCGTGTGAACCAAAGCAACGGCCTGATGGCAGATCGCTGGTCGACGCCGTCCGCCTGCAGCATCACGGGGACAGGCTTCGCTCTAACTGCGTGGCCAATTGGCGTTGAGCGCGGTTGGATCACACGCAACCAGGCACGAGACATCACGCTGCGGACGCTGCGGTTTTTTGAGCAATTGCCGCAGGGGGAACAACGGTCTGGCACCGCGGGCTATCGCGGCTTCTATTACCACCTGATCGATATGGAGACCGGACTACGGTTGCCAGATTGGGAACTTTCGACCATCGATACCACATGGCTGCAAATGGGCATGGCGTTTGCACAAGGCTGGTTTGACGAGGAGGATGAGCAGGAAAAGGAGATTCGCGCACTGGCACAGCGTCTGCTGGATCGCACTGAATGGGACTGGATGCAGGCCAACAGCGCAGGCGGCAAAGCCATCTCGATGGGCTGGCACCCGGAGAGCGGCTTTATTGAGAGAAACTGGGATGGCTATAACGAGGGCATGGCGCTCTATCTGCTTGCGCTCGGCTCGCGGTCTCACCCGGCGAAGGATGGCGCGTACGAGGCATGGACCGCGCCCTTCCCAAAATATTGGCGTGGAGAAGGTGCGAAGCGCTACCTCTCCTTTGCGCCGCACTTTGCGCATTATTATGGGGCCGTGTGGATTGACTATCGCGGTATTTATGATGCGACCACGCGCGCAGCCGGCTTTGATTATTTTGAGAACTCGCGCCGCGCCACCTATGCGCAGCGCAACTATGCCATTGTCAACCCCGTGGGTTGGGATGGTTATTCAAAGGACATCTGGGGCCTCAGCGCCTGCGATGGACCAGGAGATCTGGTCACAAATTTCAAAGGCGAGCCGACGCAGTTTGAGGGATATGCGGCCTATGGGCCCAAGGGCATGCCCGACGAGGATGACCATGGCACCCTTGCGCCCAACGCCGCGGTAGCCTCGATTCCCTTCGCACCCGAGATATGCATCCCTGCAGCCCGGGCCTTACGCGATTTTGGGGGTGGGCGGCTTTATGGCAGGTACGGATTCTTCGATGGATTCAACCCCAGCTTCCGGGACACCCATGTCAGCCTGAGGTCAGGCAGCGTTGATGGGCGGTTAGGCTGGGTTGATAACGATTATCTCAGTGACAATCAGGGGCCGATTCTAGGCATGATCGCGAATTACAAAACGGGGATCATCTGGAACGCCATCCGCAAAGTGCCCAATCTGGTGCGCGGTTTGAAGCGAGCAGGCTTTACCGGCGGTTGGTTGAGTGGGACATAAGATTAACTGCAGGACAACTGTTGATCAATCGCCAAATCACGCGCCGACGACGGATTCGTATCGGAATGTCGGCATCTCGTTGGCGATCGCGCAGGAGAGGAAGCGCATCGCTGATTGCGGCTTTGCTGTTCCGCTGGCTCCGGTCCCATGCAGTCGGGATTTCCAGAGCGGCCGCAAGGCGTAAAGAAAATCCGGTATTATTCTGATCGATTTATCTGATCAATTTAAGTAGCCGAGCAAGCAGAGCCGATCCGGAAGTTGCCGGCGCACTGGATTGGTACCGCCAAGGCAAGGAGATTTGCATGAACGTGCAGAAACAAATCAAGGAGTATATTGCGACTCAACCGGAACCAAAACGCAGCGAGATGGAAGAGTTGCACAAGATTATTGTGGCGTTGATGCCGGCAGGTAAATTGTGGTTTCTGGATGGAAAGGACGAGAAAGGAAAAGTCGTTTCGAACCCAAACATTGGATACGGATCTCAAAACCTGCAGTATGCCGGTGGAAAAACCAGGGAGTTCTACCAAATCGGTATCAGTGGGAATACGACAGGCATTTCTGTCTACATTATGGGAGTAAAGGACAAGAAGTACCTGGCCCAGAAATTTGGGAAGGCACTGGGCAAGGCAAGCGTCACGGGGTATTGCATTAAATTCAAAACGCTGGCAGACATAAAAATCGACGTGCTTAAAGCAGCAATGCAGTATGGCATTGAGCAGACAAGCATTCAACATTGATTTGAACCGACAGGACGGAAATCTCTATTGCGCAATGAGACCGAAATCAGAATCTGTCGCATGAGTTTTTGATGTTGGTCCCGGGGGGAGAGGCATGGCGGAGAACAAGACCAAAGCCACGACCGGCAGTGTTGCGGCGTTTCTGGATGGGTGCGCGGACGAGTCGCGGCGCGCAGACGGGAAAGTCCTGGTAAAGCTGATGGAGAAAGTGACGGGGCACAAGGCAGCGATGTGGGGACCGTCGATTATCGGCTTTGACAGCTATCACTACAAATATGAGAGCGGGCGCGAAGGGGACATGTGCGTGGTGGGCTTTGCACCGCGCAAGGCGGCCAATGTTTTGTATGGCGCGATCGGGTTTGACGGCGCGGAGAAGCTGCTCAAGAACCTTGGCAAGCACACCACGGGCAAGGGATGTCTCTACATCAAGAAGCTCGCGGATGTGGACATGAAGGTGCTGGAGACGCTGATGGAAAGAGCCGTGGCTGCAAGCAGGGCGCGGCACGCAAAACAATCCTGACTGCGGGTTCGGTGCGCTAATAAAAACTTTTCGCGCTCAGTGCTGCCAGTTCTTGTAGACGAATTCGAGACTGTAGCCGTCGGGATCGAAGACGTTGGCGGCGTAGTAGCGTGGGTCGTAGTAGAGGCGGATGCCAGGTGGTCCGTTATTGGCGGCGCCGGCGGCGAGAGCGGCGGCATAGGCAGCGTCGACTTGATCACGGCTGGAGGCAACGAAGCCGATGTGGGCGGCGCGACTGTCGGCAGCGCCCTCGCGAAGCCAGAGGAAGATGCGGCCGTTGGCGCCGAAGCCGATCAAGTCAGGATGGCCGGGCGGGCCGTTGCGGCCGTCGTAATCGAAAACGTGCGTGATGCCGAGGGGCGCGAGGGCGGCGGTGTAGAACGCGATGGAGCGGTCGACGCGGCTAACGGTGAGGAATACGTGATCCAGCATATGCATCCTGTATACAGGGCCCGTGTGGCGAAGCGGCGGGAGGCAATGCCGGTGAGGGCCGGCAAAGGGCGAGAACAACGGCTAGGATGCGGCGGGTCCGGCGGGCTGCCAGAGTTCGATGGGATTTTGCTCGGGATCGTGAAGATGGGCAAAGCGGCCGTTGGGATAAGACTGCGGATCGATGGTGACTTCGATGTCCGCGGCGCGGAGCTGGGCTGCCATTTTGTCGAGGTCGCGGACGCGAAAATTGATCATCCACATCTGGTGGGGATCGCCGAGGTATTTGCTGGTGAGCGAGAACGGCGCGAAAGCTGTGGGGCCTGCTTCCTGACGCCAGCCGGAGTGGCTGTAGTCCGTGGGAATGGTGTTCACGCCCAGGTGGGTCTGATACCACAGGGCAAGCGCCTTGGGGTCGCGCGCGCGAAAGAAGAGACCGCCGATGCCGAGGACTCGCTCGGCGGGCAGGCCGTCGGCCGCAGGAGCGGGAGGGGTTGGGGCAGTCGAGGGCGCCTGGGAGCCGGCGGAAGTTGAGTCGCCGGGGAAAGGATTGTCGGGCATCTCGGCCGACGCAGCGCCGGCGCTGAGAACCGGCCACCCGATTGCACAGGCCAGAGAGTAGAGTACGTTGCGTCTCCTGATCGGCATGGGAAGCCTCCTGTCACGTGGTTCAAGATGAAAATACTCCAGCGGGGACGGGGAGAGCGCGGATTTTGCAATGCGATGCGTTGGCGCGTCCGGGCTGGGGCACGGGTCTATTTTTCCGTCACGATGGGCAGCAGCACCGCACTCGCGCCCTGCGGGCCGCGCTCGACGGTCATGGTTGCGGGGCGAAAATCCTCAGGCTTGGCGAAGAAGATGTTGGGCACAAAGGTTTGCGGATTGCGGTCGTACAGGGGAAAGAGCGACGACTGGATCTGGACCATGATGCGGTGACCGGGCTTGAACTTGTAGTTCACCGTGGGCAGCCGGAAGCGGTACTCCTGGATCGTGCCTGATGGAATCGCCTCGGGGGCGGAGAAACTTTTGCGGTAGCGGCCGCGGAAGATGTCGAGACTGATGGGCAACTCATACCCTCCCAGCTCGGGCTGGTCAGAGTAGGTGGGGGGATAAACGTCGATGATCTTGACGACGAAGTCGGCGTCGGTGCCGGTGGTTTTCGCGAAGAGGTCGGCGAACGGCGCACCTTCGAGGCGTACGGGCTTTTCAAGTTCGGGTGTCTCGTAGGAGAGAACGTCGGTGCGCGTACCGACTGCCCGCTGATCTTCGACCAGCCAGGTCTGCCAGCGCTTGCCGCCGTTGGGCTCGATGGGCGGTGCCAGATACGGCACTGGTTTTGCGGGATCGGAGACGTAGCTGTCTTCGCCGCCGCTCGGCTTGTCGAGGCCGAGCGCGAAGTTGTCTTCGAGATACATCGGCGTCAAATGCTTCTCGTCCACTGGCGGCCAATCGGAAAACTTGTCCCAGTGCTTCTCTGTCGGGTTGTAGATGAGCACCGGAGCCAAGGCTTCAGCGGGTTGACGGTCCTTGAGGTAGGTATCGAAGAAAGGAATGAGCATGTCGCGTCGAAAGTCCGCGGCGGTATCGCCATTCCATTTCAGTGGTCCCAGGTTCTCGGCCGAGCGGTTCACTTGGCTGTGATACCACGGGCCCATGACCAAGTGATTGTTGGAGGCGTGCCCGGCCTGCTTGAGCGCCTCCCACGTGTGCACTGCGCCGTACATATCTTCCTGGTCCCACAATCCCTGGAGCCAGATTGTAGGAATAGTTGCGGGCTTCTCCACCACCAGTTTGTCGAGCGCCTGCAACTGCCAAAAGGCGTCGTATGCGGGATGCGCCGACAGGCGATTCCACCAAGGCAACTGCCCAAGCCCGTTTACCTGAGCCCAATGGCCTGCGGTTCCCAAATCGAGATAATCCTGATAATCGTCTGCGCCTACGCGCGGCACAGTCGTGCCCGCGGCCTTGCGACTCGACTGACCAGTGAAGTAGTCGAGGTTCACCTGGCGAAATGCGCCGTAGTGGAACCAGTCGTCTCCCATCCAGCCGTCGATCATGGGGCTCTCAGGCGCGGCAACTTTCAGCGCGGGATGCGGGCCAAGCAATGCCATGGTTACGGTCCATCCGTCATAGGAGGAACCGATCATGCCGACTCTTCCGTTGGACTCGGCCACGTTCTTGACGAGCCAGTCTATGGTGTCCCAGGCATCGGTGGTGTCGTCGGTTTTAGTTGGATTGAGCGGACCGATCGGCGGCCGGGTCATGATGTAGTCGCCTTCCGAACCGTATTTGCCGCGAATGTCCTGGTCGACCAGGATGTATCCATCGTCTGCCCACTCGCGCTGCGCCGACCAAACTGCATCGCGCATTTTTGGCTTGTCGGTGGTGAAAAAGTTGGCATCGTAGGGCGTGCGCTCGAGCAGCATCGGCAGCCCGCTGGCTCCCCTGGGTACGAGGATGACGGTGTGCAACTTGACGCCATCGCGCATGGGAATCATCACATCGCGCTTTTCGTAGTCGTAGCCGGGGTGCGGCTCATTCCATTTGGCGGGAATGTCGCTGCCTGTCTGCACCATGTCTGGGGTCACCTGGGCGGACTGGGCCAGAGACGGTTCGGCATACCCCCATAAAGCAGAGGCAAGGATCAGGGTTGTGGAAAGAGCGGGGACGTTGCGCATTCTTTCTATCTTGCCACGGCGCGTGGGTTGCTCCATATGGCTGAAAAGGCTCAGGCGGTGCGTGCGGGGCACGGTAAGCCAAAGTTCGATCATCCAACGTCTGTCTGGGACGACTACGCATGCGGACGAAGGATGTGTGCCGCGGGGGCTGTGCGCCCCGGGTCGCTTGCGCGGGAGCACGTATGCGGTGCGAGAATTCCGTTGTCGCTGATTGGAACGGGAAACGGAAGCAATCGAAGGAACTTGCGGAGAACACATGCAAAACAAATCGATCACGTTGCTTGGAAAGATAATGCTGTGCCCGGTGCTGGTGCTGGGTTGCGCGATGAACCCGGGCAGCGCGACTCAAGCGCAGGCGAGAACGGCGCGTCCGTGCGATCTCTACCAGGCGAAGACGCCCTGTGTGGCTGCGATCAGCACTACGCGCGCGCTGTATAGCAAATACACCGGGCCGCTCTACCAGGTGACGCGACAGTCGGACGGGAAATCGGCCGACATTGGGCAGCTGCCCGATGGCTACGCCAATGCGGCAGCGCAGGATGCCTTTTGCGCGAAGACTACTTGCACGATGACGAAGCTCTACGACCAGTCGCCAAAGCACAACGACCTGACGGCGGCGCCTGCCGGCGGCGAGGCGCGCGGGCCGGGGCCCAATGGATTTGATGTGCCGGCGGTGGCAAATGCTCTGCCGGCAATGGCGGACGGACACAAGGTCTACGGGGTTGCCGTTTCGCCGGGGACGGGCTATCGCAATGACACGCCAAAGAGCACGGCCGTGAACGGCGCTGCAGAAGGCGTCTACATGGTGACGTCGGCGCTGCATTTGAATGACAAGTGCTGCTTCGACTTTGGCAATGCGGAGACGAACAATCTGGACAACAAGGCGGGACACATGGACGCGATCAACATCATGTGCCACGGAAACCCATGCAGTCCCGATGCCGGCCTGGACATGGAAGACGGCATTTATGGCCATCTTAAGGTTCCGGCAGGAACCGGATTTGTGACGGACATGGGCGCGAGCGATGGACAGCACAAGTACGCGATTTACCAGGGGAACGCGCAGGGTGGGTCGCTGACTACCACCGGGATCATTCCGCTGCCCAAAGGATATGAACCAATGAAGCAGGAAGGCGCGATCATCCTGGGGATTGGCGGCGATAACAGCAACTCCGCGACGGGCTTCTTTTTTGAGGGCGTGATGACGCAGGGGATGCCGGACAAGCAGGCGATGGAGGCGGTGCAGAGCAACATTGTGGGTGCGAAGTACGCCGGCCATCTGGCGAATTAAAGCGCCGAGCGGGTCTGGAACAAATCGAAAGGCTCTGATGAAGATTGTTTCAGTCAATTGCGGAATGCCTCGTGAAGTTGCCTGGCATGGAGTCAACGTGACCACGTCGATCTACAAGGAGCCCGTGGATGGGCCCGTTGCGTTGCGAACGCTGAATCTGGATGGGGATCGGCAGTCGGATTTGACAGTGCATGGCGGGAAGGATAAAGCGGTCTACTTCTATCCCATTGAGTACTACAGCTATTGGAATTCAGAACTGCCGGGCCGTTCGTTGCCGTACGGTTCGTTTGGCGAAAACTTCACGGTCGAAGGTTTGGCCCGAGAGAGCCTGGCTGAAGATTCCCTCCATGTGGGGGACCGATTTTTGGTGGGCACTGCGGAGATTGTCGTCACGCAGCCACGTCTTCCCTGCTACAAACTCGTGATCAAGTTTGAAATGGAAGATATCGCGAAGCGATTTCTCGACAGCCGACGCACCGGCTTCTATGGCTCGGTGACCCGCGAGGGCGTCGTTCGCGCCGGAGACGATCTGACTCCTGTCAGCCATGACGCTGAATCCGTTCCCATATCAGCGATTACGCGGTTGTATGCGGCGAGAAAATATGGGCCGGAGGATGTGCAACTGGCGCGCCGCGCCATTGCGGCGAAAGCATTGCCTGCCAGCTGGAAGATGTATTTCGAGGAAAAACTGAGTCGTCTCCGCGCGTGATTTGGCTGGGCTTTTCCCAGTAATTTGACCGGGCTTTGGGCGGGGCCACGCGTGGGAAGCGGGACGCTATCGCCTGGATTCCGGGATGCGGCCAAAACGTGGATCGTGACGCAGCAGCAGATCGCACGCATGGAGGGCTTCGACTTCGAAATTGGGGCCGTCACTGGGGATGAGAAGCCAATGGCGAATCTTGCCGCCGAGCAGGTTGATAGTGCGGATCGAAGGAAACTCCCGACGCAAGCCAGGATCCGCCGGGCTCACGGCGTCGGAAAGCACAAGCCAAACGCCGTTGTCCTCTGGAGATTTTGCATGCTCGCGCAACATGCAGACGATGCGGTCGCCCAGATAGACGGCAAATCCGGAAAACATCCGACGCACCTCGGGCCTCAGCGGCGCAAGCGCTTCGAGGACAAATGCGTGGGGCGGCTTCTGTTTGGCAGGTCGAGGCATGATCGATTCGGAGCGAGCAGTTTGCGCAGGACTTTTCTGCATCAACTTTAACTGAAGCAAGGTTGACATGTGTCCAATTATGTTGATATCAACGAGCAGTCAACCGGGCGCTGATCGGCGCGGTTGCTTTCTGCAAGAAGGAGATTTCTGCAATGTTTACAGCAAAAGGTAAATTTGGCTGGTACGAACTGATGACCAGCGACACGAAAGCCGCCGGCAAATTTTATTCTGACGTGGTTGGCTGGACGACGCAGGAAATGCCCAGCGATGGCGGTATGGAGTACACCACTTTCAACATCGGCAATGTCGGCATTGCAGGCATGTTGACCATCCCCGGACATGTCGCATGGGTCGGTTACATCTCCGTCGATGACGTCGATGCCCACATTGAAAAAATCGTCGAAGCCGGCGGGAAGCTCTTCAGGCCGGCAACCGACGTTCCCGGCATGCTGCGCTTCGCGGTCATGTCTGACCCACAGGGCGCCGCGATCGTGGTCTTTACGCCCAATCCCGCGATGCCCTCGCCGGTTCGCCCCGCGCCGCCTGCACCAGGCACCATTGGATGGCACGAACTCTACACAACGGACGTCGACGGCGGGTTCG
>Ga0206843_10251_pt1 | contig 13803 bp, 11 predicted proteins | sample Alteio_BWOrgCont_21_FD_152869 | JGI IMG/M metagenome (GOLD analysis project Ga0206843, IMG submission 152869) | Enriched cells from forest soil in Barre Woods Harvard Forest LTER site, Petersham, Massachusetts, United States -... | ecosystem: Environmental > Terrestrial > Soil > Temperate forest >...
CACTGCCAACTGCGGCTCATTTTATGGCTGTTACCATTGTAAGAAACGACTTGTTTGACGGTACGCGAGGACTGAATCGCGGACGGCCCTTCGCGATTGAAGCCATTTGGCACCTCACCAAGTGCCTTCTGTTCCTGACCCCGCTGCCCATGCCTTCGCGGTTCAAATGTCTCATTCTCCGTTTGTTTGGCGCACGTATCGGCAAGGGGGTCGTCATCAAGCCACAGGTGAAAATCCATTTTCCATGGAAGTTGATCATTGGTGATTTTGCTTGGATAGGCGAAGAGGTGTTCATCTTGAATTTTGAGCCGGTCAGCATCGGCGCCCATTGTTGCATTTCTCAACGTGCATTTCTCTGCGGCGGCTCTCACGACTATCGCCAGCCCGAAATGCCCTATCGAAACGGGCCGATTACCATTGAGGATGGCGCGTGGGTGGGAGCACAGGTGTTTGTGGCCCCGGGGGTCACGATCGGCACCGAAGCAGTGGTTACCGCCAGTTCAGTCGTGACCAGAAATCAGCCCCAAAAAATGGTCTGCAGTGGCAATCCTTGTTTGCCCATCAAAGAAAGATGGCTGCGCAAAGAAGGAAATGTGAAATCCGACGAAACCGGCCCGTCATGGATTGCTGCAAAGCTTTGTGACCTCCCAATTCCCTCAATTCCAAAGCCGTCAACTGTTGATGTGTCCTCAATTGCGAAACCGCATCCACTGGAGGCAAGGACTTGAACACCTGAATAAGGAAACAGAAGCGCATGTGGCCTCTGCGGAGAACTGAAGTAGTGACTGCTCGGAGCACCCGCGTGGGCCGGTTACGCAGGATGGCGTTGCGCCCGGCGTGAACGGGGAAATCCCGCATATCACATCTAACACAAACGCCTGATCCTATTATGATTAACCCCCGCCCGTTCCAGCGAATTCTTGGCATCCGCTTCTTCGTGGGCAGCGCCGAAGAAGCGGTGCAAATCGGCCTGCAAGGCGGCTGTCGTGTGAAACAATTGTGTTACTGTTCGGAAACGGAATGCTATAAACAAGATGACACTATAGATGGAATTTAATTCTTAATACTAATGTATGGTACGGTCTGAGAAACTGTAAATGTTGCTCTATCTAATAATGATAGAGAATTTCAGATTTCAAACACTGTAATTTCGGGGCGGCAATTAAAGCGGCAATTAAAATTTTTACGATAACCGATGCCCGGATTGACGTAGAGCGGGCCGGCATTGGTTTGAAACATCCCAAGGTCATATCCATCACAGCCAATGGGCACAAGGACCGGACCATAAAAGGGGATTCGCACTTGGCCACCGTGCGAGTGGCCGGCGAGGATCAAATCAAATTTCAGGCCGCCAAGCCGATTGGCCAAGCATGGATAATGCATGAGCAGAATGTTTTTGGCTTGTGGCAGGGATGGTGGCAGTGGTTGGGCGTTATAATTCCCGGCGAGGCCGATGAGGTTGATTTTCCCGCCGCTAATGTCTCTTCGCTCGTTCAGCAGCCACGCTCCGCCGCCGGCCGCAAAACACTTTTTGATCGGCTCGAACGAAACCCTGCTCTCATAATCGTGATTACCCGGCACGCCGAACATCATTGCCTTGATGCCGGCTAAAATCTCCAGCGCTTCGGCCAGAAATCTTCCTTTCTCAATGATGTCGCCCGTGAAACAGACAAAGTCCGGCGCCAGCGCGTTGATCGTTTCCACAACGGATTCCAAATACCTGCGGTCGCCTTTGTGGTGCAAATCCGTAATGTGAACAAATCGGTGCGCCGGTTTCCTGCCCACTTTCTGATGGCTAATCTTCAGCCAGGCGGGTTCAACCAGCGTCGCATCGGCCAGCACAACCCCGGGTGCGGCAAGCAGGGTCGCCGCAAGGAATTTCCGCCGGCTGATCTTTGCTAATTTCATGGTAGCGCCAAGGCTCATTCTCGAACAAGCTTCTGACATTGCAAGCGGGGCATCCGTTCAACCAAGCCACGATGCTCGCGTGTGTCGGAAACATAAGATCGACTAAAAAACTTCGCCATTAGACGCCGTTTTGCGCGCCGGCATGTCAGCCAAAACCTCTCCCTAAAATGGAGGGAAACTCAATTGTTTAGGCGGCACTGATGCAAACCGTTTCGCAGGCGGCGACCCGTGATGAACGAAAGAGCCCGGTAGCCACCGGAGGCGGCCCTATGCCAGTCATAGACTGGCTTTTGCATGCTGGACCATTTCTCTTTCTTCGGGCAGCAGTTTTGCCGTTTCCGCCCGGGCGATGCAGTCCCGCGCAATATCCTTGTGTCCTGCCTGTGCCTGGATGACTCCGTAATAAGCGGCGATAGCGGGTATTTTCAAATATTTCGGTTTCATGGTTTCGAGCACTTTAAGCGCATCGTTCGTTTTTTTCTGCAACAACAACGAGTAGGCATAGGTGGAAATGAAGAAGGGGTCGTCCGGTGAAGTTTTGTAAACTTCCTGGGCCATGAGGTCCGCTTCCTCCAGTTCGGATTTGCGGAGGAGAAGCACGTTGGCCAGATTGTTTTTGATACGCACATCGTCCGGATCGGCGGAGTGAATTTTGGAGAGCAGGATCTGCAATCCAATGGTGTTGCCGTCAGCGTAAAGCTGTTCCACCAACTGGTTGGCGGCCCATTTTTCCTTTGGAAATTCATCAGTGATTTCCTGCAATAGGGAGTTCCTTTCGGGAGTCCAGCCCCAGACTTGGGCCACTTGGGCGAGCCGCGACAGGCGGTCCACCCGGTGTGAGGCCAAAGAAAGCGCTTTGCGCCAACTGCTTTGCGCCGCAATATCCTGATTAAGCGACCGCTGAGCCAGAGACTCAATAGCCACGCGGTAAAATTCCGCTTCGCCCCAATCCTGCTTGCCAACAAACGCCAGCAGTCCATTCCAATCCTTGAGCGCAATCTGGCAATCGGTGATGATCAATGGCACCGGCTGGTTGGTTTGCATTCCCGGCGGCAACCCTAGTAGCCAGCGCAGAGCGGTGTCGGGCTTTTCAGTCGTGGCCATCCACTTTCCCAAGGCAAAAACATCCGGGGCCGAATGCAACGCCTCGGTTTTGAGCGAAGCAAGCCACGGAGCATAGTCGTCATTTTTGGTGTCCCGCAGCAATTGGAGATACATCATTTTGTCCGAAAAATTCGCCTTGGAATTGCCGACAATCTCCTTGGAATAGGCCAGGGCGCGGGACAAGTCATGGTGGACGACGGCGGCGGTAAGAAGGTGCTGGAGCGCGACGGGCCGCAGGGCTGCATTGGTGATCGCTTGTTCCAAAGACACTCGGGCGGCGTTGGCAACGACCTGATTGGTGGAGGTCAAACGGATGGTTTCCAAATTAAGAAGATTCGTCTGATTGTCCGGCTCCAAATGCAACGCATCTACGTATTGCTTTTCCGCCTCGGCTGGCTGCTTCAGATCCCACGCTAGCGCCCCCGCGATTTTATGATATTCAGCGGTGGCTTTATTTTTTTCATCAACCGTTGCAAGCGCTTCGGCCGCCGATTTCAGGTTCCCCGTTTTGATGGCCGTTTTGGCCCACAAAAAACGATTGGTGATGTTGTCCGGTTCCAACTTGGCCAATTGAACCCGCCAGCTAAGCGCTGCCGGCGAACCGGCCGAGTCCAGCAAATCCGCAATCATCCGGCAGGCTTCAACACTTATTGGATCAATCTGGAGCACGCGCTCCAGGCAGAGATTGGTGTTTCGCCAGTCTTTCTTTGCTTCATATTGTCTGGCTTGGGCGATCAACTGATGTTCCTCGAATCCTTTGTATGCCTTGCGCCCGAACCAGCCGATCGCTGCTACCAGCGCCATCACCGTCACAAAAATCAGCACCTTTTGTAATAGACTTTTCATACATTTTAAATTCAACAGCCGACAGCCATTCACCTGTCTAAGGGTTCCAATTTTAACCCAACGACCTGCTCCTATGCGTGACGTTCTGGTAACTTTTTGGCAAAGAACAGGCCAAGCTTCCACTTAGTGCGGAGCAATTTGTCCCCGGAAGCCTGGCTTAGTCTGGGGCCGGGCTGGCGTTCAATTAAAAAGTGAACGTTTTGGTGGGAACTTGGATCACGTCGAATGGCTTGACATAAAAAGGCGTATCTTCCTGGCCCAGCAGCACGCGCTTTAAATTCACCCGGTAGTTTTTCTGTCGTCCATTTTCCACCCGCAGCACCAGTACGTTCGACATATCAGCGCGGTAGGGGTCGTAGCCGCCAGCTTCCATGATGGCTTCCAGCACGGTCATGGGCCGTTCCAGGGAGATTTTACCCGGACGTGTCACGGCTCCCGCTACATAGAAAGCCGCTTCGGCCATCACGATTCTTATAGTGATCGGATCGTCTTTAACCTGGCCTTTGTAAAGATCAGTCAACGCATTTTGCAATTCGAGCGTCGTTTTGCCGGCGGCCTGCACCAGCCCAACGCCCTGAAGATTCAACGTCCCATCCAGGCCAATTTTCTGAACGGTGTTAAAATTGGTCGAATATTGGAAGGTGATGCTGATAACATCCCCCTCCAGCAAATTGTTCGTGGCATAAGCCGCCGTGCCGGGATAAACCGTCGCATTCGAACCGGTCTGGCAGCCGGCTAGCATGATGACGCAGAGGACCGATAACAGTCCCAAGCAACCCCCCAAAAATATTCGGGGCTGGTTCAGAAGTTTGCAAATGGCATTTTTACCGTTCCTATTTTGGAACCAGCTTGGTTTGGCATTCATAATAAACAGAATAAACAGAACCGACATCTAGGGGCGGGACGGCGCGAGCGCAAGCTTCAAACGAAGCCGCCGCCGGAATTCACCCGTTTGTAACAATAAAAACCTCAAAACGTATAATTCAGTTGCACCGACACACTGTTATCCTGATAACCGTCGTTAAGGTTCGACATTCGTTCCCAATGCGCGCCAGTCAGGCTGCCGGCCAGCTTCCGGGTGAACTGATAAGAAATGCCGGGGCTGATCCCGACCCGGCTGTAATTTTCAGTTTGGCTGGAGAGCAGGATGCCAGACGATGTGCCGATTTCACTGGTCAGCGGTTGATTGCCGTTTTCGTAGGTCAGACTCAGATGCAATCCCAGATGAGCTGTGGCCTCCCAGTTGATGGTATAACCGGCCGTCAGTTGTTCAGTATAATTGTTTCCCTGATTGAGTCCCAGGCTGATGTCCCTCTCCACCGAAAGTCTTTGTGAGATAAATTGGGTCAGTTGATGCGTCAATTCCAGACTGGCATAGTAGGAACCCAGATTTTGCGCCGATTGCCCCTCGCCATTTGAATCGAAGGCAAAAATCGTGTAGCCGCCCCGCACGCTGATGTTGATGAAATGCGTCAGCTGCCATTCGAGATACGGTCCCACGCTGTAACTCGTGTTGTTGCTCTGGAGGGCCAGTTCATATTTGGTGAAGCTCGCACTGACCTCCAATCCCAGTTGCGTATCTTCAGCCACGCGGTGCCCGGCGCGTATCAACAGATATTCCGAATCGCGGTTCAAGTATTCATAGGCCGCGCCATCCGAAAAGTAGTTGTCATAGCTGCAATCAAGTTCAAACAGCCAGCGGCCCGGCTGCCATTCGAGACGCGCACCGATTGTGTTGTCAATCCGGGGAATATTGTTGACGCCGCTGACGGAAGCCTCGCTGATTACCGATTGCGATTCACTAAACTGATCAAAGAACATCAGGCTGCCGTCTTCAAAGGAAATTTTCCACGTCAGCACCGAACCGGGCGAGATTTCAAACTGGTCGTCACTTGGATGCGCCAGATATTTGGCATAGTCCGCGGCCGCATTAAAACTCAATTCGGATTGTTCCGTGGCTGGCCAGACCAGACCCAGAGTCAGGCCCGCGCGAATGATCGTATCCGACTGGGCGCCGGTCTCGGTCAAGTTGATGTTGTCATTCTCTTCCACCCCCGCAGAGGCGCCCAGTGTAAAGTCCACCGGTCCCAAGTGGGATTGCGGCAAGCTTCCGGGTGAATTGTTTGATGCGTTGTGCTGGGCCAGCGCCGAATCCAGCCCGAGCGCGCTGTACAAGGCTTCTTGCGCCTGCGCCGACGCGCTGCTGAACAGCATTCCGGCCAGTATGAAGCCAGCCCCCAGCGAACTTTTTTCAGGCGTGACGCGCCTCCAATAGCAACGAGTTTGTTCAAAACAATCCAAAATATGCGCGCCGGACGCTGGAGCCCGGTTCTTCATGGCCGGGTCAGAACTTGTAGGTGAGGTCAAATTGGAACAGTTCGTAATCGTTGATGGGATTCATCTGCGGAATGTCCAAGCCGCTGCCGCCTGTGCCCAGCTTGCTGTTGATGCGGTAGGCGTGGCCGAAGCGGAAGGTGCCGATGACATTGCCGGTGAATGCGTAGGCGCAGGCGACATACACGCCCTGCAAATTTTCGACTCCTTCAAAGAAATCCAAGTCGAGCAGGTTGGGATCCAGCGAATATTGCTCGACGTGTTGCCAGTAGGTCTTTATTTCCCAAGAATGGCGTATGGCGGTGGTGCCGTACACCAGTCCCCTGGCGCCCGGACTGCTGACGTCCAAGCCGAACTGATAAGCATGGATGTCGTGAGTTTGTGCAGATTTTATTGGGATAATGCCAGGATTGATGGTGCTAAAATATGTGGAACGTGACGCGTCGTAGGCGGCCGTGGCGCGTTGGGCGCCTTCGAGGTTCTGCGCATAGTCGCCGAACAACTGCAGGTCAACTTTTCCCAAGCTAAAGTTGAGTTCAAGGGGAATTTCCAGAACCATCAAATTATTGATGCCAGTCTGGTTGGCGAAGAAGCCGTCAAAGCCCGGGCTGCCGCCGTTGGCGTTGTTTAAATTGTAATAAGCCGGAATACCCAGCAAACCGTTGGTTGACCCTTGACCCACATAGATTCCAGAGAAGTCCGGAGTATAGCCGGAGGTATTATTCTTCGGTGAATGGCCATAATTAAAGGCGGTGTAGGTGTACAAGGCTGGCGCCACCTTGAGATCAACCTGCTTTATAAAGTGATAATCCACCCCACCCTGATAGGCGATCAAAAAGGGCAGGCTGCCCGTGCCGTCGTCAGTGGAAAGCAAATTGAAATAGCCGGGCGTGGTGCTGTTCGGATTGGTGTCCGCATAAAGAAACTGGCCGAAGTTGGCAAAGAAAGTGGCCGGGCCCACATCCCATTTCAAATGTTCGGCGGCGCCTTCGGGATTGATGGAGGGACTCCAAACCATGGGGGTGGTGTAGAGCGGGTTGGGTATTTTGCCCAGTGTCGTATCAAACCAGGACTCCGGTTTCCAGCCGATGTAAAGCTGGCCCACGTCAACTCCCGACGTGGACTTGCCAAACGGCCCGTAGTAGGGTGTGCCGCTGGTTGACGTGCCCGCCGTGACAAAGGGCGAGCGCGGATTGGACCCGGTCTCCAAGCGAAAGCCGAAATAGAAATCATCATACGCATCCCCGCGCACACCAAACCGCAACGCGTAGCGCAAACGCTGCAGATCAATGCTCCCGGGGGGCAGGGTCTTTGGGCCGTGTTTGCCGGGATTCGGATTCTTGAAGCCGCCCGGATCGGTGGCCTCGCGGTCTTCAAAACGCACCCTCATGTCGCCATAAAGTTCCATGTCTTTGATGTTCGTGCTCATGAGCCAGTGGGACTGGGCCGGGGCATATTCCGCCGCCATCGCCGCCGCCATGTTCGTGAGCCGGGCGTTCACCTCGGCTTGCACCTTGTCTGCCTCGTCTTCCGTGATCATCCCCTTCTCCAACATCAGACTCAACACCGGATCCTGAACGCCATAAGCAGGGGAATTCGTGGAGACGACGGAATTCGTGGAAACAACAGAATTCATGGAGACAGCAGAATTCATGGAGACAGCAGAATTCCTGGAAACAGTGGAATTGGCGGAATGCCCGGTTCCTCCCAACGCATTGCCCGCCGAACAAATAAACCAAACCGCCATCAGGATGGCGGTCAACCTGTTAGAATTCGAACCAAGTGAATTGTACCAGGGAATCAGTTCTGCCGAACTTTGCATCTGCGGATGCTATAAGTGTCAGGCAACGGTTTTGTGGCGCAATAGTTACGTTACGGTTACGAAAATGAAAGGTCGCCAGCTTCGATGCACCCGGAAATTGATGGTCACCAATTTTTTTGGCCGGTAAAGAGATTCTCACCGGCTGTTTTGTGACGGCGAAACAATCAAACCGTCAGTTGCCGCCAAAGCATTGAGCTGAAACTTGGCATAATTACCCCCGTTGTTCTATGCTGCTGTCTCTTTCCGGGTCCAGCTCGTCTTTTTTAGTTTCCCTTGTGTTACCTTCTGGTAACAACTGGTCATGTGGAGCGGGCCGGCCAATTTTATTATTTGCAAGTTGTTTTAATTGAGTAATTTATAAAATATTTTTTCAAGCCTGAAAACAGGTGCAACGTGTCCTTGCACATGATGTTTTTTCTAGCCCTCTCGTTTAAGATGTTCAGCACTTGACCATGTGTGTGGTCGGGTGAAAAGGCAAAACAAACTATCCAAAACAACCAAAAATGAAATCACAATTATACAAAGCCGCGTTGCTGGCCGCCCTCGGTTTGGCTGGCGTCTCGGTCGCCCAAGCTCAAACCTACACTTCCGGCGACTTGCTCGTCGGTTTTACCACCGGTTCTGGCACCGACTTGATCTATGATCTTGGTTCGGCAAGCTCCCTGACCAGCGGAGAAACCTTCAGTGGTCTGTCCACCCTGCTCGCCGCGGACTTCTCCAGCGAGAGTTCCTTGACATGGGGTGTCATCGGCAATGGTCCCAACTCTGGCGCTGCTGGCACCAGAACCTTTTGGACCACCACTGCGGTTGGGGTTACTCCTGGCACCGTCCAGGGCAATTCTAAATTTGGTGCCTTGAACAGTGATATGGGTGCTCTGGCCGAAAATTTCTCTGGCGCCACCGCTGCTGGGGACTCGGCCACGGTTGCGTCAACTGTCTCGACCAGTTGGAACGAGATAACCACCCCCAATGCGACGCTCGGAACTTCCTACATCAACGAATATGAGAACCCCAACGTGACTGGAGAAACGTCGGACACTCTCTCTGTAGGAGTTGATAGTACCGCTGGCATCACTCCGACGGCCTTGGGCAGTTTCACCCTTGGTCCCGATGACACGTTCACCTTCACTTCGGTTGCGGTTCCGGAACCCGGCGCTTTCGGCTTGATGGCGGCGACCGGCCTCCTGGTGGTTTCCCTGCGCAATCAATTCCGCCGCAATCGGGCGTAATTTGTTTCTCACTTGCAATAAAATTCAACAACAAATCAACAACCAAAAAAGTAGAATATGAAAATCAATAAAGTAATGCTGGCGGCCGTGCTCGGTTTGGGCGTGGCCACAGTTTCCCAAGCAGCAGATGTCTTCATCAGCGGCTCCACCGCCATGCGCAGCACCATTTACAATGCGATGCTGACACCCGGTTGCGTTTTTTCCTCCGCACCGACCTTCACGGGCTACGGCGGCTCCGGTTCCGGTGATACATACATGGGCTTTACCGGCACTCTTGTCGGTGGCTCTGGCACGGTCAACGTCCTTTGTTTCTGGTCCGGTTCCGAAGCCGGCATCAAGGATGTGGCGGCTGGCCAATCCGAAACCTTCATTGCTGATGGTGCTTTGAACGGTGTGGACAACGCGGGCACTCCGACTGGCGCCAATGCGCAAACGGCCGTGGTTAATCTGTGCATGGCGGATAACGCCCAGCAGTTTTCCCGGACAACCACGCCGGTTCTTACTCAAGGCGCGGAAGTTGGTATTGTCACCTTCAAGTGGTTGCGCAACCAAGGTAATTGGACGGGCAGTGACGTGACCGATTCCCAGATTCAACAAGCCCTTGGTGGTGCCTGCCCGATCGAAGTCTTCACGGGTGTAAATGACGGTTCGGCTGACACCAATTATGTTTATGTGGCAGGCCGTGATACTTCGTCGGGCACCCGCGCCAATGCTCTGGGCGATTCCGGCTTCGGCATTTTGCAGCCGGTGAATCAAGTTATTCTCTCCAGTGGCGCCATTCAAGGTCCTCCTTTTACAAGCAACAGTGGCCAGTCCAGCGGCGGCACCTTGGCAAAATCCATTACCTACAACACGGTTTCTACGGCTGACCCTGTCAACGGCGTAACGGGTTTCTCCATCATCGCTTATCTCGGTTTCAGTGATGCAGCCACGGCCCTGGCTGGCACGGGTGGTGGTGTTGCGGCCACTGAGTTGACCTACGACGGCGTGGCCTTCAGCGTGGGCAACATTGAAAACGGCACATACACCTTCTGGGGTAATGAGTATTGCTACGCGGCGAACGGTGTGAACTCCAGTTCAAACCCCGCCGCCCAGCTGACGTTTACTGACCTTACCAGCAACATTCATGGTCTTGATACGGCCTTTGCTCCCTTCGGCGCGGCCATTCCTCTGGACCAGATGCAATGCTCGCGCTCTGGCCCCCTGGGCGGACCGAGCCACTTCTAATTCTTTATTTTGAATTCTGTTGAATTCTTTACTTTGGAATTAATCAATTAATCATGCCGGCGTGAACCCAGATTCACGCCGGCTTTTGGCTTTAAAACAACCAGCAACAAAGTTGCTCGGGTTGAGCATGCCTCCGCTTCATTTGCAAAAGTGGTCATTGCCGAAAGCTTGTCTCGCTTGACAGAAATAACGAATATAGATTTATTGAATTGGGAAGATTACCATGAAGACGCTGTTAAGGATTTCCATGCTTTTGAACCTTGGGCTGGCCGGGGGGTTGGTTTTTGCGCTGCTGAACGCGCCGAAGCGGATCGCTGACCCAGCCACGCCAGTTGTCGCCCAAGCCCGTCCGCAGGTCAATCAAGAGGTGAACAATGCGCCGCCCCAACCCATACCGACTGCCGGGCCAAAACCATTTCACTGGAGCCAGCTTGGATCCACGAATTACTTGATTTATGTCAAGAACCTCCGGGGCATTGGCTGTCCCGAGCCCACCTTGCTGGCCATCGTCACGGCGGATGCCCAGGTCGTTATTAACCAGCGGCGGCAATTTTTAGAACAAAAATTGGCGGGGTTCGGCAGCCAGTCATGGTCCACGCGGCTTGGTGCTTCCCAAACTGAAGAGGAGCTGAAGACCGAATTGCAACAGTTGCCCGACGTTGAAACGGCGGTCATCAACCAACTGCTTGGCTTGCGGCCTGCCCTAACGCAGCCGGTTGCGGAATTGGCCAGGCAGGTGGCGCCGCCTTCCTTGCCACTCGTTTTGCAAAAGGTTGATCCGGCCTCCTTGGGCCTGAACAACGGCCAGATTCAGGTCATCAAAGAACTGCAGCAAAATTTGCTGGACAAAATTGGTGGTCCGAACGCGGATCAGAACGATCCCGCCAATCTGGAACGCTTGCAGCAAGCCCAACCAGAAGCGGATGACATGCTACGGGGCATGTTGGGCACCTCCATTTATCAATATTACCAACTGGCGGCTGCAAACAATCAAAGTTTGGCGGCAGCGAATCCGTGAAACATCCGCAACTACAACCGACACGGCTCAAATTGAAGGAAAATCAGAGCCTCCTGTTGGCGGTCGCCGCAGTTTTTAAGGAACTGCACTGGCAACCGGGTTTGAGCAGCCCATCAACGAGTCTCTTTACGGAACCGCTGCGGGCTGGGTGCCTTTGACATGGCATCGAAGCAACTTCAACCGGTTTGCAAGACCACCGCCAGGTCCGGCAGTCGTTCCACTCAAAATCCAGAACAGATTTCGGAATGGTTCCGGCACCCGGCGGTCCTTGCTGGTTTGCTCCTACTGCTGGTGGTGGCAGCCTATCTGCCGGCCTTGCGCGCCGGTTTTATCTGGGATGACGACGAATACGTCACTGATAATTCAATGTTGACGGCGACCAACAGTTTGCACCAAATCTGGTTTTCCGCCCACACCCAGTCGCAGTATTTTCCTCTGGTTTATACCACTTTTAAATATGAACGGGCGCTCTGGGGACTGAACCCGTTGGGATTTCATCTCGTCAACATTTTGCTCCATGGCTTAAACGCCGTGCTGGTATGGATCATTCTCAAGCGCCTGCAATCACCGGGTGCCTGGCTGGCTGCGGCGATATTTGCCCTGCATCCCGTGCAGGTGGAGACGGTGGCCTGGATTTCGGAACTCAAGAACATTGAATCCTTGCTCTTCTATCTGCTGGCGTTGCTGGCTTGGATGAAGTTCACTGACGGGCCAGGCTGGTCGTCGTGGCCTTATTATGGACTGGCGCTGGCTGCCTATTTGCTGGCGCTGTTCGCCAAGACCACCGCCTGCACCCTGCCGGTTGCCTTGGTGCTGGTGCCATGGTTGCGGGGACAACGGTTGGGTTGGCTCCGGAGTGTCCAAATCCTCCCATTTTTGCTGGTGGGTTTCGGCTTGGGTCTGGTCACCATCTGGTGGGAAAAGCATCTGGGTGACTACAAAGAAAGCTTCGATTTGTCCTTCAGTTTTCTGCAACGGGGGCTGATTGCCAGCCGCGCGTTGTGGTTTTATGCCGGCAAACTTGTCTGGCCGGTGGGCTTGACCATCTGCTATCCCCGTTGGGAGATCAATGCCGGGAATCCAGCGCAATATATTCCGGCAATCGGCTGTCTGATTGTGGCGGTTTTGGTGTGGGTCTGCCGTAAGAAAATCGGGCGCGGCGTCATTGCCGGCCTGATTTTCTTCGTGGCGGTGCTTTCTCCGCTGCTGGGTTTTGTCATTGAAGGCGCGTTCCATTACACCTATGTGGCGGATCATTACCAATACAATGCCACCATCGGGTTGATCGCGGTCTTTGCCGCCGTCGTCTGCCGCTGGTTTGCAAAAAGTGGATTTTGGACGCCGGTTCAGGGGGCGTTGCTGTTGGTGTTGGGCTGCCTGACTTGGCAGCAATGCGCCCCCTATCACGACCGGGAAACTCTTTGGCGGGACAACGTGGCTAAGAATCCCAATTCCTGGATCGGCCATCTTAATCTCGGCCTCGAATTGTTCAAGCAAGGCCAGTTGGACGCTGCCTTGGAACAATTCCAGACAGCGGTGGCGCTGCACCCCAACGGCGACCACGAACAGGCCAACCTAGGGACGGCTCTGATGGAAAAAGGCCTTTATTCTGAGGCCATTCAGCATTTGGAAGCGGCACTGGCCATTAACCCCCAATATCTGGCGGCGCACAACAGTGTGGCGCTTGCTTATTCGCAACTTGGTGATGAGAACCAGGCGGTTGCCCATTTTCGAAAGGCCTTGGAGATAGATCCCAATGCTCTTGGGGTGATGATGAATCTCGGGAGCGCCTTGGAACATCAGGGCAAACTGGATGAGGCCGTCGAAAACTATCGTTTGGCGGCAAACCAATTTCCCACCGAAGTGGAGCCGTTGCGCCGCCTGGCTCGGGTTTTGGCAAAAAAGGAACAATTCTCCCTGGCGGCCGAAGCAGGCCGACAGGCGGTCCAACTCGCGCCCGGCCGGACCGACCTCCTGCTGGCCTTGGGCAATATTTATATGGCGCAAACCAACTATGCTTCGGCCGGGGATTGTTATCAGCAAGCCTTGAAAATCGAGCCAGCCAGCGCCGGCTTGCATTACAACTTGGGCATCGTACAGGGGTTGCTAGGCAGGACGAACGAGGAACGTCAGGAATTGTTGGAAACCCTGCGGTTAAAGCCGGACTTTTCATCGGCACAAAAGCAACTGTTGCTGTTAAACGCCCAACCGGCCAATTGAAGCCAAAGCGGGCCGCTCACACGTGCCAATTAACTCGAATGGCTTTCCGATGACAAGTTTCTATGTGGCAGGGCGATGGCTCTGTTTCCTGTGGC
>Ga0206843_10252_pt1 | contig 13665 bp, 13 predicted proteins | sample Alteio_BWOrgCont_21_FD_152869 | JGI IMG/M metagenome (GOLD analysis project Ga0206843, IMG submission 152869) | Enriched cells from forest soil in Barre Woods Harvard Forest LTER site, Petersham, Massachusetts, United States -... | ecosystem: Environmental > Terrestrial > Soil > Temperate forest >...
TTTTGCTCGAAGCGAGAAGCAATAAGCTCGAGTACTTCGGTGCGTCTTTTGGCTGTTATTTGTGCCAAGTTGCCTGCTGCTTGCTTAGCAAGTTTAGCGGTTGTTCTCACATCTGTTGCTTTTAAACTTATGCTTTGATCTTTATTCACTTTATTTTTTAAAGAACCCCAGTAGAAAATTATATTTTATTATTCGAGAAAGGCTATATTATCGCGGGTGACAAGAGCATCATAATTCCTATCTTCAATTTTCTCATTTATGACTTGAGAATGCATGCCCGTGATTTGCCTGGCTTCAGTACTAGAATAATTGACAATGCCGCGAGCAAATTCATGGCCAGTAGTATTCAGGATACTGACCACATCCCCCCTGTCAAAAATGTCTTTTACTTCAACTACGCCAGCTGGCAAAAGACTTGCTTTACGTTTGGTCAGAGCTTCATGAGCACCATCATTAACCACTAAAGCAGCTTTGACTGTTGTGGCGAAAGCAATCCAACGCTGCTTACTGCTTAGTCCATGTTTTGGTAGAAAAAGTGTTCCTAGTTGCTCACCATTAAACAAACGCGGCAATATTGAAGGTATTTTTCCTCCCGCTATAATGGTGGCGCATCCAGATTGCGTAGCAACTTTAGCTGCAGCTAGTTTTGTTTGGATACCACCACGTCCTAATTTGGCAGAATCAGCAACTTTGCTGTCAGATAATTCTTCAAGCGAGGCGTCAACATCATTTACTTCTGCAATAAATTTAGCATTGGCATCAATTTGTGGATCAGCACTATAAAGTCCATCAACATCAGTGAGAATAATCAATAAATTTGCTTCAATTTTGCTTGCCACCAAAGCTGATAGCTTATCATTGTCGCCAAAATTCACGCTACGATGAGCTTTGGTTTTATCAAGCTCCAATTCACTTGTAGAAACAGGATCATTTTCATTAATGATTGGCAATACTCCCATGCACAAAAGCTCATGGATAGTACTTCTTAGACTTAAATACCTCTTGCGGTTAGAGAAATCTTCAGCGGTTAAAAGTAATTGGGCAGTAAGTATTCCAAGCTGGTCAAAAGCATCAGAATATAAAGACATTAGATGTCCTTGTCCTATTGCAGCACAGACTTGTTTTTGAGGCAAAAGTTTAGGACGCTGTTTGAGTTTTAGTTTTTGCATTCCTAACCCAACGGCACCGGAGGTAACAAGCAATAACTCTCGCCCTGCCTTTATTTGATCAGCGATTGATTCAACATATGAATGAAAGCGGTCAAGGGCAATACCACCATCGTCTCCCATTAATATTGCTGTACCAAGCTTAACTATTATTCTTTTGGATTCTTTAAATAGTTTTGGTCTTTCCACCGAGGAGTCCCTTATTGATTATATAGGGTTAGATTATACTAAATTTGATATTGTTCGAGAGGACGTTATTGATTAAAAGGCCGTCTATAATATCAAGCAAGAACCAGCTTATAAGTAATTATTCTGGATCACCCTATCCTGTTGCGACAGAAAAATTTGTTTGTCAGTATGCTACTACTATTAGTGCCACTGCCGTTGCTGCTACTGTGGGAAAGTGGACAGAGCCTTTTCTCACAGGTTTAAAGAAGTGCGAACTCTCAAGTATGAAAGAATGAAAGTCAAAAGTGCGCTAGAATCAATATGCTAAGGCAAGGGGGATAATTATGCCGGATATAAAGTGGTTACTTGTTGCGATCTTGACTTCGGTAACATTGTGCTCTGTACCGGTATTATCAGCAAATCAGCTCGACTCATCGGAAAGTCAGAGCGAAGAAAAAGAAGTTAAACTGCTATCTTCGGCCGAAACGATTTCCACTACTTTGGATTTGAAAACTAAGCCACGTGTTGCTCTAGTTCTGGGGGGTGGCGGCTGTAAGTGTGTAGCGCAAATCGGGGTGTTGCGGGTATTAGGGGCAAATAAGATACCTATTGATTACATAGTCGGGACAAGCACTGGTGCAACAATTGGTGCTATGTATGCTGCTGGCATGAGTGTAGATGAAATCCAAAAATTCTACGTGGATGATATTGTACAGAGGGCAATGATACCAAGGCTGGCGCCACGTCTTGTTATGCTTCCTTTTGTACAAGCGGAAAGAGATATAACAGACACGGGCTATGCTGGTGTAACTAATGGCGCTCACTTCAAAGCTTTTCTCAATAAGACACTTCCTGCAAATTTCAGTGATCTAAAAATACCCTTCTCTGCTGTTACAACTGATCTTATTACTGGCAAAACTTTTGTTTTTTCAAAGGGAAATTTACCCATTGCAGTTCAAGCCAGCAACAGTCTGCCACCAATGTATGAACCTTTGGCCATTGATGGCAAAGTGTTGGTTGACGGTGCAATAAGAGCGAATGTTCCAGCAAAATGGGCACGGGACGCTGGAGCAGACGTAGTTATAGCAGTAGATGTTGATCCTTTAATTGAAGTAGAGGATGCCAAAAAATTTGCTAGGCTGAAAGATGTTTTACTTAGAGTATCTGACATAGGCCTTGCCGAGTTAGATATGCGCGAAGAGCTTGAAGCAGATATTTCGATCCGACCTGAGACAAATGGTATCAAAATTATGACCGGTAATAAAAAGTATCTAGAAGAAGCAATTACGAACGGTGAACAGGCAGCAAGTCAGGCTCTACCGAAAATTATGGACGCCTTGCAACAACATGGTATTGCTAACACGAGCTCAGCTCTATAAGCCGAATATGGCATTGTGTCAGAATTTACCCTGCCAACGGCGGATTAACAAAAAGAAGTGTTCCATCGGGAGGTGGTGGCTACAATGTTTATCAATCTGGCGGATTGCCTGAGCGAGTGGTGCCCAGCGGAAATGGAAGTTATAACATTTATCCATCAGGTGGTGGCATGCCGGTAAGGGCTGTGCAGTTGAATGCTTTTCACGGGAACGACCTTGTAGCTTGGCGTGTTCAAATATATTATCTATTATCGAGGTCTGAAATGTAAGTAATTGACAACCTGCCGCTTTGGGCATTTTTCCTAATCGTACTTATCGTCTCGATGTTAGTGACAGAGTGCGGTAATCGTATTGTTGAGTGACGTCTAAAAGCAAGCGGTCGTGAAGCTCAGGCACCGCTTGCAACAATCTTGGCTTCAATTCAGTGATTGACTTAAACAAAAAACTGGGACCGCCGTGAACGGGCTGCTGTTGGTATCATATTCAAGGAAAGTGATTTTGGGTGGCGGATAAATAGAGCTGTAAAGCAAGATCGATTGGAGCCCACATTTGACAAGGAGAAACCTAATATGAGACACATAAAGACTTCCATCTTTAATGCTGATCCCACTAAGCTGCTTTTTATTGCTGCTTTTTTGCCATTGATAACAAGTTGCGCTAGCATGTCGTCACAAAAACCTAATTCGGGTTCCTTATCCTCAGACTCTGCCAAAAATCTGCTTAAAAATTTAAAGAGGACCGTGGATTCAAATACAAAGTTAGGCAACGCGTCGCCGGGAATGTCATCGGAGGGGATAAACAAACTTCAACATGAAAATACAACGGTAGGGTCTCAGCTAAATAGTAGCGATAGTTTACTGAATAATGGAAAATCATTTACGGGGCTGCGCGTTATCGTTCAGGGTAGCGCCTTTAGTCAGGGCTTTTTAGGGGCACCAAACTCGGTATCAGTCAGCGTCGCAACATCAAAAAGCGAGGGCTCAAGCCCTTTTATAATGACTGCCCCATCCGTTTATGGAGCGACTGTACCTAATGTTATATGCGAAAAAAATGTATCAATCCAATTCGACGCACCAGCTTTGCGAGCAGGTGATTGCGATTATGAAATGTCGGTAACACCCCTCGATGGTTCTATGCCAGCCGTAACTTTTAAGCACACATGTACGATTAAAAACTCCTCCGCAAATTATGCTAATAGAGCTAACCCGACTGAACTCCCTTCATTTCCTACCAGATGAACAGATAAAGATACAAATCAAACGGTAACAACTATTTTTCCAAATTGTTGGTTCCCCTCCAAATACAAGTGAGCATCGACTATGTGCTCGAAAGAAAATTTCTTATCTATCACCGGCTTTAGTGCCCCACTCTTTAAGCCACGCGTTATAAACTCCACAGCTGTCTTTTGACGCTGAGGGTCAGCGCTAGTGGTGGCGATGATAGCCCCGGTAATGATCGGGCGTTTAGCAATCATATCCAACAGGGGCAGAGGTGTAACTTCATTGCTCAGGGCACCATACACAATAACTCTCGCCTCGGGTGCAGTGGCTGCAATCAACTTAGGAAATGTTGGGCCACCTACCGGGTCATAGACAACAGTTGCGCCTTTACCTTTTGTGATTTTCATTACTTCAGCGACAAGGTCTTGTTCTTCGGTAACTATAACGTGAGCAGCATCGGCTTTTAACAGGGCTTCTTTCTTTTCACTGGTACGAGTTAAGGCAACCGATTTAGCTCCAATCATATTGGTGATTTGGATTGCAGCCAGACCAACACTACTTGAGGCTGCTGGAATTAACACCACATCCTGTGGGGTGATTTTAGCTGTACCAATTAAAGCATCGTAAGCGGTCATAAACATCATCCAGATCGAAGCCGCTTCCTCAAAAGTAAGTGATTGAGGGTGCTTAACGACGGCAGTTGCAGGTACAAGAACAAGCTCGCCATACATTCCGTATTCATTCAGCGAAAAGCTTGGTATGACACTCACCACATCGCCTACTTTTAAATCAGCAACATCAGATCCAACAGATTCAATTATTCCAGCGGCCTCGTAGCCGAGGCGAGCAGGAAGATGAGGGTTTTCAATATATCGACCAGATCTAAACATTGACTCAGCCCGATTAAGCCCTAGCGCCTTGACGCGAATACGCACTTCAGATTTTTTGGGTTCCGGGATTTTAGCATCCACAATTTTAAGAACATCTGCGGGACCGGTTTTTGAAAATTCAACTACGCGAGACATAAAATACCTCCTTGCGTTTTGAACTGTATTTTGACGTCTTCAGTTTATATCGATTCAATTATTGACATCTGCAGTTCTCAAACGTCCGCTACAATTAGTACATGCAGGATAGAACTTCTTTACTTGTTTTGGGTGCCGGTGAATATAAAATGGCTATGTTGAAGATGTGGAATATTTTTCTTAAGCTTTCGGTTGTCCTAGTTTCGATTGCCTTCCAGTTTGGCTATTGTCCCTTTACACCGGCTGCGCTGCCTCCGATGCTTACGACCGTGCATACTAAAGGAATTGTAGTACTGGGTGATGACGTTATCCTAATGAGACATCCGGGCTGCGTGGATAATTCAATAGCCTTTGGCTCTTTGAAGAAGGATCATAAGTGCTGGCTGTTTCAAGAGCTTAGCAAAAGAGGAAGGATTTGCACAATTGTCCAAGCACCGGACAAGACAATATGGTGCCTTCTTGACACATGGTTTGGCAGCAATCTTATCACTATAAGTCCAATTGATCGGCAACTGATACCAATTCCGCTACCTTACATGCATGCTGGCGAGCACATTATTTGCCTGGCAGCCTTGGATAAAGGTCCGATCCTGTTAACCAAAGACCATATTTATTCTCTTAACAAAGTCCAATGGCATTGCTGCTCGTGGCAGTGTCTAAGTTATTATAGAAGTAATGGTGGCGCGCCGCTTGATTTTAGTACTAACGGTGGCGCTGTGGTTGTAATACCACATGCTGATTATGTACTAATTGGCACATATTTTGATGGTTTTTCGTCAGGTCAAACTACCAACTGGTACTGTGTCAATATCCAATCCGGACGCACACGGGCTCTAAAGACTAAATATGATGAGGATCTAAGTCCATCTGCGACCTTAAAGAAAATGGATGTTGGTCATTGTTGGTTTTGCGATAAGATTGCTATTAATGGAAATGTTATGTGGTGCACGGCACGAAATGGATGTATGAGTCGCGTGTCTACAGATGGAATTGAATTGCTTTTTATCAAATGGAAAGATATTGTTGATGATGCAACCTGGGGTCCTGGAGAGGTTGGCGACCGCATTATTGACCATCCGATGAATTATCACGATTTGATTAAAAGTATAACTGCTCTGGCAGTGGATTTCGATGGAGTGCCCTGGATCATTTCGCGAGGTTCAGTTTTTAAACTGGGTACCGACGGCAAATTTTTCAAACTGTTGAATATTTCCCCCAATGCAGAGAGTTTGAGATTTTTAGACAAGAGCAAGATAATAATTGGTCACGCCATTAAGAGTGAGCAAGATCTGAAGGCGATATATGGACTGGGATGGTGGTTTCCTTGGAGTCCGGTACAAGAACGAGCACGCTTTTCTATCGTTTCACAAGACAATCACGGCAATTGGGTTCAGAATACAATGAGTTGTCCTGATAGTTTGTATCTCGACCCACTAGCTGCGCACTATTAAAATCACTATGCGCCAACAATTAATTACTATTATTTGCTTCTTTATCTGCCTGAATGTTCAGGCGGCGCAGTATCCATCTGGTGACAGTGGTTCGCTGTTGTCTCAGCCAGTTACTATTCATCCACCTATAGCAAGTGTGCCGCCAATAACAGTTGAAACATATCTCACTCCCTATGATGATGCTGAAAGTCGTCTTTTGCAATTTCTGGATCAGGCGAAGAATAAATGTTACATTGCCAGTTATAGTATTACCAATCCACACATTATCGAAAGGCTGATTCAATTGCATAATCGTGGTGTTGACGTCGAAGTTTTAACGGACAAAACTCAGGCAGCAGGGAAGAAGGAGCAAATTGCTCTAGCAATCTTAGATGAGAATCGTATTCCGGTCTTTGCTGGTAGGTCTATCAATCATGCGTTGATGCATTGCAAATTTTGTGTGATTGATGATCATCTTGTGGAGGATGGTAGTTGGAATTTCACGACTTCTGCAAACAAGGAAGATAACATTTTAAATTTTGTTGATTCAAAACAGCGGGCCAAAGCATTTTTATCATATTGGCTAAAAATTCAGCGTGATATGAAGTGAAGTGCACTTATTGAGGAACGATTGTTGATAAATTCGTAGAGAAATTTTAAAAGAACACAACTTCATCTAGTCGCTCCTGGTGTTAGAATATTTCAAACAGGGAGCTATATATGACAATGACAGTAGAGCCGATTCTGGTGGTTGGGATAGCAGGTTTTGGCATAGGCTTTTTATTGGGACGGTTGACCAATGCTGAGAAGAGGTCGCAAAGTGGTCCAATAGCGGTTCAGAAGCCCGGGCGCTTGCCAGCAGATGTTGAAGAGCGAGTGCGCGCACTTGTTGATAATGGACATAAGATTGGTGCGCTGAAAGAACTGCGAGACTCAACCGATCTGGGGCTGGAGGAAGCAAAAAACATTGTTGATTCAATGGCAACTTCATTGCCGACTAATAATAATGGCGACAAAATGGGCACGGTGAGAGATCTGATCAGAAACGGTAATAAAATTGAGGCACTCAAGCTGTATCGCGAATCTTCAGGTATGAGTTTAAAGGAAGCCAAAGAGGCAATCGATAAGATGGAGAGGGAGTTCGGTTAAGAGACAGGGAGATGGCTCTGATTCAAAACTGCGAATATCCACCATTGGGAATTGAATTGCTACTAAACCAAGCATTGAGTGAATTTAGTACAAAGCTGTTGGCAAAGATTTTGGTTGACAGGTTGCGTCAAGAGGTACTTGTTGAGAAGTAACACCTGGCAATCTTCCTAGGAGGTACAAATAAGTCGTTAACATATGTTCGCATGGAATCGAATAGTTGACCAACACAGATGGTGGATTGCCAGTTCCAGCTGTATTTAATTCCGCTAAACCCAAAACATGTTCATACATTGGTGGCAGCGGTAGCATAGGTACTACGTCAGAGCGATTGGCTATTCGGAATGTATTTGGCACGGCCCTGTTATACGCGGATGCAAATGCAGGGTCGCCGGTTCGCGGGCTAGCGTATGTATAAGCAGTAGGGTTCTTGAACGAAGTATTAGCAGCTACATCCAGTGCCGTTATAGTTGCTAGCGCAGCTCCCAGACTATGTCCGCATATGGTGATTGAATTAACAGGAAGATTGAATTTAAGAGTGGCAAGTGAAGCAACCAAACTGTTTTGCAGGAGAGCATCAACGGATAGCGCCTTGTAAATGGCAGTAAAGCCGTCATCCGTACTTCCAGCTCCAGAGGTAACGGGGCAGGGAACGTAGAGAAACTCAGCATCGTGCACCCATTCCCAAATGCCTGAGGTTCCTCGAATCACTATAACTATATTACGGTTCTTGTCTTGAAGCACGTAGCCAAAGGAAACAACGTGTTTGTCTCTATCAGGATTCATGTCTGTTGCCAGATCATTACTGTAGATTGTAGTTATTATGCTGTAATTATTCCCATAAGGATCGAATGAAGCCGGTATGGTTTTACCGGCATCCTGGCTGAGATCTGTGGGATCAACAGTGTATGCTGCTGCCACAAGCTGCCCAAATTGTATTGCACTGTTTGCGTCCATTTTCCCTCTCACTTAATTGCTGCAATTGGCTAATCGTACCAAGAAAAAGTCATCAGTTTAGTAAATCTATAATAAAATGGAGGCTGAAAGTTGCCATTGGGTTTTGTATTCCAATGTTTAGGCAATTACGATAAGGCAATTGTCGAATACAAAAAGGCTATGCAGTTTGATCCAAATATGGAAATAGCCAGAACCGATCTGGCTTTTTGTTTGATTAAACAAGCAATGCTGTTGGAAGAGAACCATAGTCTCAGCGAGGCACAGGCAATATATGAACAAGCACGCAAATTGGATCCCAATAAGCAATCTGCAATTATCCATAATAATTTAGCAAATCTGCTTAGCTACGGAGATCGCAGGGACGAAGCAATAAGAGAATATACAAAATCACTTTCATTCAATCCGAAATGTGATCTTCCCACCATCAATGTGCCCAGTATTTATGCTTGGACTAAATCTACAATGCCGCTTAAAGTTTGACGCATTCACCGGTGTGTGGCGATGTAATGTTTAAGAGCACGTATCCATCGCTGCCAATCGTAAGATTATCTGTCAGGGATATAGCGACACTGAATGGTCTTTATGACGCAGGCGATACAGCTCAAGCCGAAGCCCCAACTACTGTTACGGGCACACAATGACTTTCTGCGATTTATACACTGGCAGCAGTAAGCAAACAGTAGATTAAGTGTCCATTATCCATGGACACTTAGCAAGAACCAACTTAATATGAATGTTGTGGCTGGACACAACAAAGGGTGCCCTATTCTTCTAAGACGCAATTCTCTTATAAGATGTGTTAGACGTATCAAATTTAGAAAGTAAATGTAGTGGCGATGATTGAAAAACGAGAATTTAATAATCAGACATTTTCCAAGCGCCTATCAGTTTACTTGGTAGAACGATTTCCGCTAAATAAATTTGCCATTATGGTTTCTATGTTTGCATTGTCGGGCCTGTGTTTTTCGCAGATGCTTAGAGGCGTGCAACAATTGCCGTCGCTATTGGTATTCCTGATTACAGCTATTGTGACACTGTTAGTATTTTTTCAATTGCGCGTTGCGGACGAATTTAAAGATTATGAGGATGATTGTCTTTATCAGTCATATCGTCCTGTTCCCAGAGGTCTTGTCAGTCTTAAAGAACTGGGCACTTTAGCTTTTGTTTCGGCATTAATCCAGGGAATTCTGGTTGCGTTCTTGGATGTCAAACTTTTTTTGCCTCTGGCAGCAGTATGGGTTTATATGGGGCTTATGACAAAAGAATTCTTTGTCAGAGATTGGTTGCGAGTGCATCCTATCGCTTACCTTGCTAGTCATATGTTTATTATGGTTTTTATTGATTTATTTATTACTGCTTGCGATTGGCTGAGGCAAGGTTCCGCTATGCCTGTAGGTATATATACTTTTTTGTTTGTCAGTTTATGCAATGGGTTGATTATTGAATTTGGCAGAAAAATACGGGCACCCGAACAAGAAGAAAATGGTGTGCAAACATATTCACATATCTGGGGAATTTGTATTGCGAGCAGGGTCTGGCTCTGCATTATTATGCTAGCTTGTGTGTTTGCCGTTTATACGGCTTCACTAGTCCAATTCTCCTTACAAACGGCAGGCATTTTGTTGGTATTTATACTTTTTGTCTTAAAAAGTGTTTATGAATTCCGCAGAAAGCCAGGCAAGGCGCTTGCTGATAAGATCGAATTTTTATCTGGATTATGGGTAATACTCTCATATGGGTGTCTTGGTATTTTGCCCACTTTACTTAAGACGTTTTCTGTAGGAAGGTAACTGTGTCACTCTTTGCAGGTAAACAATTTCAGTATTTGCGTGACGGATCAACCATTGAGGGTAGGGCTACAATTGGTGGTAAAGCATTTAATTTGGCTGAATTGACAGCAGAAAAGTTTAATGTGCCATCATGGTTTGTTGTAACAACGGAAGCATTTAATGTTAGCGCGAATTGGCAGCCTGATTCGATCAGCAACATCGAATCACTTAGGAAAATAAAACAGTCACTTTTTTATCTCGAAGCAAATCAGAAAGTAAAAAAGGAGCTGGAGCAAGCTCTTGCTTGTTTTGCCAAGCATATTCTATTTGCTGTGCGATCTTCGGCTGCTGATGAAGATAGTAGCGGCGCTTCTTTCGCCGGACAACTGAATAGTTTTCTTTGTGTTAGATCTGAAGATGTGGCACAAAAAATTGCTGATGTGTGGCGCTCGGCATTTAGTGAGCATTTGCTTACTTATCGCAAACTAAATATGCTGAGTAAAACTATCGTGCCACCAGCTGTAGTCGTTCAAGCAATGGTAGCTGCAGATAAAGCAGGTGTGGCTTTTAGTATAGACCCGCTGACGGGGTCCTCTGGATCAGTTATAAGTTCTGTGTTTGGACTGGGGGAGCCACTTGTTTCTGGTGAAAGCAATTCAGATCTTTATCGGGTAGGTGACGCCGGACATGTGATTTCTGAAGCTGGGCATAAATCTGTTATTTTCAGGCAAGGGCGAGGATGTATTGAAATAGAGGAACTTGTTGAACCTGACACTCGGTTGAGCCTTAATGAAGACGAAGCTCGCAGTGTCGCGTCCTTAGCGCAAAAGGCAGCCGAATGTTTTGAGTGTCCGCAAGATATTGAATGGGCAATTGCAGGCGATGAATTATTTATTTTGCAGACTCGGCCAATAACAACAGTCGCTTCACAAACAGCATTGGAGCCCAAAAAAGCAGAAGATCCAAAAACAGAATTCTGGCAACAAATATCGTCCAGTGCAAAAGCAGCAGTTGATCCAAAAACAATAGACTGGCAAGAGATAGAACTCAGTCCAAAGAGAGTGGACGCGCCAAGATTAGTCGACCCGAAGACAATAGTCGAGCCGGAAACGATAGCCGGTTGGCAAATACTAGTCAGCCCGGAAACAACAGTCAGCTCCAGTGATTCGAAGATAACAGTCGACCCGAAAACAATAGCAGCGCCGGAGATAATAGCCGACCCGAAGGCAACAGTCAGTCCCACAACCGACTCAAAAGGGCAATTATATATTTGGGACAATAGCAATATTGGTGAAAGTTATCACGGCGTAACCACACCCCTTACATTTTCTTTTGCCAGAAAAGCGTATGCCCACGTTTATATTGAATTTTGTCGTTTGATGGGTGTGAGTGAAGCAACAATTAAAGCTAAGCAGAATATATTTCCTAATATGCTTGGTTTTATTCAGGGGCGCATTTATTACAATCTATTGAATTGGTACAGGCTCATAGCCGTGTTTCCGGGTTATCGGGCTAATAAAAAATTTATGGAACAAATGATGGGCGTGCGTGAATCGCTGCCCGAAGATATTGCACCAAAAGCGGTGACATCTGATAACGAAAAGTTCAATGATCAATATAATTTTTTACGAAGCATGATAAAGATAGGTTCGAGATTTATTTCCTTACCTGAGGATATAGTGCGGTTTAACATGCGTTTTAAAAGAGCATTGCGTGAGACTGACGGAGATCTATCTTTGTTGACGGTAGATGAATTAGCAAGCGCGTATCGAAAATTAGAAGCAAAACTGCTGTTAAATTGGGATGCTCCATTGATCAATGATTTTTTTGCCATGATATTTTTTGGTAGCTTGAGAAATTTGGCCGAGCGGTGGTGTAAAGATGTGGACGGGACTCTGCAAAATAATTTGATTGTCGGTGAAGGGGGTATAATAAGTGCGGAGCCGCCAAAATTGATGGCGCAAGCGGCTAGTATCGCGTCACAGAACTCAGGATTGGTAGCCGTGCTTATGAACGGAGATGTTGCAGCTATAAAAATAGCGATGGCAAAATATCCAGAATTTGAACAAGTAGTAAATCAATATCTGGCTAAATTTGGCGGTCGTTGCATAGGTGAGCTGAAACTGGAAAGTTTAAGTCTAAATGATGACCCATTATCATTTTTTAGAACTATTGGACAATTAGCCTCTAACAAGATTAATGGTCAAGCAGCATTAGGGCATGGCGATAATCTTTCTACTGTCCGCAAAGACGCTGAGAAACGTGCGCAAAAATTCCTAGAAACTGATTTCATAAAAACCTGTATTTTTATTTGGGTATTAAATAACACTCGCGTATTAGTTAAGCAAAGAGAAAATCTAAGATTTGAAAGAACAAGATTGTTTGCTCGCGTGCGAGAAATAGTCCTTGCTATAGCTACAAAATTATCTAGTCAAGGAGTGATTGATGAAGCACGCAATGTGTTTTATTTAGAGCTGGAAGAATTGCTCGGCTATATTGAAGGTACAGCCACCAGCACAAATTTAAATGGATTAATCGCAGTGCGCAAAAAGGAAATTGATTCTTATAGATTGCTGCCACAACCTGCTGATAGAATTGAAACATACGGTCCAATATATTTAAATCAAGACCTTTGCGCCGAAGTGAAGAGCGAAAAAGAGTCGAACAGTAATAACGAGCAGACAACGCTGAAGGGAACGGGCTGTTGCAGGGGCAAAGTTAAAGCTAAAGTTCGTGTAATTTTAGATCCAAAGAATGCGACGCCTTTAAACGGAGATATTCTCGTGGCGCGAAGAACCGATCCAGGGTGGATCATTGTTTTTCCGCAAGCATCGGGAATATTGGTTGAATATGGTAGCTTACTTTCGCATTCGGCAATTGTAGCAAGAGAACTGGGCATACCGGCAATAGTGGGTATTCCAGGATTAATTGGCAAACTAAAGGATGGTGACTGGGTTGAGCTCGATGGTTCGACCGGTATCATCAATAAACTAGAGCACGCTGATGCGGTATAAACTAATGCAGGGTTGATTTAGTATGGAAATAGAACCCCAGAGTAGTGAAGTACTAAATAAAGCAGATTTTTCCAAGGTGCGGTATGCACAATGCTGGGAAGATACTGAAGTTCTAATAGAATCAATGAATATAAAAGAAGGAGCTACTTGTTTGTCTATTGCTTCGGCTGGAGACAATACCCTGGCCATATTAATTAAAAATCCTGCTCGTGTCATCGCAATCGATTTAAGCGTTGCCCAATTGTGCTGTTTAGAGCTGAGAATAGCTGCTTTTCAAGAGTTGTCTTATGAAGAGTTACTAACGCTCTTGGGATGCACGGTACCAATTGACTTAAAAGAAACAGAGCAGACAAAGTCGCGGATTGCTTTATACAGCAAATGTCGCAATAAACTG